>JACXTT010001727.1_pt1 | contig 35893 bp, 20 predicted proteins | sample 9270951 | NCBI WGS metagenome assembly JACXTT01 (sample SAMN15532306, study PRJNA645909) | rock metagenome | isolation source: weathered quartz diorite | place: Puerto Rico | collected 2017-06-21 | reverse complement strand
CTACGAGCCGCGCGCCCCGGCGCCAGCAAATCCGCCGGCGCGCGCTGGGACTGAGCGCCGCGCGTTTGACCCTCCGGTGGGCTCGTGTCAGTTTTTCTCGCTGGCCACCGGGCCACCCGGGCGAGTGGCGGAACAGGTATACGCGCCGGTTTTAAAAACTGGTCCAAGTGCGGGTTCGAGTCCCGCCTCGCCCACTCCCCGACGCCCGTCTATACCGAGCCGCCCGTCCCAGCACGAGCCCGACCGGCAGAAGTCCCAGCCAGGCGAACGGTGAGTCGCCCGCGTCGCCCGCGCCGCCCGCGCTGCACGCGCCGCCGCCGCGGCCGTTCAAGATCACCGGCTCGATCGGCGGTGTCGTGGCGGACGTACAGCCGTCGGACGGTCCGCCGAGGCATTGGCCCTGCTGGCAGCTGTCACCGTGCGTGCACGGGTTCCCGTCATCGCAGGGCGCCCCGTCGGGTTTGACGACGCCGACGCAACCTCCGGCGTCCGAGGAGCACCACGCCGAGAGATGGCATTGATCCACCGGACATTCGACCGGCTGACCGGCGCATTTGCCGCTGTTGCAGCTCTCGCCCATCGTGCAGGGATCGCCGTCGTCGCACGGCGTGCCTTTGGGTTTCGGCGGCGGATCGAAGCATACGCCCGCCTTGTGGTCGCACTCGTGAGCCTCGTGACAGATCTCGTCCGGCGGGCACTTCAGCGGGACACCTGCGGTGCACACGCCGCTCTGGCAGGTATCGTCGACGGTGCACGGATCTCCGTCCTGGCAAGGATACCCGTCGATCGCGGGCGGGTTCGTGCACATCCCCGTGCTCGCGTCGCAGGTGCCCGCGACGTGGCACTGATCTTGGGCGCCACAGATCTTCGGTTTTCCGCTCTTGCACACGCCGGCGCTGCACGTGTCGTCAACCGTACAAGCGTTGCCGTCGGCGTCGCACGGCACGAACGACGCTTTGGTGCAGCGCCCGTCGACCTCGGCGCCTTTGGCCGCGCTGCACACCACGCACTGGCCCCCCGCGCATTTCGAATCGCAACACACTCCATCGACGCAATAGCCGCTCGTGCACTCGCTCGGATCCTTGCACGCCACGCCGTCGGCATTGCCCGGCCCGAACAGCTCGGAGCTCGCCTTGTTCTGCCCGCCGACCACGAGAACCTTGCCGCCCCCGAGGTTCACCATCGAATGCGAGTACCGCGCCACCGCCATGGACGGACCCGAGCTCCACTTATTCGTCGTCTCGTCGTAGAGTTCGGACGAGTCCCAGGCAATATTCATCGTGTCCGTTCCGCCGGCCATGACCACCGTGCCATCGGGAAGGGTTTCGGCCGTGTTGAGCTCGCGCTTGGTGAGCATCTGGCTCGTCGTCCACGTCTTGGCGACTGGGTCGTACGTCTCCGCCCAAATCTGGTTCCCGCCCGCGAACAGCACCTTGCCGCTTTTCAAGAGCACGACTGGCATGTACGAGTGCATGTACTTCGGTTTCGGCAGAAGGTCCCATACATCGCCCTTCGGGTCGTATGTCGCTGCGTCCCAGCCGGAAAGGGGATACGCAAATACATGGCCGTCTTGAAGCCGCACCAAAGCCTGTGGACTACTGTTTACACCCGGCGGCGGCGCCGTGCTCGACCAAGAACCTGCCGTCGGATCGAATCGCTGGGCATTTCCGTACGCCATGACGAGAACACTACCGTCGAGAAGCCGTACGGCTGGGTGGCCACAATCCGTGCATTGGGGCGGCTGCGACCATTGATCGCTCGCCGGATCGTACCTCTCGGTCGTTTGGTAACTGGACCCTCCCGTAAGCAGCACCGAGCCATCCGGTAGAAGGGTAGCGGCGTGATAGCTATGAGTCCATTTCGTCGGCGCCGCAGCAGACCAGGTCCGCGTGAGGGGGTCCCATAACTCGGCCGTCTTCGTTTCGATGTTGGCCGCGGTGTTGTTTACCCCGTCCGCGGCCAACACGCGCCCGTCGGCTAACAAGGTCGCGCTGAAGTTGCAGCGCTCGGCGGCCATCGATCCCGCCGGGACGAATGCCGGATCGATCAGCAATGGTCCTTCGACCTCTTCGTCAAGGGAGAGCTGTACCCCCTGTCCGTGGACCCGAAGACGAGCGCCAACCGCGCGGCCCGTGGAATCGAATGCAGCGAGGGCGGAGAACGTCGCGTGCGGGACTGCGAAATCGTCGATGACGTCGACCGATCGTCCGTGCTGCACGAGTCGCCCGCCGTCGATTCGCCAGCTCAGCCGTGACACCTCCGCACCGTCCGGCAGCATGAGCCACTCCTCGGCACCCGCCGGCGTGGCGCGCCAGATCGAATGACCCCAATCGCAGCGATAGGAGCGGGCCGTGTGCAACCGTTCCTCGCCGGCGCCGCACGTCGGCTCGGTAATTTGCCACCGGTCCCCTCGGCGATCGAGCAGCTCGACGGCCTGACCTAGCGTCGGCGGAAAACGCGCGACGAGGCGAAAATCGTCCCCTGCGCCGTCAGTCGCAACCCGCAGCGCGTGGGCGTGAGCCGGCCAGTAGCGGTTCAATAGCGCCCCCGGCTCCGGCTCGCTCGGTGCGCAAGCCGCGGCAACGGACGAGCAAGCCACAGCCACTGCGAAACGGGCGCGCATCCAGGGAGGCTCCTACCTGAAGACTACCAGTTGCGTGAGAGCCGCGGCGGGTTCAATCCCTTGCAAGACTTTTCGAGCTTCTCCATGGTCGATTTCGCTTGACCCCCCCCCAAAGTTCTGCTCTAGCACGCGTTTCGCGTCACCGGAGGGAACCATGCCGCCAACGAACGAAAAACGGGCCCACGTCGTCGACTGGATGTTCGCGCACGGAGGGCTCATTCGCAAGCGCGACGCCGCCGGCAACCCGAACCTGAGCGGCCACATCCGCGCCCACGAGCCGGGCTTCTTCAACGTGACGAACACCTCCGGCAACGGCGTCTCGCCCATCACGGTAACCGTCGACCGAGCCCACGGGCTGCCGTCGGGCGCCTACGCCTTCATCCAAGGCGTCCTCGGCAACACGAACGCCAACACCTCGCCCACGGGCGAGTCACAAATCAGCCTTCTTCCGTCGCTGTTCGTCTCCGGTGCGAGCAACGCCAACCCGTGCGTCATCACGACCACGGTCGCCCACGGCTTCACCAACGGCGACATCGTCAAGATCGACGGCGTCGTCGGAAATCATGCGGCCAACGGCACCTGGGCGATCAGTGGCGCCTCCGGCAACACCTTCACCATCCCAATCGACACGACCCTCTATCCGCAATACTCGAGCGGAGGAATCGTCACCCCCGCGGACAAATTCACCGTGCCTGGCACCGGGAACGGTGCCTACGGGGGTCAGGGCAAGGTTTACGTCGCGAAGACGCTCTGGAAGAAGCGCAATAAGAGCGTCAAATGGGACGGTTTCCTTCCGGATTCAGGGGGCGCAAACCGCATTGACCTCGATTCCAACGGCCTGCTCCCTATCGACACCAACCAAGGCGAAGGCGTCTTCGGCGATGGGCTCTACCGCTTCGACGTGTTCGACAGCACCTCGAGCCCCACACCCGCCCCCCTCTACTCCATTGAAGACGCCGAGTACGGCGCCGAATTTATCATCAATGTCAAGGAGTTCGGCGCAATTGGCGACGGCATCCACGATGATGCTTCCGCCATTCAGGAAGCAATCGACTACGCCCTTTCTTACCAGGCCGCCCACCCGCGGTCAACGCCGATCATCTGGTTCCCGGCAGGCTTCTACCGCACGCGCAAGACGATCGTCGTCGGCAAACTGGCAGGTGCCGGACCGACCTGGGCCGCCATCTCGATCGAGCTTCGCGGCGAGCACCGGCAGCTCTGGACCAATGGCGACAAAGGGGCCGCGATCCGGGCCGACTCGATCACCGAGCCGGCCATCGCGATCCAGGGCGCTCAGGGCGTGTCGATTCGAAACCTCGCGATCTTCGGCCAGAACGACACGCGGAGCAACCTCCAGAACGACGCCGACCTCCTCGTCGATTCGAACTTCCTGAAGGATCTGGGCGGCGGCGTCAAATGCCGCAACAACACGCGCTCGCCTTGCGCCGGCATCACCATCGACGGGTACTGCGACGCGAGTCTCATCCTGGCGGCGGACCGCTATCCGGTGGCCGACGCCGAGGGCCGGTACAAGGCGAGCGACGCCCAGAGCGGCACCGTCACCATCGAGGGGTGCGCCATCTTCGGCTTCACCGTCGGCATCGCCATCACGCCAACCGCCGCCACCCAGAACGTCGAGTCGGTAGCGATTCGAGACTGCAATTTCGCGTGCAACCGCGTCGCGCTCGCCATCGGTCAAGATCAGGCGCGCAACGTCACCGTCGAGAACTGCACCGGCGTCTACCAGCAGTTCTTCTTGACGAACCGGATCTACGGCTATGGCGGTTTGAAGTTCCCCAACGCCGTCCCGCCACGGCTGCACAACATCTGCATCGGTCGGACCAAGTACGTCTTCGACGTGAACACGCCGACCGCCGTGTTGAACGTCTCGTCGATGTACGTCGAGACCAGCCTCTCGCTCGGCTACGTCGGCGCGGAAGGCACCAACACGGACAACCTCTGCGCCTGCTTCACCGGCTGCGAGGTCCAGATCCTGACGCTGCCGGGCAAGCAGGTGGACTTCCTCCTCTGGAACGTCCAGCCGGTCGAGTTCAACAGCTGCGCCTTCTTCTCCAGCGACAACTTGTTCGCCGCGAATTACACCATCGTCCAGCCGATGGTGTTCTACAACCAAGCGGCTCTGCTCTTCACCAACTGCGTCCTCGACCAGCTCAGCATGGGTCCGACCTCGAGCTCGGACCCCAACGTCGACAAGCTGACAAAGGGAAGTTTCTCGATCGCGTTCGAGAACCCCGGGATGGTGAGGTTCGTCGACTCGTGGTTCCGCGACACGAGCTTCACCGCGGCGCGCGCCATGATGACGATGGACTACGACGCGACCGATCCGACGAAGCTCCGGCGGCAGCCCTTGCCCTCGCCGGAGTACGTCATCGAGGGCACGCGGCTCCGCTGCCTCGGGACCAAGCTCAAGTCCGTGCGCGTCGCCACGAACGTGACGCTTGCCGCCGGCGCCGACGGCGAAGCGACCTTCACCGCTTCGGCCGGCGGCCTCGTCAACGTCGGCGACGTGGTGTACCTGTCGACCACGAGCTACGCGCCGCAGTGGTTCGACAGCTCGGGCTCCGCCGGCACGAGCGGCTCCGCGCATTTCGTCGGCGTGGTGAAGAGCGTCTCCGGGAGCACGGTCACCGTGAAGTACGTGCCCCAGCGCCTCTGGTCTCTCTTGTCGCTGACGGTCTCGCTCGACGTCCGCTACTTCGCGCGCTACCGCGACCTCAGCTACGGCACGCTCACGAACGGCTCGAGCACCGTCTCCAGCGTCACCCCGGACCCGGCGCTCGGAACCTGGATCGCCAACGATCGCGTCGAGCACGCCGCGACGTCTCCGGCGATCGTGCCGGGCGCCTACGTCACGGCGGCTTCAACCAATCAGCTGACGCTGAGCCTGAGCGCGACCGCAAGCGCGACCAGTGCCCCGCTCGTCAGCGCGGACACCGTAGCGCACCAGGTCGGCGGTAGCGCGCTCGGGATCACCCCCGCGCTCTTTACGGCGCGCTATCCAGGGGCGCGCAAGCTCCTGTGGGAGGCCAAGGGCCTGCTCTCGTCCGAGGCGCCGACCCGCTTCTACGCCACACCGGGAGGGTTGGAAGTCACCGTGAACGCCCGCTGGGACGGGACCAACTGGAATCTCGACGCATCCTCGCAGCCGGCCGGCATGATGATGGTCGCGCAGAACAACCTGTTCTACTCGTCCATGAATCAGAACTCGTTCCCGTGGTCGAGTTGGAATGACGGCCTCGTCCTCGGCTCGGTGCCCGGCAGCAGCAACATCTTCCCTTACGCGGTCAACTCGCCGCTCACGGTCAATACGCAGGGAACCGGGCCGCTGAAGCTCGATACGCTCGGCGGCGGTAACATCGAGATCGGCGGATCCGCGGCCGCCCGCGCCATCACCGTCGCGGGCGGACTCGCGCAGCAGACCGTGACGGTCGGGACCACCTCCGCATTTGGCGGCGGGAGCACGCTTTCGTTCAACATCAAGGACAATGCCTCGACCGACCTGTCCGGCAATTTCTCCGTGAATACGGTGGGCTTGGCGAAGATCCGCTTCAACAACGGAACGAGCGTACCGTCCAACACCACCGGGAACGGGTACCTGTTGCTGCCGAATACCGCGTCGAGACCCACGTCGGCATCTTCGGGAGGTGGCGCGCTATCCGCCGGCAGCGGAGCCCTCTATTGGATGGGGACGAGCGGGACGGAGCACCAAGTCGCATCGGCAGGGCCCCATTGCGGCGTATGCGGGTATGACTTCTGGCGCGTCGCCGTCGTTCATCGCAAGTGGAATGCCTGGCATCTGGAATGCGCCCACTGCAACACCGTGTACAAGGGCGGGCCCGAGAACGTCCACGACCTACTCACGCCCGAACAGAAGACCGAGTACGTCCAGCCCAGCATGGGTTGGGACGAGTTTCTCGCCGTCTGGGAGGATCGCAACCCGGAGAAGGCGCAGTACCTGAACGACCATCCGCCGCCGCCAAAAGCGACGCTGTGAGCGCCGGCCGCCGGACGGGGGGCCCGGTGCGGCGAGTCGAGGTGTACGCGCGGTCGGCGCGGATTTGCGCTATGAGGCACGGGCCATGTCACGCACCCGGCTCGTGTTCGCGCTGCATTTCCACCAGCCGTACGGGAACCTCGACGAGGTGTTCGCCGATGCGGTGGATCGCTGCTACGCGCGCACCGTCCGGCTGCTCGGGGAGCACCCCCACGTGGCGACGGCGATCCACGTGTCGGGGCCGCTGCTCGATTGGCTCGAGCGGCACCGGCCCGAGGTGCTGCGGGCGATCCGTGTGCTCGTCGAGCGCGGGCAGGTCGAGGTGCTCGGCGGCGGCTACCAGGAGCCGATGCTGGCGATCCTCCCCGACCGCGACGCCGAGCTGCAGCTCGAGCGGATGGCCGATCGCTGCGAGGAGCTCCTCGGCCAGCGGCCGCGCGGGATGTGGCTCGCCGAGCGGGTGTGGGAGCCCGATTTGGCGCGCGTCATCGCCCGCGGCGGCTACCGCTTCACCCTGCTCGACGACACCCACCTCTATGCGGCCGGCGCCCCCGAACCGCTCGGTGCTTACTACGTCACCGATAAGGCCGGCGACGCGGTGGCGGTCTTGCCGATCGATCGCGGCCTCCGCACCCGCATCCCGTTCGCCGACGTCGATCCGCTGCTGAAATACCTGCAACAGGCGGGGCGCGTGCTCACCTACGGCGACGACGTCGAGAAGTTCGGTCTGTGGCCGACCACCGATCGCCGCGTATGGAGCGACGGCTGGCTCGAGCGGTTCTTTTCGGCGCTGCGCGACGATCCCGCGGTCGAGACCGTCCTGCCGAGCCGGATGATCGCCGAGGAGCCGAGCGCCGGCCCGGTGTACATCCCGACGATCTCCTACGCCGAGATGGGCGCGTGGACCCTGCCGCCCGACGCGGCGCTGTCGTACCAGGAGATGGCCGAGCGCCTGTCGCTCGCCGGCTACGGCGCCGAGGCGGCGAGCTTCCTCCGCGGCGGCATCTGGCAGGCGTTCCTCGCCAAGTACCCCGAGGCGCGCACCATCTACCGCAAGATGCTGCGCGTCTCCGCCAAGGTCGAGCGCGCCCGGCTCGCCGGCGATCCGCGCTGGCCCGCCGCGCGCGACGCCCTGCACCGCGGCCAGTGCAACTGCGGCTACTGGCACGGCCTGTTCGGCGGGCTCTACCTGCAGCACCTGCGCGGCGCGCTGATGAGCGCGCTCATCGAGGCGGAGGAGCTCGTCGACGCGCCCGGCGCCGCGACCGTCGAGCTCGGCGATCACGACGGCGACTTCGCCGACGACCTGGTGTTCGAGTCACCCGCGCTCAACCTGTTCGTCGCGCCGAGCCGCGGCGGCGCCGGCTACGAGCTCGACCTCCGCAAGGCGCGCGCCTGCCTGACCAACGTCATCGGCCGGCGGCGCGAGTCGTACCACGTCGACGTCTCGCGCGCGCAGGTGGTATCCGACGACGAGCTCGGCAACATCTCGGCGCACGACCTGGTGCGCGCCACCGAGGCGGGCCTCGAGGCGAAGCTCGTCGTCGACGCCTACCCGCGCGGCGCCTTCGTCGATCACCTGCTGCCGGCCGATCTCGACGCGCGCGGCTTCGACCGCGACTACCGCGCCGCCGCCGCCTTCGCCCGCGCGAGCTACCGCATCGCCGCCGTCGAGCCGCCGGCCGCCCGCGCCGAGCTCTCGGCGGAGGTCGACGGCTACCGGCTGAGCAAGCGCTTCGCCCTCGGCGGCGACCTTCAGCTGCGCTACCGGCTCGACTCGCGCCGCCCAGCCGAGCCGCTCCGCTTCGCCAGCCAGCTCGACGTGACCCTGCTCTCGCCCGACGAGGTGGGCGGCCGCCGCATCGAGGTGTGGCGCGACGGCGCGAGCTCCCCCGAGGCGCCGCTCGCCCCCGGCGCGCGAGTTGTTCACGATCGCGTGAACAAGGTGCGCATCGCCTGCGCCGACATGAACCTCGACGCGACGATCACCCTGTCGCCGCCGTGCGAGCTATGGCGCCTGCCGATCGAGACCGTCTCGCAGAGCGAGCGCGGCTTCGAGTCGAGCTACCAGGGCACCTGCCTGGTGTTCAGCTGGCCCATCACCCTCGGCGAGGGCCAGCCGTTCGAGGCCGAGCTGACCCTGGGCGCGTGAGTACTCCGCTCCTTCGCAGCGGCGGAGCTTCTGCTCTTACTTCCCGGTCGCCTGTCGCCGGCTAGCGGCAGAGGATTTTTTCGCCCTCGGCGAAGCAGCGGGTGCAGTGGCTGTCGACGGCGTACGCGCCGGACTTGCAGCGGAGGAAGGTCTTGCCGTCGGGGGTGCAGGCGGCCACCTCGCCTTCGCAGGGGTCGCCCGCTTCGGCGAGGACCATGTCGCAGTCGGGCTGGTGATCCTTCGTCGCGCACTTTTGCGGGCCGCGGCAGACGTGCATGACGACGAACGTTCCCTCGCGGCAGCCCAGGATCGACCCGCCGTCGCGCGAGCAGCCCCCCTCGCGCGGGGTGCTGCAGGGCTCGCCGAGCTCGACGATCGACGAGTCGCAGGTGACCTGGTGGTCGCGCGCGCCGCAGCCTTTCGGCCCGTGGCAGCTGCTGGCCAGCGCCATCTTGCCGTCGCGGCATTCGAGCGCGGCCTGGTGGTCCGGGCTGCAGGCCCAGCCGTCCTTGCACGGGTCGCCTACCTGGGCGAGCGACGAGTCGCAGAACACGTAGTTGGCGTCGTAGACGTTGCAGCCCTCGGGTCCGCGGCAGCTCTCGCGCTGCACCACGCCGTTCTTGCAGTTCACCCGGGTGCTGGCGCCGTCGCAGGTCGCCTCGTCCTTCCCCGGGCAGGCATCGCCGTCCTTGGCGGTCGAGTAGTCGCAGGTCAGCTTGTCATCGTGCTCGTGAACACCGCCCGGCCCCGGGCAAGGAACGGCCACGAACACGCCGTCGCGGCAGGTCAACATCGTGTGCGCGTCGAGGCGTTCGCCGACGCGGCCGCTGCAGCCGTCGCCGGCGCGGTGCGACCGGCGCTCCAAGTACCCGAAGTAGATGCCCAAGCCGACGCCGATCAGGGCGCCGGCGACCCGAGCGATGCGCCACAGCGGCTGCTGCATGATTGGCTGATACGGGCGAAGCGCGCCCTTCCTCCCAGCGGCAAGCGAGTATAGTCGGCCCGATGCCCGAGTTGCCAGACGTGGAAGTGTACCTGCGCGCGCTCGGCGAGCGCATCGTGGGGCAGACCCTCGCGCGCATCCGCGTGGCGAGCCCGTTCGTGCTGCGGAGCTTCGATCCGCCGCTCCGCGCCGCCGAGGGCAAGACCGTGCGCGGGCTCGAGCGGCTCGGCAAGCGCCTGGTGTGGGCGCTCGACGACGAGCTGTTCCTGGTCATCCACCTGATGATCGCCGGGCGGCTGAAATGGCTCGCGCCCGGCGCCGCCGTCCCCAAGAAGCTCGGGCTCGCGGCGTTCGATTTCCCCGCGGCCACGCTGCTGCTCACCGAGGCGAGCAAGAAGAAGCGCGCGTCGATCCACCTCGTGCGCGGCCGCGCCGCCCTCGCCGAGCACGACCCGGGCGGCATCGAGCCGTTTGGCGCCTCGCTCGACGAGTTCGCCGCGGCGCTGCGGCGCGAGAACCACACGCTCAAGCGCACCCTCACCGATCCGCACGTGTTCAGCGGCATCGGCAACGCCTACTCCGACGAGATCCTCCACCGCGCGCGCCTGTCGCCGGTCACCTGGACCTCGCGCCTCGACGACGGCGAGGTCGCGCGCCTGCACCAGGCGACGCTGGCGGTGCTCGGCGAGTGGCTCGAGCGGCTCGACCGCGAGCGCGCCGGCGGCTTCCCCGAGAAGGTCACCGCCTTCCGCACCGAGATGGCGGTGCACGGCCGCTACAAGCTCCCCTGCCCCACCTGCGGCTCGCCGGTGCAGCGCATCGTCCGCGGCGAGAGCGAGATGAACTACTGCCCGACGTGCCAGACCGGCGGCAAGCTCCTGGCCGATCGCGCGCTCTCGCGCCTGCTCCACGGCGACTGGCCGAAGACGCTCGAGGAAATGGACGAGATGAAGCAGGCCTCCGGCCTCAAGCTGCGCGCTCCGGCCGATCCGCCCGCCGCCGAGGAAGCGCCGAAGCGCCGCGCCAAGGGCAAGAGCGAGCGGCTCATCCTGTTCGCGCACGGCGCCGGCGCGCCGTCGACCTCGCCGTGGATGGAGGCGTGGGTGGCGCGGCTCGCGACCCTCGGCAAGGTGGTGCGCTTCGACTACCCGTACATCGCCGCCGGCAAGAAGCTCCCCGATCCGCAGGAGGTGCTGGTCGAGGCCCACCGCGCGGCCCTCGCCAAGGCCATGCTCGGCCACCGCGGACCGATCGTGCTCGCGGGCAAGTCGCTCGGCGGGCGCATGGGTTGCCAGCTCGCGCTCGAGGCGCCGGTCGCGGCGCTCGTGTGCCTCGGCTACCCGCTGGTGAGCCAGAGCGGCAAGATGCGCGACGAGGTGCTGGTGGCGCTGCGCACGCCGATCCTCTTCGTGCAGGGCGAACGCGACGCGCTGTGCCCGCTCGACAAGCTCGAAGCGGTCCGCCGGCGCATGCAGGCGCCGAGCGAGGTCCACGTCATCGGCGACGGCGACCACTCGCTCGAGACGAGCAAGGCGTGGCTCAAGCGCAAACGCCTGAGCCAGGACGCCGTCGACGCGCGCGCGCTCGCCGCCATCGCCGCGTTTCTCGATCGCCACGCGCGCTGAAGATTTGACCGCTCCGGCCCTTCGCGGCACAAAACCATCATGGACAAGGCCGCGTTCCGCGAGGCGCTGCTCGGCGTGATGGAGCGGAAGGATCACTGGGCGTGGCCGCTATTCAGCGGCGGCGAGGTCGCCAAGGACAAGCTCCACGTCCACCTCGAGCAGGAGTACGCGAGCTACGTGCGCGATTTCCCCGTGCTGGTGGCGCGCGCGTACGTGCAGTGCCCGATCGCCGCGGTCCGGCGCGAGCTCATCGAGAACGTCTACGAGGAAGAGACCGGCGGCCTCGTCGCCGGCCGCCCGCACCCCGAGCTGTTCCTCGAGTACCCGCGCGGGCTCGGCATGGACCTCGCCCGCTTCGAAGCGGTCGGGCTCTTGCCCGCCACCGCGGCGTTCCGCGACGTCCTCGACGAAGCGACCCAGCGCTGCGGCTGGGAGCCCGCCGCCGCGGTGTCGATCCTCTTCCTCGAGGGCACCCGCTGGGAGCGCGGCGAGATCGATCCCAACGCCGAAAAGCGCCCCGAGACCCCGCTCGAGCGCCACCCGCTGGTGGTGCACTACGGCCTGCCGCTGGAGCGGCTCGCGCTGACGAAAGCCCACCGCCAGGTCGAAGGCGACCACCGCGCCGCCGCCTGGCGCGTGCTGCTCGATCACATCGCCGAGCCCCGCCGCCCCGCCGTCGTCGACGCGATGGAGACCACCCTCGCCGCCTGGCTCGCCTACCGCGACGGCGTCGCCAGCGCCTGCGGCCTCGCCCGCCCCGGATGACGCGGGCTCGTAGGGCGGGGGCTTGTCCTCCGCCGCGAACCACGGCCGGGAGCGAGCCCCGGCCCTACGGTTTCCACCTTTCGACGGCCCACGTATGGGCGGCGGACGTCGAATTTTCTTGGCAGGTGGTAACACCAGCCCCTCGGTTCCCGCTTCGCGGGAATGACGGACAGAGATGAGACCGATCCTAGATTAGACCGCTGGCTCGCCGCTGCTATGAACGACTCGTGGCGACGGTGAAGGTCACCCTGGCGTTGGCGTCGAACATGGTCAGACGCGCGAAAAAGGCCGTCAAGGAGGGACGGGCCAAGTCGCTCAGCGCCCTCGTGAATGCCGCTCTCGACGAACAGCTACGTCGCGACGAGCTCGACGACCTGTTCGATCAATGGGACGCCGAGCACGGTCCGCCGACCGCCGGGGATCGAGCGTGAGCAGCGCGCGCGCTCGGGCGTTAGCGGCCGCCGGTGACCTTCAGGGGATCTTCGGGGGGACGCCCATTTCGACGAGGAGGCGGTCGGCGTTGTCGACGCGGTCCATGATCCACAGGACGTAGCGGATGTCGACGTGGATGGCGCGGGTGATGGCGGGCATGAACAGCCAGTCGGAGGCCATCGCCTCGTAGTTGCCGTCGAACACCAGGCCGACGAGCTCGCCCTTGTCGTTCAGCGTCGGCGAGCCGGAGTTGCCGCCGGTGATGTCGAGGTCCGACAGGAAGTCGACCGGCACGTCGCCGAGCTCGGCGTCGGCGTAGGGCGAGCTCGGCGCGCTCTTGACCGCCTCGATCAGCGCGGGCGGCGCCTCGAACGGATCCTTGCCGGTGTTCTTCACCGCCATCTCGGCCACGCGGGTGAACGGGAAGTACTCGAGCGCGTCGGGCTTCGGCTTGTAGCCGCGCACCGTGCCGTAGGTGATGCGCAGGGTCGAGTTGGCGTCGGGCGCGAGCACTCCGCCGGCCTTGCTGCGGAGCGCGTCCATGTAGCGCACGCGATCGAGGATGGTGTCGCCGGAGTAGGCTTTGCCGTTGTCCTCGAACGCCTGCAAGACCGGCCTGAGCTCGAGCGCCAGCTTGATGAACGGATCGTCGCTCTTCTTCAGCGAGTCGACCGAGGCCTCCTGGAACAGCTTCACGCGCGCGTCGGCGTCTTCGAGCTTGGTCTTGTCGTAGAGCGCGGTCAGCGCCTTGTCGATCGCCTCGGCCGTCGGCTCGCCCTTGACCACCAGCGACAAGAGCTTCGGCCTCTGGTCGGGCGGCAGCGCCGCGGCGCGCAACAGCGCGAGCTTCAGCTTCTCCAGGTCGAGCTTGCGCGCGTAGGTCTGCTGCAGCTGCTTCTGCCCCTGGACGATGCGCTTGTGGTTGCGCTCCTGGAACGCCGGATCGCGCTCGGCGTCGGGCTTGGGCCGCTCGATCGCCATGTGCACGATGGTGTCGGCCGCGCCGATCAGCGCCGACATGAACACCACCTCCTGGGTCGCGGCCTCCTCGTCCTTGTGCTTGCGGTATTTCTCCTGCGCCGCCGCCAGCTGATCGAGCGCGATGGCGGCCGCGCGCTGCTCGGGGTGCTCGGCGACCCAGCCGCGCAGCTCCTTCTCGAGCTTCTCCTTCTGCTCCTTGAGCCCGCCCTTCACCAGCCCCTCGAGCTGGCCCTTGGAGTTGGTGAGGGTGTTGGCGAGCCCGCGCCACAGCGAATGGCCCTTGATCTCGAGCTCCTTGTCGTCCTTGCCGAGCTTCTCGAGCAGCGCCAGGTAGTCCTCGCAGAAGCGGATGCGCCGCGGGTAGTACCAGTCGACCGCCTCGGCCGTCTCGGCGGCGGTCTTGAGCCGCGTCGTACGGCCCGGGTAGCCCGCGACCATCACCAGGTCGTGCGGCGCGAGCGGCGCGCTGGCGATGCTCAGGTGGTACTTCGGGTGGTAGGGGACGTTCTTGGCGTCGAAGTCGGCCGGCTTGCCGTCCGGTCCGACGTAGGCGCGGAAGAAGCTGTAGTCGCCGGCGTGGCGCGGCCAGCGCCAGTTGTCGACCTCGCCGCCGAAGTTGCCGACGCCGTCGGGCGGCGCATACACCAGGCGCACGTCGCGGATCTCCAGCTGCTCGATGAGCGAGTACTGCGCGCCGTCGAAATACGCCACCACGCTGCAGCGGATCTCCGGCCGGCCCTTCTCGCACTCGGCCACCAGGTCCTTGCTGTGCTGCTCGATCGCGTCGTAGCGCTTCTTCGCGTCGGTGATGATCTCGATGCCGCCGCGCACCTTGTCGGTCACGTCGCGGAACGCCTGGGTCACGAACACGCGCGCGGCCGGGCCGTTGCTCTTCTCCTCGCCGCGGTCCTTGGCGAGGTAGCCGTCGTGCATCAGGTTCTTGTCCTTGTCGGAGTTGAACTGCAGCGCGCCGGTGGCGCAGTGGTGGTTGGTGATGATGAGGCCGTCGCCCGACACGAACGACGCCGAGCAGCCGCCGAGGTACACCACCGCGCCGAGCGGGAAGGCCATCGGATCGGCGAGCGTCTGCGGATCGAGCTTCATGCCGAGCTCGCGCAGCGTCACCACGTGCTGCGCCATCTGCTGCGGCGTCCACATCCCGCCGGGGTTGGCGAAATGGCGGCGCGCCTCGAGCGCCGGATCGGCCGGCGGCGGCGGCACGCCCGCATCCTGATCGCCGCCGCCGGGCGGGTGCTCCACCACCTTCGGACCGCAGGCGCACAACGACAACGACAGGAGGAGCGCGGCTCGCATCACGGCGATGTAGCAGAGGGCCCGAGCGCGGAGAAGCTTCAGCGCGGCGCGAGCTCGGCCTCGATCATCATCCGCACCACGTCGTCCATGCGGTACTTCGCCTGCCAGCCGAGCTTCTGCCGCGCTTTCGACGGGTTGGCGCGGTTCACCGCCAGGTCGGTCGGGCGGTAGAGCTCGGGATCGACCTCGATGTAGTCCTCCGCGCGGAGGTCGACCGCGGCGAAGGCGCGCTCGACGAACTCGCGCAGCGAGCGCGACTCGCCGGTGGCGATGACGAAGTCGTCCGGCTCGGGGCGCTGCAGCATCGACCACATCGCCTGCACGTACTCCGGCGCCCAGCCCCAGTCGCGCTGGATGGCCATGTTGCCGAGCCGTAGCTTCTCGCCCGAGCCGGCGCGGATGCGCGCGACCGCGCTCACGATCTTGCGCGTCACGTAGCGCGCCGGGCGGAGCGGGCTCTCGTGGTTGAACAGGATCCCCGAGCAAGCGAACAGGCCGTACGCCTCGCGGTAGTTGGCGACCTCCCAGAACGCGGTCGCTTTGGCCACCGCGTAGGGCGAGCGCGGGCGGAACGGCGTGGCCTCGTCGGCCGCGGCCTCGCCGGTGTCGCCGAACGACTCGGACGAGCCGGCGTTGTACATGCGGATCTTCTTGCCGGTGAAGCGGATCGCCTCGAGCAGGTTGAGCGTGCCGGTGGCGATGCTGTCGAGAGTCTCGACCGGCTGCTGGAACGACAGGCCGACGCTGCTCTGGCCCGCGAGGTTGTAGACCTCCTGCGGCTCGAGCTTGCTCAGCACCTGCAGCACGCTGCGAAAATCCGTGAGCGTCATCGACTCGACGCGCAGCTTGTCGCGGATGCCGAGCCGCGCGAGGTTCTTGAACGAGGCCGCCTCGGCGTCGCGCGAGGTGCCCCAGACGTCGTAGCCCTTGGCGATGAGCAGCTCGGCGAGGTACGCGCCGTCCTGCCCGCCGATGCCGCAGATGAGCGCGCGGGTCATGCCGCCCGCCGCTTGCCGGCGCCCCAGCCCATCGCCGCGACGAACTCGTGCGCGCGCCGTTCGAAGTTCGGGTAGGTGAAATACTCGAGCCCCGCCGGCACCGGCCCGCGCCCGCGCCCGAGCGCCTCGAGGGTGGCCGCGCGGATCGCGTCCTTGTCGTCGGGGTGGACCAACAGGCCGAGCTCGCCCTGGCGCACCGCCTCGCGGCTGCCGTCGATCGAGCTCGCCACCACCGGGATGCCGCAGGCCATCGCCTCGAGGAACACGAAGCCGAAGCCCTCGCCGCGCCCGGGCATGACGAAGGCGTCGGCGAGGCGGTAGACGTCGGCCTTGCGCGCCTCCTCCACCCGGCCGGTGAACACCACCCGCCCGCCGAGCCCGAGGGCGCGCGCCTTGTCCTCGAGCCGCGGCCGGTCGCTGCCGTCGCCGGCGCACAGGTAGCTCACGTCCGCGGGCAGCGACGGGAGGACCTCCAGCACCTCGTCGAAGCCCTTGTAGCGCTCGTTGGCGTCCATCCGCCCGAAGGTGAGGATCACGCGTTTTCCCGCGAGGCCGTACTTCGCCACCAGGTCCGCCGGCTTCGGCCCCGGCCCATAGCCCGCCGGATCGAACGCGTTCGGCAGCACGAAGCTCTTGTCGCCGCGCGGGCGCGCCCAGCCGCGGAAGCGCTCGAGCGTGACCGCCGAGATCGACACCGTCGCGTCGACCTTGTCGACGAAGCGCGCGCCGAACGCCCCGCGAAACGGCTTCCACGCCTCCACCCCGTAGATCATCAGGAGGATCGGCGCGCGCCGGAGCAGCGCGAGCGGCCAGGCGATCGGCAGGAGGTTCAGGTGCCCGCAGATCATCACGTCGAAGCGCGTGCGCTCGGCGGCGCGCAGAGCCTCGCCGAGGAACGCCAGCTTGCCGCGCGCGGCCCCGGAGGCGAACGTCACCTTCGGCGGCAAGGGCCCGGTCGGGTGGGCCTGGGTGCGCGCCAGCACCACCAGCTCGTCGATCGCCGGGTGGCTCGCCAGGGCGGTGAAGAAGTCGCGGTTGTACTGGGCGATGCCGCCGTGGCCGCCGTAGGCATCCGTCGTCAGGGCGAGCGCGCGCATCGGCTCACAAAAGCGGCAGCCGGCGCTGCCCTCCGGCCGGCGGAACGGGCGGGACGGCGCATTGGGACGCCCGCAGCCGCCGCTCGGTCACGCGCGTGCGGCGCATGCCGTCGACCGATCGCAGCGCGTCGAGGTTGCGGTAGCTGGTGCAGTCGCCGCAGATGTCGGGCTTTCGCGGGGTCATGAAGCGCTGGCGCAGCTCGGCCACCCGCGGCGAGTTCCAGATGTCGTAGAGCGACTGGTTCTTGATGTTGCCGACCACCAGCTCGCTCTTGGCCTCGACGTCCTGGCAGCCGCACAGGCCCACGTCGCCGCTGCAGAAGACGATCGGCCCGTCGTAGAGCCAGGCGCAGGTCTCGGTCTGCGGCGGCTGCTCGCGCTTGACGAACCCCGCCGGCAGCTCGGAGAAGTCGATGCGCCCCTGCCAGTCGGAGAACGAGAAGGTGAAGTCGACGATCGGCCCGTAGCTCTTGATCTCCTGGAAGTCCGGGTCGGCCAGCACCTCGGCGACCTTGCGGTTGGTGCGGAAGCCGATGGTCACCTCGATCGGCCGGCCCGCCCGGTCGTTGGCGCGCAGCAGATCGAGCACGTTGCCGCGCATCTTGTCGTAGTTCTTGCTGCGATACAGCGCCTGGTAGTTGTCGCGGTCGAAGCCGGCGGTGGAAATGAGGATGTTGGTGAGGCCGGCCTCCACCAGGTTGTCGACGCCCACGCGATCGAGCCCGATGCCGTTGGAGATGGTGGCGATCTCGGCGATCTCCGGCCGCGCGCGCGCCGCCTTCACCTTCTCGAGGAAGGTCGGGTCGAGCAGCGGATCGCCGACCACCACCTCGAGCAGGAGGTCGCCGCCGCCGAGGTCGCAGTAGTCGCCGAGCGCCTTGTGGAACAGCTCCATGGGCATCACCTTCTTCGGGCGATCCATGTACTGGTAGGCGCAGAACACGCAGTCGACGTTGCAGGCGTTGGTCGGCTCGATGTGGAGGTTCCACGGCCGGCGCGCGAACACTTCGAGCTCGCGCTCGAGCGTGGCGTTCGGCCAGGCCGCGGCGGTGGCGAGCCGGCCGGCGATCCCCGCGCTCTTCAGCCAGAACTTCGGGGTGAGGAAGTCGCCGCGCCGCCCCCACAGGTTGTGGGCCAGCCAGCGCCCGCGCGCGGCCGCCGAACCAAGCTTGTCCGCGATTCGCTGCTTCATGACCGTGGGTCGGTGGAGCATTGGATGCTCCGCGACGGGCTATCGTTCAAGGATGACACGGTGGTGGGATGTGGGTCAAACCCGTCGATTTTTTAAGTACTTCGGGCGGTGACGTGCAACATACCCGGACGAAATGGGCCGCGTCCTCATCATCGGCTCGGGAGGGCACGACATGGTGGGGGACTCCTACCGGCGCGCGCTCGCGGGGCATTACGACGTGCGGGTCGTCGCGCCCGAGCCGCCCGAGGCGCTGCCGCGTTGGGTCCGCCACGGCATGGGTCTCGTGGCCCAGGCCGCCCTGCGCGAGCCGCTCGCCTTCGAGCTGCCGCGGATCGAGCGCGCCGCGCGCGAGCACCGCCCCGACGTCGTGCTGGTCATCCCGATCGACGCGATCCCGCCGCGCACCATCGACGCGATCCGCCGCGCGAGCCCCGGCGCGCGCGTCATCGGCGTCTTCTCCGACCACCTGGCGAACTTCGGCCGCGGCTACTTCTTCACCGCCGCGTACGACGCGCTGTTCTTCAAGGACCGCTACATCGTCGACAAGCTGCGCGGCAAGGCGGGCCTCGCCCACGCCTGGTACCTGCCGCAGGCGTGCGATCCGGAGCTCCACCGGCCGGTGCCGCTCGAGCCGGGCGACGAACAGCGCTTCGGCTGCGACCTGACCCTCGCCGGCAACCTGCACTACTACCGCGCCGCCGCGCTCGCGCCGATCCTCGAGCGGGGCTGGACGGTGAAGCTGTGGGGCGCGCATCCCGGGGGCTGGTTCAAGCACCCGATCGAGGGCTGGTTCCAGCACCAGCCGGTGTTCGGCCTGGAGAAATGCCGCGCCATGCGCGCCGCGCGCATCGTCCTCAACCAGAACCACTACGCCGAGATCGCCGGCACCAACAAGCGCACGTTCGAGGTCGCCGCCATGGGCGCGTTCCAGCTCACCGACACGCCCGCGCTCGCCGACGTGTTCGACCCCGAGCGCGAGGTGGCGTTCTACGACGGCCGCAGCGAGATGCTCGACCAGATCGCGCACTACCTCGCCCGGCCCGAGGAGCGCGCCGCCATGGCCGAGCGCGCGCAGCGCCGCGCCCACGCCGAGCACAGCTACGCCCACCGCTGGGCCGCCAAGATGCAGGTGCTCGATCTGCCGCTGCCCGCCGGTTTTCCCGTCGATCTTGCGTCGCTGCGCGTGCGCGCGCACTAGGCTCGAGGAGCTCATGTACCGACAAGTCCGCTTCAAGAACATCGTCGTCAACTACCTGCCCGTGCTCGACGGCGGCGGCGCGCGCTTCGGCCAGCAGTACCTGAAGGCCGTCACCGATCGCATCGGCGTGGTGGAGCACGCCTTCGAGTTCTGCGCCGGGCCGGGCTTCATCGGCTTCTCGCTGCTCGCCCACGGCCTGTGCCAGCGGCTCACCCTCGCCGACATCAACCCGGTGGCGGTGCGCGCGGCCGAGACCACCGTGCGCGAGAACGGCCTCGGCGATCGCGTGCGCGTCTACCACTCCGACTGCCTCGACGGCATCCCGGCGTCGGAGAAGTGGGACCTCATCGTCAGCAACCCGCCGCACGTCCCCGGAGACGACGCCGGCTACAAGAAGGACATCCGCCTGGTCGATCCAGGCATGAACATCCACGAGCGCTTCTACCGCGACGTCGGCAAGTTCATGAACCCGGGCGCGCACATCCTGATGCAGGAGCACAGCTACTCGGCGCCGGCGTCGCTGTTCGAGCCGATGCTGGCGGCGAACGGCTTCGAGACGATCGACGTGTTCCGCGTGCCGCTGTCGTGGATGGTCGGCTTCTACGCGGGCGTGCCGTACGACGTGCTCGACAGCGTGCTCGGGCCGGTGGAGAGCTACCTCTTCGGTCCGGCCGACCGCGGGCTCGCGGCGTTCGACTGGTACCGGCGGCTCAAGGGCACCCGGCGGATGAACCCGGGCACTTATTTTCTCTGGGCCAAGCGCGCCGCGAACAAGTAGCCGCCGGCGCGCGCCAGCCGCGGCACGACCGCGAGATCGTCGTCGAGCTGCGTCACCGCGAAGCCGCGCGCCGCCAATGCCGCAGCGAGGTCGTCGGGGTCGCCGGCCGTGCCGTGCACCTCCATGGCGATCTTGTCGACGCGCGCGAGCCACTCCGGCGAGCCTGCGAACAGGCCGAACTCCGCGCCCTCGATGTCGATCTTGAGGAAGTCGACCCGCTCGAAGCCGTGGCGCGCGAGGAGCTCGGCCATGCCGACGCGCGGGGGCATCCGTCCGAAGTGCGAGGCGGCGCGGAGCCCGGCGTCGTCGCCGAGCACGCCGCCGTCGCCGACCAGCGCGAGCTCGACGATCACCCGCTCCTCGCAGCCGTTCCGGCGCGCGTTGTCGCGGATGTGCGGCAAGAAGCCCGACTGCGCCTCGATCGCCAGCGCGGTGGCGCCGAGCCGCGCGGCGAGCACGCTGAACAGGCCGCGGTTCGCGCCGAGATCGACCACCCGGTCGCCCGCGGCGATGCGGAAGCCGGGGAGCGCGAAGTACACCCGCCGCCCGTACATCTCGCGCGCCCCGGAGAAGAGATCGCCGTCGAGCTCGAGCTCGACGCCCTCGGCGGAGAAGCGCCAGCTGCGGCCGCGCATGGTGCGGTCGGCCGGCGCGAGGCTCTTCGAGCGGAGGATCTCCGGCAGGCTCGCGCCGATGCCGGCCGCGTAGCGCGCGAGGCAGCCCCAGCCGCCGATGCGCCGCACCGAGGCGAGCTCGCGCTCGAGGCGCCGGAGCCGCGCTACGGCGGACATCGCCGCGCTCACGCTCGCGCCGTGTTCTGGAAGCCGGCGTTGCCGATCGCCACCATCACGCGCAGCACCACGTAGGAGATGATCGCACCCTGCACGCCGCCGACCAGCACGCCCGAGGCGTCCGACTCGACGTTGAGCAGGCCGGCGAAGGTCGCCGCCGCGAGCAGGAGCGTGCCGTCGCCCGTGCTCGCGTCGTTGAACAGCCGGTACATCGCCCGGTAATAGAAGCCGAGCAGCACCATGCCGACGAACACGCCCCAGCTGCCGAAGTTCATGTACATCTCGACGATCTGCGGCAGGTTCACCGAGGTGTGGTGATCGTCGCGGGTGAGAAAGCGGTAGCGGTGGCCGTAGTCCTGCCCCAGGCCCTGGAGCGGCTTGTCCGGCGCGATGACGCGCGGCAAGAACGACCACAGCATGATCTTGTAGGTCTCGCCCTCGGCGTAGGGGATGCGCCGCGGCGTCTCCTCCACCACCACGGTGAAGCCGCCGAGGTTGTCCATGCGCCGCGCCGAGCTCGACGACGCCTCGGCGAGGAAGCGGTCGCTCCTGGTCATCTGCTCGAAGGCGACCTCGAAGATCAGCGGCACGCGATCGAAGCCGGACACGTTGCTCCTGCGCACCTCGTTGCGGAACGAATACTTCGCCTGCGAGAACGGCACGAGCGCGACGATGGCGATGATGCCGGCGAGCCACGGCAGCCGCCGCCGCTCGGCCACGTAGACGAAGAACATCGGCGCGAGCACGAACATCACGTGCGCGAGGTTGCCGGTCGACAGCGCGAACACCAGGTGGACGAAGTAACAGACCGCGCCGAGCGTCCACTGCAAGCGGCTGAGCTTGCCGCGCAAGCCGACGAGGAACGCGCCGGCGAGGAACATCAGCGGCAGGCGCTGGCCGACGTTGAACAGCGCGCGGAACTCCTCGGGGATGTTGCGGCTGAGGTAGAACACCGCCGCGCCCACTTCGCCGGCGATCGCCACGGCGAGGAAGTACCAGCTGAGCCGCTCGACCTCGACGCGCGGCTTCACCCGCGGGAGCAGATCGAACATCTTGCCGACCGGCGTGTAGAAGGCGATCTGCATCAAGATCAGGCCCGCCAGCGTCAGCGCCACGGCGATGGTCTCGGCCGGCGAGCCGGCGTAGCGGTGCGCGCGGAACTCCTTCTCCACGCTGTGGAGGAACACCGGCAAGCCGAAGTACATGAAGTACATCGCGTTGATCACCGGGAAGGCCGGCACCTGGTTCTCGTCGCGCAGGGCGAAGTGCAGCGTGGGGTACGAGGCGACCCACATCGTCAGCGACGCCACCGCCAGGCGCAGCGCGGTGCGATCCGCCGGCGCCACGTAGACGAGGATGACGTTCACCACCGCCAGCACCACCACGTGGCGCGCGATGGTGTAGGCCATGCCGGTGCGGGCGGCCTGGGCCTGGTCGGTGCGCGAGATCGGCGGCGCGGCGGTGGCGGCCGTCGCGACGGTGGCGGCTTCGGCGGTCACGGCGCGTCCATCCACCAGGCGAAGCTCGGCATGGCGCCCGGCAGCGCGCCGCGCCACAAGAGGTAGTTGCCCTCGCGGAACGACTCGAGCTCGAAGTGCCACGCGCCGTAGGTCTCGACCCCGCGCGGGGTGATCTTGCCGACGCGGTAGCCGAGCGGCTGCACCAGGTCGAACACGTCCTTGAGGTAGCTGCGGAAGGCGATCCAGCGCTGGTTGTACTCGAACTGCACCAGGCCGACGCGGCCGGCGGCGAGGAGCTCGCGCGCGCCGCGGAGCACCAGGAAGTCGTTGCCCTCGGTGTCGATCTTCAGCAGATCGACGCGCTCGATGCCGCTCTTCGCGGCGTAGGCGTCGAGGGTGGTCTGCGGCACGGTGATGGTGCGGACGTCGAGGCCCGGCTCGAGCTGGCGCAGGGCGCTCCTCCGCCCGCCCTCGCCGTAGAGCTGGAAGGTCACCTCGCCCTCGCTGCTCGACACCGCGCTGCCGACCACGTGCAGGCCGGCGAGGTTCGCGGCGCGCGGCGCGAACGCCTGCGACAGCCGCGCGCGCGCCTCGGGTCCGGGCTCGAACAGGTGCAGATCGATCCGCGAGCTCGGCAGCGACGCGGACTCGCACGCCTGCAGGAGCAGGCGGCTCCATTCACCCACATTGGCGCCGACGTCGAGCACGCGCAGCGGACCGCGCTCGGCGGCGCCCCTGGCGAAGGCCTTGTGGAGCAGCGTCTCGCCGTTGTGGTGGATGTCGTTCGCCACGTCGAGCCGCGCCTGCATCCACAAATAGCGGCCCAAGCGCGCGTAATTCTTGCGTCCGAGCGAGTGCCACAAGAGCTGCGACAGCGCTTCTTTGGCTCGGATCATCCGCATCGGCGACTCGTCGGCGTAGAGATTTGGGTGCGGCGGAGAGCCGCCCCGTTCACGCCAAGAGTGCCCGCCCGCGGCTCGGTGGGCAAGTGACCATTCCGTCGTCCCCGCGAAAGCGGCGACCCAGGTGACGGTGCTAGTTCAGCCCGGTCGGCGTGACCGGCACCTTGCTGTTCATCTTGGTGTTGTCGCCGAGCTGGCCGGTGGTGTTGAGGCCCCAGCAGCGCACGCCGCCGGTGGTGAGGTAGGCGCAGGTGAAATCGCTGCCGCCCTCGACGCGCTGGGCGTTGGCGACGTTCATCACCGCGACCGGCACGTTCGAGTCGACGGTCTGGCCGTTGCCGAGCTGGCCGTTGTTGTTGAGGCCCCAGCAGCTCACGCTGCCGTTTTGCAGCACGGCGCACGAGTGCGAGTCGCCGAGGCCGATGCTGGCCACGCCCGAGAGGCCCATGACCGCGGTCGGCGTCAGCTTGTCGTTCATCGCGCTGCCGTCGCCGATCTGGCCCGAGAAGTTGTGGCCCCAGCACACCACGGTGGCGTCGTCGAGCAGCGCGCAGGCGTGGAGGTCGCCGGCGGCCACCTGGAGGGCCTTCTTGGGCAGGGTGACCTTCTGCGGCGTCGGCTGGTTGTTCTTGCTGTTGAGGCCGAGCTGGCCGAAGTCGCCGCGGCCCCAGCAATAGAGATCGCCGTTGGCGAAGGTCGCGCAGTTGTTGAAACTGCCGGCCGTGAGCGAGGTGACGTTCGAGCCCGGCAGGTTCCCCGCGGGGATCTTGTGCGGCACGGCGCTGCCGTTGAGGACGCTCGGATCGGTGTCGCCGAGCGCGCCGTAGGTCTGGTTCGAGCCCCAGCAGAAGATGTCGGCGCTGGCCGACGCACAAGCGTGGCCCGGGCCGGTGGCGATGAGCTGCGCGCCCGCGAGCCCGGTGGTCTGCACCGGGATCAGGCTGTCCATGCCGTTCTTGCCGTCGCCGAGGATGCCGCCGTAGCCGTTGAAGCCCCAGCACCAGGCGGTGCCGTCGCTCTTCACCGCGCAGGTGAACTGGCTGATCGGGCCGCCGCCGCCGGCGATGCGCACGACCTTGTCGATGGTGGCGGCGACCGGCTGCGCCGCGTCGGTCGTCGAGTTGTTGCCGAGCTGGCCCTTGCTGTTGCCGCCCCAGCACTTGACCGAGCCGTCCGCCACCGCGACGCACGCCTGATCGAAGCCGCCGGTGATGTCGCCGGCCACGGGCGCCATGCCGCCCATGCCGCCGCCGCCGGTGGACGAGGTCGTCCCGCCGCCCATGCCGCCGGCGCCGCCGTTCGCGCTGGTGGTCGTCGCCATCATCCCACCGCCGCCGTTGGCGCTGGTGGTGACGGTCGTCATGCCGCCCATGCCGCCCATGGCCGAGGCGCTGGTCACCGTGACCGACGTTTGCGTGGTGGTGGCGGTGACCTCGCTGGTGCTCGGTTTGGTGCCGAGCTCTTCGACCACGCAGGCGGTGTAGGCGGCGGCGACGAGCGCCGAGCCGAAAATGAGGGGAAGATCGCGAAAGGAGAAGCGACGAAGACGTGGCATTGGCTCGATTCTCCGTCAGGCGCGGAGTTGCTGTCAAACTAGCTCGGGTTGGATGCGCCCCCCGAGCCGGCCGTTCAGGGGCTAGACGCGAGCGCCCAACCCCCCCGACCCCGCATCGGCGTGGACGGTCACGCGGTATTCGCCCGCCGGCGATGACGCTCTTGCCGACTGTGAGGGCTCGGGGCGGGCGGGACCTTTGAGGGTCCCGCTCTTCCGCCCCTACGCCTTGCCGCCGGCTGCACCCACTTTTTTTGCCTTGAACTGCCGAATTTTCTTGACGGATCTTGGCGCTGGCTTCGCCGACGACGGACATGGCCTCGCGAAATGCCGCGCGCGGAGTCGTAGTGGCTCGTGGAGGAGTTTTCGTCCGGCGATGACGCGCGCGCTCGGCGCGAGCGGTCCAAACGCGTTCTCGCGGCAGCAGAGAGGCGAAAATCGCGCATGCTATGCGATTGGAATGAATGCGCCTGTTCTGTTTCTTTGGCCTCGGCCCCGGCAATCCACGACGTTCGCGGCGAGAGAAGAAGTGACGTCCTACGGCGAGCGGCCGAAGCCAATACCGCCGACCGAGCCCGAGACGGTCTCCGACTGGGCGCTGGCTCACGCGCGCATCGTCGCGCTCGGCAAGGAGCGCGCCGGTCACGAGCGCGAGGTGTGCCGCTGGCTCTCGTGCGCCGAGCGGCTCGGCGTTCATGCGCGCGCCGGCTACGCGAGCTTGCGGGAGTACGCCGAGCGCGTGCTCGGGCTCGCGGCGCGGCAAACCGAGGAACGGCTGCGGGTCGGCCGGGCGCTCGCGGAGCTCCCTGCACTCGATGGCGCGCTCGCGTCCGGCTCACTGTCCTGGTCCGCGGTGCGCGAGCTCAGCCGGATCGCCATGCCCGCGACCGAGCAGGCTTGGATCGATTGGGCGAAGGGCCGTCGAGCGCGGACGATCGAACGGGCGGTTGCGGCGAGGCGGCTCGGCGAAGGGCCTCGCGACGCCGGCGACGCCTCGCGCATTCCGCACCGGCTTTCCTTTGCCGTGCGTGCCGAGACCCTCGCGCTCTTTCGCGACCTGCAAACGCGGGTTCGCATCGACCTCGGCGGCGATGTCGACGACGACACGCTCCTCTTCGAGATCGCCCGCCGCGCACTCGGCGGACCCGAAGATGACGGGCGCGCGAGCTACCAAGTCGCGGTGAGCCAATGCGAGGGCTGCGGGCAAACGAGCATCGACGCAGGCGGCGTAAGCGAAGTCGTCGATCCAGCCGTCGCCGAGATGTTCGACTGCGACCACCAGCACGTCGGCCGCGTGGACGGCGGCAGCGAGGAAGCGACGAGCTCCCACATGGGGGCGAGCACACCAGCCGAGAAGCGGCGCGCGACGCAGACGATTCCGCCCGCGATCCGGCGCCAGGTGGTTCGGCGCGACCGCAAGCGCTGCGTCGTGCCGGGCTGCGCCAACCACCGGTTCCTCGACGTGCATCACCTCGACCCGCGCGCCGAGGGTGGCAGTCACGATCCGGAGCGCCTCGCCCTCGTTTGCGGCGCGCATCATCGCGCGGCGCATCGCGGAAGCCTGTGGATCGACGGTAGCGGCAGCGCCGGCTTCGTCGTGCGCCACGCCAGTGGCGAGATTTACGGCGCGCCGCCGAGCCCGCCGGCGATCGACGCCGTCGCCGAAGCCCAGCGCGGGCTCGAGCACCTGGGTTTCACGTCGAGCCAGGCGCGCGCGCTCCTCGAAGCCGCCTTGCGCGCCGGTGCGCGGCATGACGCGACCGCGCTCATTCACGAAGCCCTGAGGCGCTCGTAGCCAGCACTTCACTTCCGAAGCCCGCGGCCCTCTTGCATTCGAACGTTTGACGCGGCCTAGGGATGGCGTGGAGTGTGTTCCTTCCTCGTGATACATCGTGTTCTGGGATGGTCGCCACGGAGCCAGAAGCGCTCGTCGATGCGCCAACGGCCGAATTCGGGACGGCCGCGTCAGGCGAGCCCGAGCCCGTGAATCGGGGAGATGGATCCGAGCTGCCTCTCTGGAATGCGGTGGAAAGGCTGTTGGAGGCTGCGCTATCCGCCCAGGAGCCGTTGAAGACTTGCGCGGCCCAGAGCCACCGGATCAAGGACGAACTAGGGGCGGCGGCGGACGTTCTGAATCCGCATGCCGCGGAGCGACTCTTTGGAGAGCTCAAGGCCAACATGACCCGGCGGGCCGAGCTCGAAGCAGACGCTCGTCATGTCCTTGGGCAGGCACGCAAGCATGTTGCGGCGCTCGCGTTGACTTCGGAAGGCGGCGCGCTTGGGCGAGCCGCCTTCGACAGGTTGCTGGCATTGGTGGATGCCATCGCCGCCCCGCAATCCGACGGCGACTTGGGCGATCAAGTCCGCTGTGCGATTGGCGCCGCCCGCACGACCCTGCGCGACGCGCGCCGCGAAGCGCTCGCGGGTGTTGTCGCCAGGTTGCGCGCGAGAATAGCCGAGGGAGAGACGTTACACGTTCCCGCTACCGCCGCGCGCGAGCTCCTCGACAGCGAGGCGTTCCTCGACTTTCCACTGGTGGAAGCGGAACGGCGCCTGAGCGACGAGACGTTTTCATTAGAAAAGCAAATCGAGGTCGAGCGAGCGGCCCAATGCCTGCAGACAGCACAACGCGCCGCCGTCGACCTCGACGCGTTGTTGGCCGGAGACGGGAACTGCGACCTCGCCGCCGTGCGAAGTCTTCTCGCCGCGGCGATGCTGGCCCCAGACGTCGCCGCCGCGGATACCCATCGTGAGCGCGTGCGTCGGGCCGTCCGCCTAGCCGTCAAGACACCGAGCGCAGCCGGCTCAGCGCCGGGACGCGAGTGGCTCGAGATAGTGAAACTCGCCGCGCGGGATGGCGACCCACTCGATCGTGTGCGCCTCGCCCTCCACGGACTCTCGGAGACTCACCCCGGCGACGATGCCGAACATGTCGCCACGGACATCATCTTCGAGTGTGAAGCGCTTGACGAGGCAGACCAGTGGCGTCTCGTCGAAACGGCTCTCGATTGTGCGCCGGCCTGGGCGCCCGCTTTTTTCCGCGTCGTCTGCGGGAGCCATGCCGACGCGATGGCGATCGCCCGGTGGCTGCTCCTTTCTCAGACTATCGAACAAACGCGGCCGGCCCTGGTCGCGCAAGCGGTCTCCGGAGCAGATCCGCGCGTTGCCTGGGCCGTGCAGCGCTGGGCGGACGATCGTCTGGGCACATCCGCATCTGCCGACGACTATTTGGACGCATGGCTCGCGACCACCAACGCAGTGCCCCTGGCGGAGTGCCTGCGCCGACGGATGGTCACCCTCCAAGAAGATCGCGCGGCCGGTGCCCGAATGTTGTTGGCGACGGCGATCGCCGCGGCGCGCTCTGATTCCGAGTCGCCGGACGACGCGCTGTCTGAATTGGATCGGCGCGCATTTCCAAACTGCTACGAGCTGCTCGTGGCCGCGAGCGCCAACGACAAGACGGCGATGTCCCGGCTCACCAATGGGGATGTTCGGAGGAAGCAAGCCCGCCTGACGCTCGACACCATCGCCAGGCCGAGGCCGCTCGATGAACTGGCACGCGCCAGGAGGGCCTTCTACGACGACTTTCAGCAGGCTTTGGACAGTGCACCAAAGTTCATCACAGACCATTGCCGGGAAGCATGGCTCGCCTTCGCGAGGGCGCAGCAGTCTCGATTTCGCGCGCTTTACCCGGATGGCCATGGAGGCGCAACGCCATTGGATGGGCATACGCTACGGGCCAGTCTTTCCAAATTGGTCGATGACCACCGCAAAATGGCCGATGTGCACCACGCGAAAAAAGATGATCGGGTCCGGATGGATGACATGGTGGCGCGGCTCCAGAGCTCTGGGCTTGCCGTGCTCGACGCCTACGACCGCGCGGCGCTGTATCAGCTCGCGCGCCCATCGACCCGCGAAGCGTGGGAGGGGGTCGTGGTCCCCGCATTGCACCGTGCGCGTGAGGTGGCGCAGAGTCAAGCCAACCCCGAAGAGGCTCTCGCTTGCGTCGAGGTTGCACTGCAGAATCCGCGGGTGAGCGCACAGCTCGACGCGGACCCAGCCGTACGCCCGATCGTCAAGACGCTCGTTCATGACATGAAGATTGCGCTTCAAGAGCTTTGCAACGTTGGAACGGGCGCGCAGCTATTCTCCGCCGAACTCTCGCGTCTCGCCGAAACGGGTCTCGAGGGACAGGTGGCGGCGGCGCACTTGCGCGCGCTCGCCGACGCCGGGATGAGTGGCCGCTTGCCACAGCCACAGCCGCTGCCGAACTCCCCGGACGAGAAGATTGGCGCTGTTTTTGGAACGGAGGTTCCACTCGAGTTTTGGCGTTATCACCTCGCCGAGCCAAAGGACCGGGAGGTCGCACTCGGCCTCGACGCGCTCGAACAGATTGCCCGATTGGGCGGCCTGGATGTCGCGGTGGCGAACTACCTCCAACGAGGGGAGTTCGACCTCGCCCGGCGGGCCACCGAGCAACTGTCCGACGACGTCCGCGAGGATGGCCGCCGGCGCGTCCAGGAGGCGATGCGTTCAGCGCGGTCCGACGCCCTCGCCAAGCTCGAGGCCCTGGTCAACGCGCCGTTGACGGCGGCCCAGGCCGAATGGCCGGGAACCGAGGCCAACGAGCGTGACGCCATTGAATCCATCCTGCGGGACGCGAACACCTTGGCGGTGGACTCCGAGCACGAAGAACCAGGTCGGCTTCGTAGGTCGTGCGATGCTCTTGTGAACCGAGCGCAGCGACTGGTTGCCGATCACGAACGGCGCCAGGCAGAAGCGTTGGACCGTCTCGATCGCGAGCTGCTCCAGGGTCCGCGCCGGCAGCCGTTCACGACCGACGATTCTCGAACGCGGGCGCGCATGGTGAGGGCCTATGCGTTTCTGTTGGAAGGGAACGTGGGCGCGGCGCTTCGCACGCTGGACGGAGAAATCGTCCCGGACCTCAAAGCGACCGACACAACGCCAATCGTCGTCCCTGTCGCTCGGACTTTGCCATCCCGCCAACCCGTTCCTCCAGCGGCGATGGTGGCGACCGACGTTTGCCCGCATCTCCGAAACATCCTTCTCCACGGCTCCGACGACATCGTCGCGGGGGCCGGGGCCAAACCCGATCACCACGACGTTCGCCGAACGACTCACGACGCGTATTCCCGCAACGATCCGCTCTGGCGGGGGCTCCTGGGCCAGACTGCCCTGGACTTGGCCTATGGCAGCGCGCTCACAGGCAACATGAAAGCCGCGGAAGAGTTCGCGAGAGACGCCGCTGGGCTTCTCGCCCACGCCAGCCCGTCGCCGCACGAGCACGCCATACGCGAAGCCCTCGTCTTATGGCTGGCGGTCGTACCCGAACGCAACCCCGCCGCGTTCCCCCCCGACGCGCCTACAAACTGGCAGTCGCTTCGGGGTGACGCCAGTGGCGCGTTGGTACAGGCTTTGGTGCGAAACTTCTTCATCCGAGGAGTGCCCCACGACCTTGGTGAAGTGCTCATCGCAGCCGTTCGCATGGGGGGGCCCGCCGCGGACGAGCTGCTCGGAGCGTTCGACCGGTTAGGCGAGGGATCCAAGGCTCGACTCGTGCATGAGGTCATCGCCTCGGTGCCGACCTCGAACGCAGTGCGGGCGGTCGCGGCAGGCCGAGCGCTCGAGCAGCTGCTGAGCTCCACCGCGGCTGACCCCATTGCGCGCGGGCTGATGTCTCCCGCGGAGGTGTGGGATCGCTCGGCGAGCGTGCAAGCGTTCCGAACGGCGCTGCTTGGCTCTGGGCTGAGCGATGCAAATACGACGACGGTTCTCGACGCTCTGCGCGCGCGCAGCCGTCACGGCGCCTCGGTCGTCCCCGAGTTGAAGATCCACGCTCGCATCGTGGGCAAGAGCCTTTATCTCTCGAGGCCCGACACGCTCGGCGTCATCGCGGAATTTTCGAATACATCCGACGCAACGTTCGCCGCCATGCGAAACGCCACGGCCCGGGTGACGCTCCAAGAAGCTTCCGGTCTGCGTTTCCGCGCGGGGACCACGAGCGCCAACCGCATCGAGCGACGTCTCGACGTTCTCCACTCGGGTGGCGCGCTCGACGTTTGGCTGCCCCTCCAGATCACCGGTCGGGCGCCAACCAACGCCAAGCTGAAGGTGGAGCTCTTCGATGGCTTCAATCGGCCCATTTCGTTCAAGGGGGATCACCGGACGGTCTCCGTCGTCGTCCGCCAGGAATATCCAGCGCATCTTGCCGACGAATCACCGCCTTATCCACAAGGCCATGACTTGCCGCTCGAATCCATCGAGGGACGCGACGACGTCCTGGAGCGAATCTTTCGTCGGCTGACGACGCGAGGGACGGATTCCCCGGTCTTCGTGGTCGGGCCTCGACGAGTCGGGAAGTCCACCGTATTGCGAAAGATTCAATACACCGGAAAATTCGCGGATCGCTACGAGCTGGCGTACGTCGACTTCGAAGACGGCACGCTTTCGCCCAACGAGGACAGCACATGCACCTTCCTCGCACAGCTCGCCGCGCGCATTCAGGCGGCGCTGAAGCACGCCGGCGCGCGAGAAGTACCGCCGCCGCGGATTTCCCCGAGCGATCCGGCACGGTCGTTTGCCACGTATCTCGAGCGCGTGTCGGAGCGCCTAGGCGATCGAAGGCTCCTGTTGCTGCTTGACGAATTTCAAATGCTGTTCAGCGCGATCGCCAAAGGAGAAGAGCGCCAACAGCGTGGCTATGACAAAGTCGTTTCGGAGGATGTCATCGGCTGGTTCCGCAGCTGGATGCAGCACTTGCCGGTGTCGTTTATCCTTGCCGGCCAAGAGCGCGAAATGAAGCGCGCCGCGGGAACACGTGATAGTCGCTTGTTCGCACTTGGAGATTGGGTATCGATCGGAGCCCTGGGGGAGAAAGCAGCCCGCGCGATGATCGAACGTCCAAAGAAGTATCCGGACGCGAGTCAGGAAAAGCTCTTCGATGCGATTAGCGAGGTCGCGGTCGCCCGGGCCCTCGTCCTCACCGGCCGACACCCATTCCTCCTCTCGCTGCTCGGCGCCGAGTTGGTCGAGCGTGCTCAAAGATTGCATCGCAGCCACATTGGCGTAGCCGACGTAGAAGAGGCCGCCGGGGCACTCGTCGCAAACCCCGCGGGCCAGGTCGCGCACGCTCTTTCGTCACTCCAAGATCGAGCGGCGTACGCCGTGCTGTGGGTCTTGGCACGTGCGACCGCGCAGGGCGAAACGCCGACACGCAGCGAGCTGTTTACTCAACTGGAGGTATCCGGTCTCGCGTCGTATCAGCGCGAACTGGACAACGTGCTCGTCGAGTACGTCGCAAGGGAAGAAACGGAGGTGGCACTCTTCGAAGCCATTTCGTCGCAGGACGGCGAAGAGCGGTATCGGACGAACCCGCTGTTACTCGCCAAGGCAATCGCGAAGAAACCGCTTCGGAGCTTCCTCGCCGGGCGGGAGATCGGCGAATGAGACCACGAGGAGCGAGCCCGGCGTCTCGCGTTCCGCACGAGCGTGACGCGGTCGTGCGTGAAATTATCCGAGCCTTGACCAAACGGACGGACTGCGGCGTACTGATCTTGGGACCACGCGGCTCCGGACGCACAACCGTCCTCGACTGTCTCCAAGAGGCTCTAGCCGACTCCGACGGCGTCGAGTCTACGCCGCTGGTCGTTCGAGTCGACTGTCGCGAGTATGCGTCGGACCCGCCACCCGCCATGCGCGCGATTGGCGCGGCCATCGCAAGAGGGGCAAAGGTGGAGTCAGCCGAGCCTTCGAGCGTAGCGGAGGCCGTCGGGTGCGCGTTGCGGGCGATCGGCAGCAAAGTCCTGGTGGTTTGCCTCGACAATTTTGATCGGATCGGGCCGTTCATGGGCGCCCGAGAGCAAAGCGACCTCCGGACCGCGTTTTACAAGCGTGCGGGCGCGAAGGCCATCGTGACGTCCTGCGCGCCGCTCGACACCTGCCTCGAGCACCTCGCCGAGAAGGCAAGCCAGGCGGAGGACATCGTCGGCAAGAAGACGATTTTCCTCCGACCATTTGACGCCCGCTCGCTGCGCGTGTGGCTGGCGCGCGAGGGCTTTTCCGCGGCGTACGCGGAAGAATGGGCGCCTTGGCTACACGAGTACATCGGAGGGAACCCGGAATGGCTGGCGATCGCGATCGAGTTCGTGAAGACCGAGGCCAACCCTAAGGGCCGTCCCGCCGATGTCGAGGAATCCATTTACCTTCGCATCGCGCCGCGGCTGAAGCGTGACCTGCAGCACTTGACGGCGAAGCAGCTCTGGATTCTCGCCGATGTGGAGCGAAAGGATGCCGTGGAGGAAGGCGCCGCGGCGTACGACTGGCTCGTGCAGAGCGGCTGGCTGACAGGTGACGCCAAGCCCCCAGCGGTAGAGCGATTCCTGGAGGACGCCGAGCCGGTGCGTCATGGCCTCGCGCGCCGCGTCGATCCCAATGACTACTATGGGGTGCTCGGTTGTGCAGTAGGCCGCTTGAACTTGTCTCGATGGCGTCGGGGCGCACAGACCGAGGTCGTTCTCGAAGCCACGTTGACCAGCCGACAGGTGCAGCCGTACTTGTGCCGGGAGTGTTCTTCGCGCGTGGCTGCGGCGCAGTTTGTCGAGGCTCTCTACCAGACGCTGTGGACGGGCACGTACGGGTTCGGCGACAAGCCCACTCTGCCGGAAATCCTCTATTCCGACGCGCGTTCCCCGTTGACTGTGTTGAAAGCCTGGACACGAACCCTTGCCCGATTCTCACGGACAGATGAAGCGGATTGGCGCGAGTTTCGAGTCGCGTGGCTCAAAGCCATAAGCGGGTTCCTGGACGATTTGACGTTGCTGGCTGATTGGGCAGACTTTGACGCTGTCCAAGAGATCATGTGCCGCTGTGCGCCGACCCTTCCCAACGGGTCGTCGGGCGCACACGCGAAAGCTGGTCCAGGGAGCGCGACGCCTCACGAGCCCGCGCCAGAGTTCGCATTCAAGTACCTGAATGGCACTTGGAGCTTGGCGGGTGTTGCCCTCCAATTGGGCGCTGGCGAGGAGGCGATTCTGCGGGAATTAGTTGCCGCCGCGCCCGGCCCGGTGACTAAGCAGGATTTGACGAAAAAAACGCGAATCAAATACCTGCCCAATGCACTTGCGGCACTGAGAGACAAGGTGAAGAGGATCGTGGCCGACGATAACACTGTGCGCGATCGCGGGGTCACTAAGCTTCAGCTTCGTGTTGGAGACCTATCGGCTGAAGCGGCCGCCGAAGTACTCGTCGATGTCGTGTTGCCGAAGGGGACGAAAGAGGGCTACCGACTTTGCTTGGCTCCCGCATCCGAGTAAGGCTCCGTCGCGATAATTCATAGCGACTCTGGAGCGCGATGGAGCGCGATGGAGTCCCATGGCGTGACGGCAGCGACACTGGCGCCGCTCCACGCAGGTCCAGCGAAAGTCTGGAATCGTCATCCTTGTCGCGAGGCAAAGTGCTTCGCGCAACAAGGAAGAGAACATGAAGTGTACGAAGTTGTGGTGGTTCGGACCATTGGTGTTGGCGGCCTGCGGGCCGGTCGGGAGCGACGCCGTCGACACGTCGCCCATCGGCGCGGAGGAGGACGCCCTGACGACGGTGTCCACGAACTTCAGCCAAAACAACGGCAGCTGGGCCTGCGCCCAGCTCGGCGCCTGCGGGGGCACCACCCTCGGCAAGTGCGGCAACAACAAGCCCGCGGGCTGCGCGATCACCTCGATCGCCGATCTGTTGGCGTCGAAGGGCGCGAGCGTCAACCCGGGGACGCTCAACGACTGGCTGAAGCAGCACGGCGGCTACAGCAGCGGATGTTTGGTGAACTGGTCGGTCGCGGCCGGCTACGGTGGGTTGACCTGGGTGGGAACGGGGTCGCTCGGCACTCCGGCGGCGCTGAAGTCGCTGATCGATCAGGGCTACCGCATCGTCGCGGGGTCGACCCGCTTTTCGCAACACTGGGTGGCTCTGTCCGGGTACACCGGCGCGGGTGCCGCCTGGGCCGATTTCACGTACGCCGATCCGTGGGACGGCCTGACCCACAAGCTTGGCGACGGCTGGGTCGGTTCCGGCGCACCAATCAGGATGTACAAGTAGCGAAGCTCACAGACAGCTTCGTTGGCCCACGAGGATGGTGAGCGATCACTGCCCTCGTGGGCTTTTCTTTTGTTGTTTCGATGCCCGTACCACCAGCCGGGGTCGGTCATAGATCGATGCGCAGGGGCTGGTTCAGGGCGCGGTCGGCGGCGAGGACGAGCTCGCGGAACGAGGCGTACTCGTCGGGCTGGATGCGCTCGGCGGGGAGGTCGGCCTCGCGCTCGATGTGCACCGCGCCCTGGGCGAGCGCGTCGGCCACCCGCACGGTCAGGCGGTGGTCGACGATCCTGCCCGCCTCGAGCACGCTCGCGAGCTTCGCGCCCTTCGGCAGCTCGACGTCGAGCACCACCTTGGAGCGGGCGCTCTCGTCGACGTAGAGCGGCGTCTCGCGCGCGGCGAGCTCGACGAGCGGCTCCATCGCGCCGAGGAACGGCACCTCGATGACCAGGCCGGTGTCGGTCGAGCGGGCGAAGTTCGGCACCTCGACCGTCATGGCGAGCCGCAGCGGTTCGTCGAGGTCGTCGAGGTTCTCGAGCACGAGCTTCTTCACGTGCGCGCCCGGGAGCTTGCCGCCGAGGATGCGCTGCTCGACGAGCTCGCGGCGCTTCTCGTCGACGGCCGCGCCGACCGCCTCCACCTCCGAAAGGGCGGTGCGCACCACGATGGCGTAGCGGCCGTGGTACTCCTGCTCGAGCTCGAGCACGGCCGAGCCGTCGCGGGACAGCTTGACGCGCCCGCGGTGCACCACGCCGTCCTCGGCGCCGCCGCTGCTGGTGCGCTCGCGCTCGAGCGGCGGCGGTACCGGCGCGGTCGGCAGGTCCTTGCGGTCGACGATCACCGCCGGCTGGCCGGCGAGCCAGCTCGGCAAGAAGCCGTACGGCGCGTAGCGCAGGCGCACGATCAGCCAGCGCGCGCCGGCGTCGGTCGCCACCCGCACCGCGCTCGCGCCGAAGGCGTCGCCGCCGGAG
>JACXTT010001726.1_pt1 | contig 35900 bp, 29 predicted proteins | sample 9270951 | NCBI WGS metagenome assembly JACXTT01 (sample SAMN15532306, study PRJNA645909) | rock metagenome | isolation source: weathered quartz diorite | place: Puerto Rico | collected 2017-06-21 | reverse complement strand
GGGGGGGTGGCATGAAGTGGAAAAATGTGCGAGTCAACGGGGCAGTAGAGGTCGTAGCCATGGACCGCTTGGAGGCAGGGGTCGGGTTGAAGCTGACTGATGCTCAGCGCAAAGCCGGCGCCTTTGGCGCGGTCGGTACGGATGCGAACGGTAATACTGTCAGTGGCGGCACGACTGGTGGCACCACGGGCGGCACGAATGGTGGCACCACTGGCGGCACAACCAGCGGCACAACGGGCGGCACGACTGGTGGCACGACGGGCGGCACGACCGGGGGAACGACCGGCGGCACGACCGGGGGAACGACCGGCGGCACGACCGGTGGCACCACGGGCGGCACGACCGGCGGCACCACGGGCGGCACGACCGGCGGTGCCGCCAATAGAGCTCCCATCACTATTGGTCAGATCGGCGAGTTCTCCGGAATTGCGGGTCAGGCGGAGAGCCCTGCGCAGACGGGTCTGCAGGCTTGGGTGAAGTACGTGAACGCGCGGGGTGGTGTCAGCGGCCACCCGGTACGCCTCATCTCTTTGGACGACGCAGGTGACTCGGCCAAGGCCAAGTCGATGGCTCAGACCCTCGTGGAGCAGGACGGCGCCGTTGCGATCGTCGGAGCGTTCGTTGCACTGAGCTTCCCGGGGCTCCAGTCGTATACCCAACCTCACGGGATTCCCGTGATTGGTGGAGACCTTTCCGACGCAGGCTGGAACACCAACAGCATGTTCTTTCCGCAGGGCACGACCCAGTCCCAGGAGAATCTTGGCTTTGCGAGGACTGCAGTCCAGACCGGGCACAAGAAGCTCGCGTTCTTCTACTGCATCGAACTTCCTGCGTGTTCCACCAGCTACGCCGCTCTGAAGAACGGCGGCGCGGCCAGGATGGGCGCCGATCTGGTCTACGGCGCGCAAGTGTCTGTCGGAACGTTGAACTTCCAGTCTCAGTGCAGCAGCGCCAAGAATGCCGGCGCCAATGCGGTCTACATCATCGGCGACGCCGGCATGACCTCCCGCATGCTCCGCGACTGCAAGCAGATCGGGCTCAACGCGCTCTACCTTGCACCGAGTATTGGTACCAGCGATACCCAAAAGAGCGATCCCAACGCCAACGGGTTGGTCAGTCTTGCTTATGACTTCCCGTATACAGATCGAAGTTCCAGTGCAGCTCAGGCGTTCCAATACGCCGTGTCGACATACGCAAATGGTGCCGACCTGAATGGCGCGGCCGCGCAGGCCTGGGTGGCCGGGCAGTTGTTCGCGGAAGCCGTCGCAAAGATTCCACCGAGTCAGGCGGTCACCTCCAAGTCGCTGATCAATGGCCTCTATCAGGTGAGCGGAACAACGGTGGGTGGCTTGGCGCCGCGGCTTACGTTCACCCGTGGTAGGCCGGCGCCGTTGGTCAGCTGCTTCTTCTCCCTGCACGTCGCGGGAGGAAATTGGGTTTCGAACGGGTTGAGGCCGCAATGCCTCTAGCCAGTCCGTTGCTCGACCACACGCCGGTTGACGAATCGGATTCGGGGCTGGCGCTCAAAGGGCTCGTCGTGAAATTCGGCGGACTGACGGCGGTCAACGGGCTGAGTCTCCACGCGCCGCGCGGGCGTGTGACCGCCCTGCTAGGGCCGAATGGTGCTGGCAAGACAACCGCCTTCAACGTGTGCAGTGGCCTGCAGCGGCCGACCGCAGGAACGGTGCAGCTCGATGGACGCGACATGACTGCTCTGTCGCCCCAGGCGCGCGCCAGGATCGGTCTGGGGCGGACGTTCCAGAAGATGGAACTGTTCGACCACGCGTCCGTGCGAGACAACGTGGCCATGGGCCGCGAGGCGGGCATGGCTGGGTCGTTGCCGTGGCGACAAGTCTTCGCGACGCGGCGCGAGCGGGAGCTCATCGACGAGGTTACCGACCGTGCACTGGCTCTGTGCGGGATCAGCGAGCTTGCTAACCGGCGGCCTGTTGAGCTCTCGACGGGCCAGCGACGCCTGGTCGAGCTGGCACGAGTAGTCGCGGGCGGGTTTACAACTCTGTTGCTCGACGAACCTTCCTCTGGCCTCGACAAGACTGAGACCGTCGAGTTCGGCAACGTACTGCGGACCTTGGTGCAGACGACTGGATGCGGGATCTTGATCGTCGAGCACGACATGAGCCTGGTCATGGACCTGTCGGACCACATTTACGTCATGGAGTTCGGTACGCCGATCTTCGAAGGCACGCCTGATGAAGTGCGGAGAAGCCCGGAAGTTCGGGCTGCCTACCTGGGAACGGAGGGCGAGGAGTAGTGCTCACCGTCAACGGGTTGTCTGCTGGTTACGGTTCGACTCAGGTGCTGCGCGATGTCACCTTGGCGGTGCCGTCGGGTTCAGTCGTAGCTCTGCTCGGAGCCAACGGCGCTGGCAAGACCACGCTTCTGCGCGCCGTCTCCGGCCTCCTGAGGCCTATGAGTGGTCGGGTGAACCTCGATGGAGAGGATGTCACCGGTAAGGCTCCCCACCAGCTCGTCGAACGCGGGGTCTGCCACGTGCCTGAAGGCCGAGGGATCTTTCCGGCACTCACGGTTGCAGAGAACCTGCTGGTGCAATCGCCAGCAGGCGAGACGGCCGAGGCCGTTGATCGTGCAGTAGACGCGTTCCCCAGGCTCGGTCAGCGGCTGTCCCAGGTCGCGGGCACGATGTCCGGCGGAGAGCAACAAATGCTCGCTCTTGCTCGGGCGTACGTGCAGACTCCGTCAGTGGTCCTACTCGACGAAGTGTCTATGGGCCTCGCGCCCAAGATCGTGGACGAGATCTTCGACTTCCTCGAGCGGCTGTCGAAACAGGGGGCCAGCCTCCTCTTGGTCGAGCAGTATGTGACCCGGGCGCTCGCAGTCTGCAACTACGTCTACCTACTCAACAAGGGATCTGTAGCGTTCGCTGGCGAACCTTCGGAGCTCGACGCCGAGGAAGTCTTCGCGAGCTACACCGGCGCCTGAGGATCGCGTCCGAGCGAGCCTCGGCACTGGGTTATCGGTTGACCCAGTTCGGCGGCCGTTTCATGACGAATGCACTCATGCCTTCTTGCATGTCCTCGCTGGTGATCAGCTCGTCGATGGCCGACGACGGCGTCGTGACGGCTCGCACCGTGTCGGTGATCGCGGCACCCTCCTGCATCAGTTCAAGGCTGAGTCGCACCGACGTCGGCGAACCGCTCAGGATCTCCGCGGCCAACTCTCGTGCGACGTCGAGAGCCTTGCCGGCCGGCGCAATGCGGTTCACGAGTCCGCGTCGTTCGGCTTCGTCTGGTCCCATCCGGCGGCCCGTCAGGATCATCTCGGTCGCGACCTTCTCTGGAAGCTGACGAGGAAGGCGGACGACTCCGCCTGCGCCAGCGATCAGGCCGACCTTGACCTCGCTGAGCGCGAGTTGGGCTGCCTCATCGGCAACGACCAGATGGCAAGCAAGTGCAATCTCCAGGCCACCACCCATCGCGAACCCGTTCACAGCAGCGATGACCGGCTTGGTCATTCCTGCGCGACTCGTCAATCCAGCGAAACCGGTTGGCGGGATGTACATGGGCTTCCCGCTGACGGTGTACCCGAGGTCGTTGCCTGCGCAGAACGACTGCTCCCCAGCTCCCGTGATGATGGCGACCCAGAGCTCACGATCGGCGAAGTAGGCGTCAAAGATCTCGCTCAGTTCAGTATGTGCCGGCGGATGCAATGAGTTCCGGGCGTCAGGCCGGTTCATGGTGATCTCGAGCAGGTGCCCGTCGCGGCGTACCAGGACGTGCTCGTACTCGTCGCGCAGGGCCGGTGCGCGAACGGGGAGCAGCGCGTCCATCCTGGAGCGCGTCGTCGTGACACGGGAGCCGGGATCGATCGTCCGCACGAAGATCCGCGACCCTCCGGAATGGTCGGAGTCGAGGACCGCCAGGAGGTCCACATCGTCTGGGAGTCCCAAACCGAGGAACCGCTCGCCCGTGGTCTCGAGCCGTCCGATCACGACGGGAGTGCGTGTACCGGAGCGGCTGTAGTTGACCGAGTACGTCTCCAGGGTCGCCCAACCGTCCGGGGTCTGGGTCTTCGAGACGATGGGCCAGGCAGCGATTCTCCGCTGGATGTTGGCGCTGTCGTCGGAGACCCACTCAGCCTCGTTGCTCGAATAGATCCCCACGGAGTACTTGGACAAGGTCCCGCCGTTAGCGCCTACGAGGCCGAATTGGCCACGGTTCTGTCGGCAGCGGTCGACCGTCTCAGCGATGGCGTGCATCGAATAGTTGTTGCCGGCACCGCCGAAGAACGGAAGCCCGCCCGTCAGGGTAAAGCCGCGGGTGTCACCGCGCGCCAGACCCAATCCATCGAGGACTGCGGAGACCGCGATAGGGAAGCACGAGTACAGGTCGAACGTGGCGACCTGGTCCAGCTGGATTCCAGCCACGTCAAGCGCATGGTTGACCGCCAGCACTGCTGCGGGGTTGCTGCTGAGGTCCGGACGGTCGAGCAGATCCTGTTCGCGCAAGTCGGCGTGCCCGTGCAGGAAAATCCACTTCTCGCGAGGCAGTCCCAGACGCTCAGCTGCGCCGACGGACATCATCAAAACGGACGCGCCCTGGTTGACCTGGTCCCGAGCGACGAGAAAGCGCGGGTAAGGGTCGGCGATGGGACGGTTCTGTTCGTCGACGGTTGACAGCTCTTCCATGGACCGAACTGTGGGCGCAGCGGAGTGTGGGTTCTTTGCCGCGACTGCGGTGAACGGGGCGAACAGTGCTGCCATCTCTTCGAGATAGCTCTGCTTCGAGAGTCCTAGTCGCTCGCGGCGTGCGTTCTCGAAAAGCGCGTACTGGATCGGCGCATCGGTGAGCCCATGATTCGCGCCGTACATCGAAACCAGCCCGCGAAGACCGTAACCGCGGTTGGTCAGCTGGCCGCCTACCTGCTCACTGAAGTCCGGTTTCTCCGCCGACTGCGCGAGGTGACGGACCGTTGACATGGCTTCTGCTCCAACGAGGAGGACGACCTCACGTTGGCCCGCTGCGATAGCGGCAGCCATCTCGTTGACGAGGTGCTGAGGTCCCTGCCCGCCAGAGACCTCGAGGATTGCTTCTCGGGGGTCTGATCCGATTCGCTTTGCGACCGAGCGAGGGAAGTTGTCAGACTTGCCCAGTGGGGACGGCGCTCCCGGGATCGAGTCCTCGAACTGGCGAACCGCAGCGACGGTGTCGATCAACGTGGCCGTGGCTGATGGGTCAGCGCCGCAGTCGCGAAGTGCCTCAGATGCAGACCGTGCTGCCAGGTCGACTGCTGACAGGCCCTCGTAATCCGGACGGTCAATCGGATCGGATGCCTGTCCGATCCCAACGATGATGGGGGTGTTCGGGGGGAGTTCGACGGTCATCCTCGAACGTCCTTTCTCGGCCATCGGGCCTTGGCGACTCTGAATCGGTGTGACATCCTGAATATCACCATAATTATCTAACTAATAGTACGACTTCTAGGTGATAGGTGTGATGGCGGTCGGATTGTCTCGGCGAAACGTGCTGTTGAGGATGACGGATCAGTTCGCAGGCCAGGTCTCGATTGCCTTCGCTCACCCCATCGACAAGGTCTGGGCCGTGGTGGGCGACCTCGACCGAATAGGAGAATGGAGCCCTGAGTGCGACCGGGTTGAATGGGTCGCTCCTTCGCTCGGTCCGGCAAGCGGCGCGCTCTTCATCGGCCGGAACCGACTCGGGCCGTTTCGGTGGAGCACACGGTGTGAGATCGAGGTCTGGGAACCCGGTCGAGAGTTTTCCTACGTCGCCCGACATGTCACCGGCGCAGCCACTCGATGGACCTTCCGACTCCGGGCTGTGGGCAACGGCACCGAAGTGACCGAGCGTTTCGAGACGGTGGGTTCGCCGAGATTCATGATGCTTGGTGACCGTGTCGCTCGCCGTCCTGCGGTGCTCAAGCGAGGTATGGAAAAGACCCTGGCCGCGATGGCGTTGGCCCTGGCGGGTCAATTGCCGGAACCGTGAATCCCAGCCAGAACGAAGCGGACCAGCTCATCCAGGAAGTCGTTTCGCTCAGCTGCACCGAGCGCTCCAGCCGCCTCCGGACGGGCGATCGCATGCATGAGAACGGCTCCGCACAACGCGTCGAGCACCATGGTCACGTTAGTTCGGCGAGGCAACTCTCCGCGGCGAACGGCATTGTGCACGAGCTGGCGGGCGGCCGCGACTTCGCTGTCCCGGATCGCGTTCCAGTGTTCGCTCAAGCCGGGAACGTCTGCAGCCTCAAACCGCAACCGCAGCATCGATCGCCCGTTGTCGGGCGCGTGTGCGTCGAGCAGGTGTCCACCCAAGGAACGCAGGTCGGCGGCCAGATCCGCGCCGCGCGGAGCAGGTACGAGCTGGACGGTCTCGCGCACGGCGTCGACCAGCAGCTCAGCCCCTGATGACCATCGCCGGTAAATCGATGCCTTGCCGACCTTTGCTCGCCGGGAGACCTCGTCGACGCTGAAGCCTGACCAGCCGACCTCGCCGAACACCTGTACCGCTGCAGTTGCGACTCGGCGATCCACGTCGGGGTCGCGGGGGCGGCCGGCGGAAGAAGTCATGGCCGCATTCTATTGCAGAACGGCGACCGTTCACTTACTGTTCGAGGTAACGAAACGGTTAGCGTTCAACAATGGAGGACCAATGAGCACCGCGCAAGACTTCGCCGCGTCGGTGCGCCAACTGCTCGATAAGCACTGGAGCCTCGAGAAGCTGCGCGCCGGCGCTGGCATAGGCGAGGTTCGTGATGCCGCCGTCGCGGTCGGCTGGCTGGATCTGACCGGCGACGAGGCCGTCGCCTCGCTGCTCGCAGCGAGCTCAGAATTGGGTGCAGCAGCATGTCCAGTTTGGATGGCGGACGCGTTCGCTGCTCAGACGATTTTGCCCGAGGACCTCGCGGCACAGGTGCGCGAGGGCAGCCTGCCGATAGCGGTGGTTGCGGGAAGCAGTCGTTTGACGGAGGCCGATGTCGTCGCGGCACTCGTGTTGGACGGTGAGTGTGCATCCTTGCACCCGGTGATCTCGCGTCGGAAGGTTCCAGGGGTGGCGCGTCCTGACTGGTCGGAGGTCGAGCTCGGGCCGGCCATGTGGACCGGCACTCCAGGCCACGCGAAGGTCGACCGTGCCCTCACCTTGATGCGTCTCGCCCTCGCGGCGCGCGCCACGGGAGCTGCTTCGCGATTGCACCGCCTCAGCGTCGAGCACGCGTGCGCCCGAGTTCAGTTCGGGAAGCCGATCGGTTCGTTCGGTGCGGTGCAGCAACGGGCTGCGGCCTGCGAGATCGACGCGACCGCGTGCGCGCTTCTGCTCTCGTCCGCAGCGCAGGCCCTAGACCGTGGCGACGCGGATGGCGAGCTCGCCTCGGAGCTCGCCTATACGTTCGTTGCGGACGCTTCACGACGCGTCCTACTCGGGGCTCACCACACCCTGGCCGCGGTGGGGTACTTCGAGGAACACATCGGTCCATGGCTGTTCCGCAGAGTGCACGCAGATCTTGGCATGGCAGCGTCTCTGCAGACCTCTGCTGGCGGTGTTGGCGACCGCTTGATCGAGGCCGGTGGGTCTCTTCCCTCCTTCGTCGTCGACGACGCGTCGACCGCATTTCGCGGTGACGTGAGAGAGCTTGTCGCGGCTCTCCGCGACGGCGGTGAAGCAGACGCGTTCGACCGTGACCGGTGCATCGACGCCCTCGTGGAGCGCGGCTGGATCGGCATGGGTTGGCCCGTCGCCGCCGGTGGACGGGCTGCCACCTTGGGTGAGCAGGTTGCGCTTCACGAGGAGCTTGCGTACGCCAGGATGCCGGTGGAGATCGAGCTCGCCTCGGAAATGCTCCTGGGGAACGCGATTCTTGCCCACGGTTCGGCAGAGCAGTGCAATCGCTTCCTTCCGGTCATCCGTCAGGGCGGGCTCCGTTTCTGTCTTGGCTATTCGGAGCCCGAAACCGGCTCTGACCTGGCCGGACTGCGTACCCGCGCCGAGCGCCAGCCCGAGGGCTGGCTCGTGAACGGTCAGAAGATCTGGACAACCCGGGCGGACCAAGCCGACTACATTTGGCTCGCAGCCAGGACGAGTTCCGACGCGCGACCTCGCCATGCCGGGATCTCGGTATTCCTGGTTCCGATGGATACTCCCGGAATCACTGTGGTTCCGATGACCGCGCTCTCCGGTGAGCGGTCGGCCACAGTCTTCTTGGACGACGTCGTGGTCCCTGACGAGGCCCGAGTCGGCGAGGTGGACGGCGGCTGGTCTGTGATCACACACGCTCTCGCCGGAGAGCGGGTGCTGATGGGCGGGATCGCCGCGCAGCTGCATCGCGTTCTAGACGACGTCCTGGCTGACGTCCGAGCGCGCCCGGACCTTGCCGGACCGCGTGGCTCGCACACTCGGGCGGTGCTCGGCCGCCTAGCCGCCGAGCTCCATGCGCTGCGCGCCCTGGTCGCCGACGCTGTTGGAGCAGACGGGATCGAGGCGTTCATCGCCGCGCCGAAGGCCGGTGTCTTCGGCGGTGAGCTCGCAGAATCGTTCTCGGAGGCGCTGGTCGACCTCTTCGGAAACCAGGCGCTGATCGCCGACCGATCCGCCATCGCCGGCGGGCGGATCGAGCATCTCCTCAGATTGTCCGTGATGTACGTCGTCGGCGGCGGGACTAACGACATTCAACGCGGCCTGATCGCGCGTGCCCTCGGACTTCCTCGCTGACCCCCAAGACTTCAAGGAGAGATTTGTGAAGACAGAGATCTGTGAACTGCTCGACATCGAGATTCCACTTCTGGCGTTCAGTCACTGTCGGGACGTCGTCGTCGCGGTCAGCAAGGCGGGCGGGTTCGGCGTCCTCGGAGGGTCGTCGTTCACCCCCGAGGATCTGGAGATCGAGTTGTCGTGGATCGACGCGAACGTCGACAGGAAGCCCTATGGCGTCGACGTCGTTCTTCCGGAGAAGCTTGATCCCGCGACCGGAATTGACCAAGAAGCGTTGATGGGGATGGTGCCTGACGTCAATCGTGAGTTCGTGTCCGGGCTCTTGGCGGAGCACGATGTCGACGTTCCTGCTGACCGCGTCGTCGAACCGATGCTGGGAGCCGGCGTCACGGGGGACATCGGTGAGCGGCTCCTCGAAGTGATTCTTCGGCACCCGGTCGCTCTCCTCGCCAACGCACTGGGTGTACCGCCGGCCTTCGTCATCGACGGCGCCCACCATGCAGGAATCCCCGTGGCGGCTCTGGTCGGAGCCAAGGAGCACGCCCTGCGCCAGGTCGAGGCCGGCGTCGATGTCTTGGTCGTTCAAGGGACTGAGGCTGGAGGGCACTGCGGCGAGGTCACCACGATGGTCCTCGTTCCTGAAGTCGTCCGAGCGATCCGTGACGTCCGCCCGGTTCCCGTTCTCGCTGCTGGCGGAATCGTGACTGGGGAGCAGATGGCGGCTGCCGTGGCGCTCGGCGCAGCGGGCGCGTGGACCGGCTCCGTCTGGCTCACGACACACGAGGCAGAGACAGCGCCGTGGACGGTGGAGAAGATGCTGACAGCCACCTCGCGGGACACGGTCCGGAGCAAGGCTCGAACGGGGAAGCCGTCACGGCAGCTACGGACGAGTTGGCACGAAGCCTGGGAGCGCGACGACGCCCCCCAGCCATTGCCGATGCCGCTTCAGTCGCTGGTGAGCGAGTCGAGTCTTCGCCAGGTCGATCGCCTGGCCGAGCGCGGCCATGAAGGAGCCCGCGATCTTGCGACGTACTGGGTTGGGCAGGGCGTCGGCCTGATGAATCAGAAGCGCTCGGCTGCAGACGTTGTGCTTGAGATGGCGGGCGAGTACGCAGACGCGGTTGAGCGCCTCGCCCGAAGCATCGATTAGGACTCAGAGCCTGATTGCGCCGCTGTTGACCAGTTGCTCGGTCTCGGCCGTGAGTGCCGCAAAGGCCTCGGCATCCGGTGGCAAGACATAGACGGGAGCCTGGTTGGCGGCGAGGGCGTAGCCGGCCTTCTTGAGGTGCGTCTTCTGATGCTTGAAGGTCCCTGTTGTCGTCGCGCCATCGCTGGCAGTGATGAGGAATCGCGGCACTGCATAGCTCGGAAGTTCCGCACGCAATGATTTGGCGAGTCCTGACCGGTCAAGTTCCTGTCCCTCGAACAGCTGGATCCAGGCCATTCCGCAGCGACCCTCGGTGCCAGGGACCTCGACCCCGTAGACGACGGCGTCCTCGACCTGCGGCCAGCTGTTCAGGACCCGTTCCACCTCCGTGGTGGCGACATTCTCACCGCGCCAACGGAACGTGTCGCCGATCCGGTCAATGAAGCGGATATGACCGTGACCCTGGTTGAGCACCAGGTCGCCGGTGTGGAACCACCGGTCGCCCTTCTCGAACACATCGGTCAGGATCTTCTTGGCGCTCGCCGCCTCGTCCGTGTAGCCGTTGTACGGCTGCGCGTCGTTAATGGCGAACACCAGCAGTCCTACGCCGCCGGCCTTCACTTCGACGAGGAGTCCATCGTTCCCACGCACCGGTACGTCCAGGTCGATGTCGTACTCGACTGTCTTCCAACCGGTCGGGGACCAACCAGCAGTCTTGTCGAAATTGAGCAGGTTGAGGAACGCGGACGGCGACTCGGAGGATCCGTAGACCTCGCGGACTTGCTCGATCCCGAAACGTTGTTTGAAGTCCGTCCAGATCTCGTGCCGAAGTCCGGCCCCGTACATCAGGCGGACCCGATGATCGCGGTCGCGAGCTGAAGGCGGCTGGTTGTGGAGGTAGCGCAGCATCTCGCCGATGTAGATCATCGCTGTTGCGTCGTACCGACGAATCTCGTCCCAGAACGTCGAGGCGCTGAACTTGCGTCCGATAGCCACGGCTGCCCCGGTGTGGATTGCCCCGCTGTAACCGCCCATCAAAGAGGTCACGTGGTAGAAGGGCAGCGAGGTGTAAGTAGTGTCCCCGGGTCCGCAGCGCACGACCAAGCCGCCCACCAAGATGCCGCCGTAGCGGAGCCGACGGTGATCGTTGATCGATGCCTTCGGTAGACCCGTGGTTCCCGAGGTGTAGACATACGTTGCCGGGTCGCCAAGCTTGATGTTGTTCGTCTCGAGCAGGTTGGTGTCGTCTTCGGATGCAGCCAGTACGTCGAGGTCGATGAAGCCATCCGGGCACCCGGATGCTCCGGTGTCTGCCAGGTACGCCCACATGGGTGCGATCGAGCTGCGCTCACCCAGAGCCTCCAAGGCTTCGAGTTGTTCCTCTCCAACGATGACCACCCGCGGCGAGACCAGAGCCAGGCAGTGCTCAAGAGCGGAGGATCGAAGTGAAGTGTTGATCAATGCGCCGATGGCGCCGAGCTTGTACGCGCCGGAGAGTGCAAGAAGGAACTCCGGACGGTTTTCGACGTTCAAGGCGACCACATCACCCTTGCCCACGCCGAGAGACTTGAGCGCGCGGGCGTAACGGTTGGATGCCGTGTTCACTTCGGCGAAGGTCAGGGCACGGTCCTCGAACTTGATCGCGATGCCATCCGGCCACTTGACCGCGGCTCGCTCAATCTCCTTGCCGAACGAGTCGACGCTCTCGGGGTCAAGACGGCGCGAAGCGATCAGGGCGCGGAGCGTTCCCTTCCGGCTCAAAACTCGGAGAAGGCGGCTATAGACCTTCCACGCTGTGATGGTCTCGTTGTCGTGCAGCTTCACGATTTCCCTCGGCGAACGGCTATGGAGGCGTCTGATCTCGTCGTACGATACAGTTCAATGATTATAACTTCTAGTCGGTCCGAGGAGACACGATGACTGCGGTGCGCCACCCGCGGAACGAAGCCACCGCGGAACAGATGCGTGCCCTCATGGATGCTCAACGACAGGCGTTCCTGGAAGAAGGCCCCCCTTCGCTCCAGGTCCGCCGGGATCGGATCGACCGCGTTGTTTCGCTCGTTACCGACAATGCTGACGAAATCGCCGCGGCCATTGATGCCGATTTCGGCTCACGTCCACGTACCGCAAGTATCACGAACGACGTGCTGGGGTTCCTGCCCGACCTGGAGATCACCCGTCGACGGTTGAAGGCTTGGATGAAGCCGCGGAAGCTCCTGCCAGCGGCGTCAGGATTCGGAGTCAAGGTCGACTCGGTACCTCTGGGTGTTGTGGGTGTCATCGGGCCGTGGAACTTTCCGGTCTGCCTTGCCCTGGAGCCGGCGGCCGCGGCCATGGCTGCAGGCAATCGCGTCATGGTGAAGATGTCCGAGGTCACCTGGCGCACGGGTGCACTACTCGAGGAACTTGCCCCGCGGTACTTCGATCCCACGGAGCTGACGATCGTTAACGGCGAACTCGAGACGGCGGCAGCCTTCAGCGCGCTTCCCTTCGATCACCTCTTCTTCACTGGATCGCCGGGAGTCGGCTCCTTGGTCGCACAGGCGGCTGCCAAGAACCTGACCCCGGTGACCCTCGAGCTTGGGGGCAAGAATCCCGCTGTGGTCGGCCCTCGGGCAGACATCCAGCGCAGCGCGGAGCGCATCATCTCTGCACGAATCATCAACGGCGGACAGCTGTGCCTGTGCCCCGACGAGGTCTACGTCCCGCGAGACCAGGTCAATGAGTTCGTGGCGCAGGCAGAGCAGAGCGTGCGAAAGATCTTTCCGACGACGGGCCGGCAGGATTCGTTCGTGACCATCGTGGACGACAAGAACTACGACCGCATCGTGGGTCTGGTCGACGATGCAGTCGCTCGTGGCGCCACCAAGATCGAGGTGGTACCACCGGGTGAGGTACTGCCGGACCGCAGCACGCGCCGCATTCCGCCGACGTTCCTCCTGGGCGTCACGTCGGAGATGCGGATCGACGGCGATGAGGTCTTTGGTCCCGTTCTCACGGTGCACGCTTACGACAGGGTTGAGGACGTGATCGATCGCCTCGCGACCAGGCCGCTCCCGCTATCCGGCTACTGGTTCGGTCCGACCGGGCGCGAGTTCGACGTCTTCGCCTCCCGAGTCCGCTGCGGTGGAATCACCGTCAACGACTTCGGCGCGCACTGCGGCATCATGATTGCTCCGTTCGGCGGGGTTGGTCAGAGCGGGTCGGGCAACTACCACGGTCGGGCAGGGTTCGACACGTTCACCCATCAGCGCACTATGGTCACCAATCGCACCCCGATCGCGATGGCAAAGATTGCGGCCCCGCCGTACTCACCGCGATTCGAGCGCGGGGTAGACCGCGCTGTTTCGGCGATCTCCCGGACGGCGGCAAAGCGTCGTCGTCGGTCCGCGCCGAGCGCCTTCGCCCCGAAGTCCTGAAATCAGGACCTCGGGGTCAGCGCGATCTCGAAGCGGCCGCCAAGGTCGATTTCGACCGTGGCCCGGCCGTCGGGCGCGGCAGTGACCTCGCCGCCCGTCGACAGCGCGTAGGTGTGTCCGGGGATGAGTCGGGCGAAGTGGAGTAGTTGCCGCCCGGGTGCCTCGCCGGGCAGGACAGTGGCACGGATGGCGGCGCCGTCACTCGTCGCGGCAAGGACGAGGACTGCCGGGTACGAAACGTTCTCCAGGATCGGACCAGTCAGGATCTCGGGTTGGGTAGGCGCGTTGATGGCGTTGTGCCATCCGCCCGGCTGAAGGAGCCGGTCCATGACGACCGTGGCGTTGAAGAGGGTCGACCTTTTCGGGTACCAGAGAGCCGGCCCTTCAGCCTGCGGCTCGATCTCGTCGATGAGTGCGAGCATCGAGTCGGCAACCTCACTGTCGCCCATCTCGCGGGCCGAACCGTAGACACCGCCGAGCGCGAACATGTCGGACTTGGTGTAGTTGCCGAAGTCGACTCCGACGCCGGGAAGGTTCGCCACCCAGGTGCCGTCTTTCTTGACCAGGGTCTCCTCGCGGACCAGCGCCCAGTAACGTTCGGCGATCTCGGGAAGGATCGGGCTGAGCTCCTTGGGCAGAACAGAGTCCGGCATCGGGAACGGAACGGGCAGGCCAGTCAGGGTTGAGCGCAGCGCGACGACACCCCCGTCCGCCGTCATGAACTCGGTCGTCAGCTTGTCGAGGAACCTGTCACGTAGCGCCGCCCAGTTGCCGGTTCCTTCGTGTCTGTCATACGCAGCGAGGGTCGCTCCGCCCCGGAAGTTGCATCCCGAGTACGACCAGTTGGGTTCGCACGGGTAAAGGCAGAGTCCGTCCGCGTAGTGCGCGTAGTTCTGTAGGAGCGAGTCCCGTACGTCGTCCGCGTCGTGCACGTAGGTGCGTCGCTTGGTCACGCGAAACGGAAGCGCGCCTTCCTGGTGGTAGCGCAGGTCGCCGGTGTTGCCGGCATAGAGCGCCAGGTTGATGCCGTAGTAGCCCGTCAACATGATGTTGTCGCGGCCGACGGGGTCGGCGCTGTAACGCAGGTGTCCCCAGAGTCGTTCGTACTTCCAGTAGCCGAGGACCTCGGGCTGAAGGTAGCGCTCGATGAGCGCACGTTGACCACTGCTGAGATATCCGTGGAAACTCGGTGCGTAGGCACTCTGGGCGACCGCGAGGGCCCAGCCGAGCTGGTTGATCTGGTATCGGACAGCTGCCGGCTGGAAGATGTCGATGGTGTCGAAGCCTGACCAGTCAGTCGCGTCCTGGTGTGCGAGTTCGATCGCGTATCGCAAAGCTGCGGCTTGTGACGTGGACATCTCGGCCGATGCTGACTGCAGTGCCGAGATGCTCCGCGCCTTCATGTCGCGAACCCCGGGCAATGCTGCCGCGAGAGTCTGGTTCCTCTCGTTGCGGCGCGCGCTCTTGGCCGCGGACTGGCGGACCGAGTTCATCCTGAGTCCAGTGGATGCCGCGACGACCAGCACGAGGACGGTGACGTATCCCGACGAGGGCGCGCGGCCGATCGTGAGGCCTGCCGCGATGGCGCTGCCGAGCCAGACGAACGGAAGGGCGATCACCATCCCCGAGCCGAACCAGGCAACCCCTGCCAGGGCCGCCAGAGCGAGGATCGGGAGCACCCACGCGGAGGCCCAGGACATCGAGGCGACGAAGCCCCCACCGGGAAAGGCGAGCCCGGCGCCGGCGGCCTTCCAGCCAGGCGACATTTCGAAAATCCAGGGAAGGGCTCCGAGTGCCACCGTGCCGAAGTAGAGGAGCGCAGTACGGCGCAGCAGGTGCCGAGTGAACGGCGCAGACCCCGTTTCTGGGCTGATGGCCGATGCGTCCAGGTCAGTGGTCAGTGCCGTCACGATGTGAAGCTCTCCAATCGACCCGGAAAGATTCCGGCCCTCGACGAATCATTAAGATGATTCTACCCTTGCAGAGGCTTCGTGCAACCCGATGGGCGAGCTTTACGGTTCGAGGAGGGCCAGGAGTTCTGCGTCCCAGTCGACCTCGCTCCACAACGACTCATCTGAGCGTGCGGGTACGAGAGATTCGAGCGGGAACGGTATTCCGAACACGCCTGCCGCGGCCACGCCGGCGCTGAGCGACCAGGTGGTGCCTCGGAAGAACTTGCGCATGGATCCAACCTCACACGTTCGGTCGTCGGGCGTCAGTCAGCACTGTAAACATCTAGATGAATATCTGGATTAGTTGAGTACGTCCAGAACCTGTCGGGTGGTCCCGGGGGTCTGGAAGAAGGAAAGGGCCGCCTGCATGTGCCTACGCCAGAACGCCTCCGCGTCGGCCGCACGGCCCTCGCGAAGGAGTGAGAGCAAGCGCTCGTAGGACCGCAATGCTCTCTGCTCGTTGGTCCGATTTTCTTCGGCGGTCCGGCGCTGCTCCTCGACGCCGAGAGTCAGGTGCCGGGTGCCGATCTCGGTAAGGAGTTGGACCACTGCCGACAAGGTGTGATTGCCGCTCAAGCGGACAAGTTCGCGGTGAAAGGTGGCACTGGCGTCGGCAAACGCGTCGAGATCGCCGACGCTCTTGCGCAGGGCGTCGACAATCTCCTCCAGACGCGAGATCGCCTCGGCGTCACCCAACTCGGCGACCCGGCGTACGGCAGGCGGCTCGATGGTCATCCGCGCCTGGTAGACGTCTTCAAGCGTTGTGCCGCTCAGGGTAAGGATGAGGCCGAACAGGCCGGCTGCTCGTTCTGGACCCGGTGTCGTGACGCGGGCGCCGCCCGGTGGGCCGCGCCGGATTTCAACCAGGCCGTCGGCTTCGAGCAGTCTGAAGGCCTCCCTGAGCGTCGGGCGCGACACCCCGAAGCTGGTGACTAGTTCTGCCTCGGGAGGCAGCCAGTCGCCATCGTTGAGTTCGCCCGTGGCGATCAGTCGACGAAATCGGGTGGCTACCAGGTCAGCGACCTTGGGCGAGCGGATCGCTGTAGGTCGTACCGGTGCCATCGGTTTCGCCCTTCCCGGTCTATGTGAAAATGATTTAGATAAACTAACGCATCAACACGGGTCTCGCGAGAGGAAGAAGTTGAGATGACCGAACTGGGTGTACTGCGCACGATCGCTCTCAAGGGCCGTGTCGGCGTCGACGACGTTGCGACGAGCTTGGGTGTCGATACCGGCGTCGTGGCGCTGGAGGTAGCCAGGCTCTCAGAAGTCGACCTCGTGAAGCAGATGCCTTCTGGATTCAAGGTGACTCCGGAAGGCAAGGAGCGCTTGGGCTCCCTTCTCTCCGATGAGCGTGCTGGGGTGGATGTCGGAGCCATGAAGGCTGTCTATGCGGAATTCCTTCCGATCAATGCCGAGTCCAAGGCGATCTTCACAGCCTGGCAAGTCAGGTCGGACGGGCAGCCCAACGACCATTCCGACTCAGGCTACGACGATGATGTGCTCGGGCAGCTCACCGCGATCCATCACCGCGTGCTGCCCTTGATCGAGCAGGCTGCCGCGCTCGCTCCGCGTGCTGCGCGCTACGCGGTGCGACTTACGGACGCTCAGAAGCGCTACGCGGCTGGCGATGGTGCGTACGTCACCCGTCCGATCATCGACAGCTACCACACGGTGTGGTTTGAGCTCCACGAGGACCTGATCCACTGGTGCGGTTTTACACGGGCCGAAGAGGCAGCAGCCGGCAACGCCCACTGAGCACGAGGTTCGCGTCACCGTCCGGCGTCGACCAGGTCAACCAGGTCAAGGAGCACCGGAAGCGCGTGCGGCACGGTAATGCTGGCGACGCGTGCGCCTAGCGCGGCAATGAGGCCTTCCTCGGAGTCGAGGGCCGTACCGCTGACGTGGGCTCCAGGGGTGAGACCGGCTCGCCACTGATCACCGAACTGGTCGAGGTCGACCAAACCTTCGGGCGCACGCTTGGGCACGTACACGCGCAGGGGTACCAGGGGAGAGGCCCACCGGTAGATGTGCTCGAAATCCGTAACCGTCGCCTCGTCGCGCTCGACGACCGCGAGGGCGCCATCCCAGATCGTTCCGCTCTCACCGTCGATCGTGACGACCTGGCCTGCGAGACCGGTGACTGTTCCGGCCCCACAGCCGACGATGCACGGGCGATGGATCTCCCGGCTGACCACGGCGGCATGAGAGGTGGCGCCGCCGAGCTCGGTGATGATCGCCTTCGCGCCGAGCATGCCGTGCAGATCATCGGGGCTCGTGGTCGTCCGCGCAAGGATCACGTCCTCGCCGTCCTCGCCGCGCTCCTCAGCTTCATCTGGGTCCGTGACGACGATGCCAGTAGCGATGCCCGGGCACGCCGGCTCGCCGGTGAACAGCGGAGTCCTGCCGCTCGTGTCCTCCAGGTGAGGCTTCAGCAGGTGGCGCGCTTGCTCTGCGCTGACCCGCCGTACAGCCTCCTCTTCCGAGATCAGACCTTCCTCGACCATGGCGACAGCGGTGCGCATCGCTGCGCGCGCGGAGCGCTTCGCGGAACGGCACTGCAGGATCCAAAGCTTGCCGGCTTCGACCGTGAACTCGATGTCCTGGATGTCGCGGTGCACCAACTCAAGCGTGCCCGCGTAGCCGATCAACTCCTCGTGAACATTCGGTGCCAGCCGCTTGAGCTCGTCGAGCTGCAACGGGTCACAGCGCCCAGACACGACGTCCTCTCCCTGGCCTCGGGTCAGCCACTCGCCGTAGACCGGCGGTTCACCGCTGATCGGATTGCGGCTGAACAGCACCCCGGTGCCGGAACGATCGTCCAGGTTGCCGAAGACCATGGCCTGGACCGTCACAGCCGTTCCTGCCGACTCCACGAGTCCGCGGTTTCTGCGGTAGGCCTGGGCACGCGGGCTCTGCCATGAATCGAAAACGGCGCAGACTGCAGCACGTAGCTGCTCCCACGGGTCTACGGGCACGGGTATGGACTCCGAGTTGAGCACGATGTCGGCGTACTGCTCCCGGAATCTCCGATGGGTGTCCGCCGCGTACGTCGAGTCTCCGGTCAGATTCCCGAGCGCGGCCTCGATCTCCGCGTTGATCCCGAGATTGAGGACCGTATCCATCATCCCGGGCATCGAGATGGCGGCCCCCGACCTGACCGACACCAGCAGGGGGTTCTGCGCATCGGCAAAGGAGTGTCCGGTCTGTGACTCCAGCCATGCAATGCCAGCGACGATCTCTTGCCAGATCCCTTCCGCCAGGACGCCGTTCGCCTCGTAGTAGTCGTGGCAGCACTCGGTGGTCACAACGAACGCGGGAGGGACCGGGATGCCTAGCTCGCGCATCTTGTTGATGCCCCAGGCCTTCCCTCCGAGCAGGTCTTTGCCGAGAGCGCTCGTCCCATCGAGGTGGACCACGTGTGACTCGGACGTGGGCGCTGCGTCGGCCACGGCGGCGCGAACGGCCATTCCTGCTCCTTCGGTCTTCGCGAACCGGCGTCGCGAATCAGTGAGTTTATTTAAACACTTCACGGTACGGGTTCAGCATGCCTCTGCACAAGGTCCAGTCGCCCGATTGAAGACGCAAAATCAGATATATGATTTAGTTCTATCGTCATCTGTATCGCCGGCTCTACATCATGAGAGCCACTGAATCACGGAGGTTCGCGCGTGGACGTCGACCTGGGGATGTTTCTCATTCGCGTCGCCCTCGGCCCGATGCTGGTCATGCACGGCTGGAACAAGGCGTTCGGTCAGGGAGGGCTGGCTGGAACGGCCGGCTGGTTCGAGGCGCTGGGACTCCGTCCGGCTGCCCTCCACGCCCGCGTCGCCTCGGTGACCGAGATCGCGGTCGGCCTCGCGACCCTGTTCGGTTTCTTCACACCCCTTGCCGCGGCCGCTTTCGTGGGTCTGATGACGGTCGCCGCACTGACCGATCACCGCGGAAAGGGCTACTTCGTGTTCAAGGGCGGTTCGGAGTACGTCGTCTTGGTCGGTGTGGTTGCGGTGGGTCTTGCTGCTATCGGGCCGGGAGCTTGGTCGCTGGACGAGCTCCTCGGTGTCAACCTTTCGGGCCCCGCCTGGGCTGCGGGGGCAGCGGTACTTGGGCTGGCGGCCGCGGGCCTGCTGCTGGCGACCTCATACCGCCCGACGACAAAAGACGCATAAGACTTAATGAGTATACTGATTATGTGGTATCGTTCGTGGCCGAGTCTCCCTAGCGTGCGAGCAGCCGGCATTAGACGTGAAGAGAGTGGTGCGCAATGACGAGTCGTTCACGCTTTCGCGTGCTGCTCGACGAAGCACCGGGGAGCGCGAACGCGATCGAGTTCGATGGCGACTGGACGACTTGGGGTGACATCGCGCAGGTAGCAGGATCCATTGACGGGGCACTCCTGTCTCTTGGACTGGATGGCTCAGCGCGCGTAGGTGTCGTGCTCGAAGATCGACCAGAACATGTCGCCGCACTGCTCGCTATCATTGCCTCCGACCGATGTGTCGTCACGATCAGTCCGCTGCAACCAGCAGAGCGGATGCGCAGTGACATTGCCGATTCGGGGGTGCTGGTCGTCCTTGCTTCGCCGAGAATGCTCGAGCGATTGGGCAATGCGATCCCGGGAACGCCCCATGTCCTATGCCTCACGGCAAACGGCGTGGAGGTATCCCGATCGAGCCTCGTGCGGCAAAGGGGCGCGGGCGACTCAGCCTCTGCCTTTGCGCCCAGCGTCACCGTGGAGATGCTGACGTCGGGAACGACAGGTCCGCCGAAACGCATCGCCATCACGGATGAGCAGTTCGACGCCGCGCTGGCGACGACCGTGCCTTCTCCGCCGGATGGCGAGCTGTTCCGCTCAGGCACGACGCTGGTGACGACTCCACTCGTTCATATCGGTGGTTTCTGGGGTTCTCTCGGACCGCTCTACGCCGGACGCTGCATCGTGCTGCTGGGCAAGTTCGATCTGGAACGCTGGGTCGACGCCGTCGTGCGGCACCGGCCACGCGCGGTCGCGATGGTCCCGGCCACGCTGCGTGCGATCCTCGCGGCGGGCGTACCGGCCGAGAAGCTGTCATCGATCCAGGTGGCGACTGCCGGAACTGCGCCGGTACCGGCGGAGCTGGCAGACGCGATGCTCGAGGCGTACGGGATCCGGGTGCTTCCCACTTACGGTGCCACCGAGTTTGCGGGTGGCGTAACCGCATGGTCGCTTGACCAGCACCGCCGCTGGTGGGACACCAAGAAGGGCAGTGTGGGTCGACCGTTGCCAGGCGTCGAGCTCCGCGTCGTCGCGGACAACGGGTCCGAGGTGGCGCGTGGGGACCAGGGCGTACTCGAGATCCGCGGGCGTCAGTCGCCTAGCGGCGTAGTGGAGTGGCAACGCACCAGCGACCTGGCTTCCCTGGACGGCGACGGGTTCCTCTGGATCCACGGACGTGCAGATGATGTGATCGTTCGTGGCGGCTTCAAGGTGCATCCCGACGAGGTTCGACGTGTGCTCGAGCAGCACCCTGGGGTACGAGAGGCGGCGGTTGCGCCTCTCGAGGACCAGCGTCTCGGCCACGTCCCGGTCGCTGCTGTCGAAGTCGAGCCCGGCGCCATTGCCGTTCCTACGGCCGAGGAGCTCTACCAGTTGTGTCGTGAGCACCTCACGCCGTACGAGGTGCCGACCCGGATCCTTGTCCTTGACCACCTTCCGCGCACGTCGTCAATGAAGGTCAGCCGTACCGACCTTCTCGAAATCATCCAAGAGCACCTTGTCCGTGAAAAAACGGACCAGCGGGCTGGCGCCTGAGTTCGCCCCTGCCGTTCACGAACCAATCGAAGGAGAACCATTCAGATGGACCACAGCGGACACATTGCGGTTGTCACCGGGGCGGCCGGCGGAATCGGCCGCGACTATGCGATCGCGCTCGCGGATGATGGGGCGACCGTCGTCGTCGCCGATTTCAACGTCGAAGGTGCGGAGGAGACCTCAAGCATCATCGTCGGGAAGGGCGGGAAGGCAATTGCCATGGCCGTGGACGTCAGCAGCCCTGAGTCGACTCAGGCGCTGGCGGAACGAGTGCAGAGCGAGCTCGGCAACGCAAATATCCTGGTCAACAATGCGGCGATCTACGGGGGCATGCAGCTCGACCCGGTCCTCAAGGTCGACATCGCTTACTGGCGCAGGATGTTCTCGGTAAACCTCGACGGGGCTCTGCTCATGGTCCAAGCTTTCGCCTCGCAGCTGATCGAGTCAGGCTGGGCCCGCGTCGTGAACCAAACGTCAGTCGCGGCCTACAGCCCCGCCGGCGCCTACTCGGCGACGAAACTTGCCTTGATCAGCCTGACCCAGAGCCAGGCCATGGAACTCGGAGCTCACGGTATTCCGGTGAACGCGATCGCACCCGGCCCGATCCTGACTGAGGCGACCATGCAGACCCTGTCGCCGGAACGGGTCGATCGGATGCTGAGCACGGCGTTCATCAAGACGCGCAACGGACCTGAAGCCTTGATCGGCACCATGCGGTACACCTGCAGCGAGGATGTTGCCTGGGTGACTGGTCAAAACTTTATCGTCGACGGTGGAATCACGCGTCGGGTCTAGATCCGGTGGCCGCCGTACGCTCTGCCGAGCGCTCGTGGCGCAGTCGTGCCTCATGCGTCGGCGAGGATCCCGATCTCTTCTTCGCAAGCGGGGAAGAGGGCTCGGCATCCAGTCGTCAGGTGGAGCGAGCCCGTCGAGTGTGCCGGGTCTGCCCGGTACGCAGCGCTTGCCTGGCGGCGGCCTTGGAAGCGGGTGCTCAGCACGGCATGTGGGGCGGTGTGACGCCGGTCGAGCTCAAGCGAATGAAGCGTCGAAAACAGATCACGACGGCGACAAGCGGTTCGCGCCAGCGTCGTTTGACGTATTCCGCTGCAAGTTGAGGTGCGCGTACGGCGCCTGCGATGCAGTCTTGTGTCCATGACAACGACCAAGGCGGGTCCCGGTCGGCCTCGCGACGAGGGCATGGACAGCCGCATCCTCGACGCTGCCCTCAGCGTCTATGCCGTTCGTGGAGCCGCGGGCTTCAGCGTCGACCAGGTCGCAAAGTTGGCGGGGTGCAGTCGGCCCGCGGTGATGGCTCGTTACGAAACGCGCGAGGACCTGCTCCTCAACGCCGTTCGTTCCTTCGACGCGCGTCTGGACACGGAGGACATCGGCACTGCCCGAGACCAACTGATCAGCCTTGCTCAACACTTGCTCTCTGAGTTCGCCAGCCCTGCAGGTATGGCGACGTTCAGGATCGTTTTCGACAGCTTGGATGACGCTGCCCTGCATCTCGAGTGGGAGGCCATCAACAAGGTGCGTCTGGCGTGCATCGACGAAGTGCTCGACCGTGGCGTGGCGCGCGGGGAACTGTCGGATCACGTTCGTTCGGTTGAGTTCCTGCACTGCCTGGTCGGCTCGATGATGGCCAAGTCCTTCTACGCACGTTTGGGGGAGGACGACCGGATGGTGGGCGGCGACGAAGCCGAGAAGATCGTTGATTTCCTGCTCAGACGAGCGACCTGAAGCCTTGCGCTGCTCGCTGGATTCGGCATATCGTTAAATAACTGCACTGATTGCAGGTATTTAACTCACCGCTCTTGAGGAGCACTTGATGCCCCACGCGTTTCCCCGCCGAGCTGACTTCGACCACCAAGCCCTTGTTGGCTTCTTCAAGCCCGAGGCAGCTCAAGGAGCAGTCACCAAGCAGTACTTCGGACTTGTTCTCGAGGGAACGTGGTTCTACGGAATCCTGCGCACCGAGAGCGGCCAGTCGTTCGCGATGCTGCGCAAGGCTGTCGGCTACACCACGCGAGACATCGCGATCATGACCAGCGACGACGTGGGCCTCCGTGCTGACCCGCGCAGCTTGCAAGCCTCCATTGGAGGAAAGGTCGAGCGCCGCTTCGCTGACGGCTACGACGTGACTGCCGGTGGCTCGCGTGCCAGGGGCGCGACCTTCGAGGTCCGACTGGGTGACGAGGACTTCACGTGGACCGAGACGGGTACGGAAGGGCCGTTGCTTGAGCTGTCAGGTCGGCTCGCAGCGCCAGGCTTTCACGTCTACGTGCCATGGAGGAATGCGGACGGCGAGGCTGGCGACGTCGGTGAGCCCGGTGCTCTCTACTACACCTCGACCGCCTACCTGGCCGAAGGGACAATGCTCGGCGAGAAGGTCACCGGGTTCTTCGCAGTCGATCAGAGCTACCTGCCGCACGGCGTCGACTGGAACAACAGCGCGATCTGGAACCGCCTCCAGGGAGGCTGGAATGTCTTCGCCAACGAGTACGACGACGGCTCCGTGGAGTGGGGACACATGAGCATCGGCGCTGACCGGTTCCGGTTCGCTGCCGTAGCAACCCACGACGGCGTCAAGGTCGACAGCCATGACGTGGACGCTTCCATAGAGTGGCGCGACAACGACTTCGCCGATCGAATCGTTTTCGACGTCGGCGACGGGGACCCGTGGGAGTTCGTCACGGACAGCAACGGTCAGATGGTCGAGTTCTCGGCGGCCAGGCCCGGATGGTCAGGACACGCAGGAGTCTTGCGTCGGGTCGGCGAGCAGCGAAAGATCATCCGGCACTGGGCATGGCAGGAAGTCTTCCCTGATCGCGTCTCACGCGAGGGGCACTCGTGAAGATCCTCGTCACGGGCGGCAGCGGCGTCTTCGGGAGGACGATCTGTCGGGACCTGGTCCGCCAAGGAGCCGATGTCGTCGCCTATGCGCGGCGTGAGGTTGTGTCGCCCGGGGTGACGTCCATCCGTGGGGACATCCGCGACCGGGACGCGTTGCGACGGGCGATGGTTGGCTGCGACCGAGTGGTGCACCTGGCATTCGTGCTCGCCCCACTCCGTTCGTCGACAGGTGTCGAGGAAGTCAACCTTGGGGGAACCGAGAACGTACTCCGTTCGATGGAAGACACCGGGGTCGAGAAGTTGGTGTTCACGTCTTCAACCCTTGCGTACGGACCTTGGCCAGACAATCCGCAGGTAGTGACTGAGGAACAGGTGCTGAGGCCCCACCCGGAGGTCACGTACGCGAAGCACAAGGCGCTGTGTGAGGACCTGATCAACAAGTCAGGAGTGCCGGCGGTGATTACGAGAACTTGCGTCGTCGCCGGCCGGGACATGGACAACTACGAGTTTCGCTTCCTTGCCCACCCTGCGCTTTCCGCGCCCACCGGGCCGATGAAGTCATGGCAGTTCATGCACACTGACGACGTCGGCAGATTCCATGCGCTGGCCACGATCAATGACCGCACAGGAGTGGTCAACGTCGGTCCTGACGACCGGGGCATCAGCATTGACGAGATTGCCGCCATCCTCGGGAAGCCCCTGGTCCGGATGCCGTTCGGCGTCCTGAAGGCAGTGGCCGGCGCCGCATGGCGCGCCGACGTCTTGGAGCTCAGTCCGGCGGACCTGGACGGCTTCAGGTACATGCCCACCCTTGATACAACCCGGATGGTCCAGGACTGGGGCTACCGTCCGACGTACAGCTCAAGGGAGGCTCTAGCCGACGCCGTGCCGGGCGTGCGAGCAGTGACCTACCTGGGCACCGCCAAGGTGCCGACTCCGTGGCGCCTGCCCGCGCCGGACCACCAATGGGCGGTTCGCAACGCTCCGGCCGGCGCGCACGCCGTTGATCCTGCGCCACAGGGCATGGGTGGCGAGTTCGACGACATGATTGACGACCGCTATCCGACGCTCACCACGGCTAATGTGGGCGAGGCGTTTCCGGGAACTCTGACGCCTATGTCGCTGTGGGTGAATCGGGACGCGATGCGTGTGTCGGGCGCCAACCAGGTCGACCTCCTCGGCATGAAGGACCCCGATCTGGTATCCGCTCAGCGCTCCCTTGCCATTGCCTCAGTTGGTCATCGTCTCTTCACCAACGTGTCCGTTGTTCACGCTATGGCGGACGCTATGCCTGGTACGTCGCCCCGGGAAGTGGACGAGCACATCCTCGGGATTCCGCACGACGCGTCCGGACCAGGCGCGCGAACCTCTTCCCGTGCTGCGCTGGCTCAGGCTCGCGGGCTACCGGGAATCGCTCTGCGGATCGCCGGCGTGGACAAGCGTGTCGTCGAGGTCGAAAAGCGGATAAGCGCGCGGCTCAAGGATCCTGCCCAGCTCCAAGTACTCGACGACAACGCGTTGCTATCGCATGTCGACTTTTGCCGGGAGCTGGTCATCGACGCCTGGACGTACAGCACTACTACGAACTTGGTTGCTTCAGCTTCGCAGTCACTGGTGCGCAAGCTTGACCCTGGCCTTGGGCTCGCCGCCATGCGGGGAGGGACGGATGGGCTTGCGAGTGCGGCCCTGCTCGAGGGGGTCCGCAACCTGGCCGCCCTCGTAAGACGGTCGCCAACCCTCGACCAGTTCCTGCGGGACCACCCGGCGCGCGAGGCAGTCTTCGAGCTCAAGTCCGTCGACCCCCAGTTCGCCGCAGCCTTCGACGGGCTGCTGTCGAGGATTGGGCACCGCGGTCCCGGTGAGACCGAGCTCGCGAATCGGATGTATGGCGAGGACCCGGCCAAGCTCCTCGAAGTGGTGCTCAAGGCGCTCGATGCGCCTCCGCGGGCGATGGAAACGAGCGATGGTCTCGTGCCCCGACGCGTCAGGCCGGCCCTGAAGATGCTCGGCAAAGCAGTGCGACGTCGGGAACGCGCAAAGGATGCCGCGATGCGGGCGACGCACGCATTGCGGCTTGCGTTGCGCGAGGTCGGTCAGCGACAGGTCGTGGCCGGTGTCTTTGAGTGCGAGGACGATGTCTTCTACCTGACTCCTGAGGAGATTGCGTCGCCGAGCCTGCACGCCGCCAAGGTCGCACCCCGCCGCGCGGAACGCGCAAGGCTCGCCGCGCTCGATCTGCCGCCGACTTTCAGTCTTCGTTGGGAACCTCTCGTGGACGACGACACTACCGATTCGACGATCGGTGGTCTCGGTGTGTCGAGCGGCATAGCGACCGGTCCGGTTCAGATACTGCGTGACGGCGACGACGATCTCGAACCAGGAGCGGTGCTCGTCACCCACGTCACCGATGTGGGATGGACCGCGCTGTTCGAATCAGCCGCTGCGATCGTGACCGACGTCGGAGGATTGCACTCCCACGCAGCAGTCGTGGCACGTGAGTTCGGGATTCCCTGCGTGGTCGCAACCGACCGCGCGACGCGAGTCCTCAAGGATGGCCAGCATGTGGTCGTCGACGGCGATGCCGGGACGGTCACTCTGTTGTAGTACCCCGCGCGACCTCGACCAATTCGGTCTCGAGGGCGCCCAGGTCGATCTTGCGCTTCAATAGCTTGCCGGTGGGGAGGCGGGGAAGTTCCTCGACAAAGGCGTACGCACGCGGGCACTTGAATCGCGAGAGCCGTTGCGCCACGAAGTGGTCCAGAGCGATGGCGAGTTCGGTCGCAGGAGCCGACGACCCGGTTTGTACAACCGCGACGAGTCGTTCACCGAGGTCCTCGTCGAACGACCCGAGGCAAGCAACGTCGTCAACCACTGGGTGGGTAATCAGGACGTCCTCTGCCTCTCGGGGATAGAGGTTCACGCCGCCTGAGATCACCAGGTCGACCCGCCTGTCGTTGAGGTACAGGAATCCGTCCTGGTCGACCCGGCCAAGGTCGCCGAAGGTTCCGTAACCGCGGTCGTTCCAGGCTTGCGCGGTCCTCTCGGCGTCTCCGTGGTACGAGAATGACGTCGGTGTTTCGAACCAGATCTCCCCGACCTCGCCGACCGGTAGCTCGCTTCCTGTCGCATCCAGGATGTGTACTGCGCCGTAGGCAGGTCGACCGACTGAGCCGCGATGTTCCAGCCACTCTGCCGACGTTATCTGGCAGAACCCCACGCCTTCGCTCCCGGAATAGAACTCCATGATGATCGGGCCGAACCATTCGATCATCTGCTGCTTCACGTCGACAGGGCACGGTGCGGCCGCGTGTACGACGACCCGAAGGCTAGAGAGATCACTGGCGTGACGTATCGACCCGTCAAGCTTGAGCATGCGCACGAAATGGGTCGGCACGAACTGAGCGTGCGTCACTCGGTGATGCCCGATCAAGTCGAGGACTTGCGATGGCTCGAAGCCGTCCGTTACGAGAACCGTGCCACCTGCCTTCTGGGTCGCCATGGTCCAGCCGAGCGGCGCAGCGTGGTAGAGCGGTGCAGGGGACAGGAACACCATGCCTGAAGCAAAATCGAACTGGTCGCGAACGATGGTGTCGAACAACTGCTCCTCGCCATAGGGATCGCCAAGCCCGTTGGGTGTGATGCCTTTCGGTTGGCCGGTGGTCCCGGACGAATAGAACATCCACGCGCCTTCGAGTTCGTCGTCGACCCGCGTCGAGGGCAGCCCGATGATCAACGCTTCCAGGTTTTGCGCCCCGGGCGGAGTCTCGTCGCCCACGACGAGGACCTCCAGCCCGGGCTCACCGCCTACAAGGGCTGACGCCGCGGTCGACAACAGCGCGGGGCTGGTGACGAGGACGGAAGCATCGCAGTTCTGCACGATGAAGGTGGCCTCCGCCGCTGAGAGGTGCCAGTTGACCGGCGTGTAGTAGATGCCCGCTCGCTGGGCCGCCCAGACCACGTCGAAGTACTCCAGTCGGTTCTCGAGCAGGATCGCAATGTGGCCGCCATGGCGCACCCCGAGCGCTCGAAACAGGTGCGCGATCTGGTTGGAGCGTGCCTCCAGGGCGGCGAAACTTCGCGACTCACCCGTACGGACGTCCAGGGCTGCGACTCGGTCGCCGATGTGGTCTCCGATCTTCACCCGGACGATCCTGCAAGGAAGAGCGACGCGAGTCGATGCCGGGTGTCGGCAGGGTCCACATGGTGGATCGTCAACATGCCGAGGTCGGACGCGGGCACGAGATTCTCCGCGGTGTCGTCGACGAAGACGCAGCGATCTGCCCTGACGCCGGCTGCTCGCAAGGCCGCCTCGTATATTCCTCGATCAGGCTTGCGGATCCCGATCGTGCCAGACACCACGACAGCATCGAAGGTGGGAAGGAAGGCCCACGGGTACTCCTCCTCGGGGCCCCAGGAGTTGCTGACAAGGACGACTGTGGCCCCTTCGGCACGGATGGTGTCAACCAGCCTGACCATGTCCATGTCGAGATAGCGGTCACTGATCTGGATCGACGAGAGCCAGGCCCTTCCGGTCGGCATGGCCTCAGGGCCGGCGCTCGCGACGAGCGCCGGGGTGATCAAGTCTGCGAACTCGTCCTTGCTGATGCGTCCGGCCTCGACCAGCTCGAACGGCGATGGCGAGATTGCGGCGACAGCTGCCAGAAACCTGTCGACGTCCGCTCCTACGGCAGCGCAGGACTCGTCGAGCCAAGCACGCATCGACGTCGTGAGGACGCCGCCGTAGTCGATGAGAAGCGCCTCGAAGTCCTTGGCATCGTCGCTCATGCGCCCAACCTCCGACCAGCAGCGTTGACAAGGCTCGGGAACACACGTCGCACACGCCAGACGAAGCCGGCAGGGCCAGGAAAGACCCACGGTCGGCGCTGCCGGCGTTGCAGGGAGCGGTCGATCGCGTCCAGCACTTGTTCGGGCCGAAGCGGTCGGCTCACCTCGACCAAACGAGCATCGTGCCCGTCTCGCACAATGCCTTCCAGCATCGGGGTTCGGACTCCGGGCGGGCAGACGCAACGGATCGTGAGACCCGTGCCCCGTGCCTCCTCGGCTAGCGTCTCGGCGAAGCCGACCACCGCGAACTTGGACGCTGTGTATGCGCCGTATCCGGGAGTGACGATCCATCCAGCGAGGGAGGCAAAGAGGACGAGCTCGCCGGACGACGCGTGAAGTGCCGGGAGAAGCTCGTTGACCCACGCGACGGTTCCGGCGTAGTTGACGTCCATGGCTTGGAGAAAGCGGTCGGTCGGCACCGTCCCGATCCGACCCACCACGGCGATTCCCGCTGCCGTCACCAATCGGTCGACTCTGCCGAGTGACTCGAGGATCGCAGCAGCAGCTGCCTGCACCTGGAGGAGATCGCGGACATCGCACGGGTAGATGAACACTCCGTCGACCGAGTCAAGCTCGTCGAGGGCAGGGGACATCAGGTCTACGGCTGCAACGGTCCAGCCGGCTGCGACGAGTCTCTCAAGGGCGAGACGACCCATCCCGCTCGCGGCCCCGGTGATCACGGCGTTCGGCATAGATTTCACCTTCAGATAGTTTCGCTTAAGCATCTAACCTGTTTAACTGATTCTTGCCAACCCCTCGTCTGTGCAAAGGGCGGTTCCATGTCCACGCTTCCTCTCGGCAATCTCGGCTTCGCGACCGCAGTCGCGTGCTACGAACCCAGCCTCGACATGCACTTGCCGACGGCGCGCCCGTTCGGCCTGACGGAGGAGTCCACGTACCTGTACGGGGGGTGGAGGGACGAGTCAGGCGCGCTCCATGTCGTCGAGCGCAAGTTCTGCGGGCCGATGACCGCCGGCCTCTGGCTGATGAACACTCGCGAGGGCAAGGTCAGCCTGGTGCCGGAGTCGCTGCAAACCGTGCGCGGCGAGGTCAAGCGTGAGTACTCGGCCAACGAACACCATTTGCACGGTTCGTTGTTGGGCAAGGCCGGCGGCGCGCCAGAGGAAGGCCTCGACTACCGGCTCACCCCGGGACACATGGCCTGGCGCGAGGGCCAGATCCTGGAGCTCGAAGGCGACCTGGTGGGGCCTGGCATCCAGATCGGCAGCCTCGACCACGAGGAGCCGTTCTTCTACACGAGCGAGCTGTACCGGATGAGCGGCCGTGTCCTGGGCCAGCAGGTCGAAGGCTTCGTGTTCCTCGACCACGGCTACTGGCCGCACGGGGCGGACTGGAAAGAGTGGCGTATCTTCAATGGAACGCAGCTCTCCTGGTCTGCGTTCGCCACCGAGTTCGAGGACGGGACGGTCGAATGGGGTCAGGTGGCGATCGGTCGGGAGGGCTTCAACTTCGTCGCGGTTGCCGACGCGAAGGGGCCCGTTGTCATGGACACGAGCACCCGCGGCGGCATTGACCCGGATCCTGACGACTGGGCAGAGCGGATCGGTTACCGCGACCACTCGGGCGATACCTGGGTGTTCACGCTCGAGCCGGGCGGTCAGATGTCACAGTTCTCGGCCGCCCGTTGGGGTGGCTACCGTGCACAGGCCGGGAAGATCTTGAAGCACGGCGAAGAACGACCCGTCAAGGTCGCCTTCAGCTGGGGCGAGAGCTTCATGGAGCGGTTCCGGGAGGAAGGCATCGGATCGGTTGACGACCTGACCGCCGGCTGATTCTCAGCCGATTCGCTGCAGTTCGTCGATCAGGAACGCGACGTTGGTGGCGGAGGCCGCAGTGAGGGACGGGTCGATGCGCGCGCTGTAGTCGACGATGGAAGCATGCGTGAGTCCGGCGGCACCATGGGCGGCGAGCTTCTCGGCCACCTGCTCGCGGGATCCGCAGAAGAACGCCAAGTCGGCAACCGCTTCGGGTGGGACCGTGTCGACGGCCGCGTTCAACTCGGCAATCGTTGCTCGGCCCGGTGCTGCGTGCCTGGCGTATCCCCAGTCGTCACCAAGAGGGTGGACGTGCCCCCTGTCTCGCCAGGCAACGCCGCGATCGGCTCCTAGGAGAAGGGTGTAGAACCGCGCGACCCGGCTCTCCTGAAGTTCGCGGAGAACGACTGGATCCTCGTGGACCAAACACAGTGCCACGCCAGCAAAGTGCAGCGCCGCCGGATCACGTGCGGCCGCTGCGGTCGCCGTGCGAAGGCTCGCCACATCGGACCTGAACCCATCAAGACCGCCCGGGTGCCTACGGAGGCTGGTGAGTAGGCCGTCGGCGCATGAGCCGAGCAGCTCCCAGTCCGGCCCCGGAGTCGCCAGGATCGGCGGTGGTCGCTCGCCGTACGGCCGGATCGGAAGCCGGCCTCCGTCGATGGGCCAGTGGTCGCCGGGCGAATGAACCGGTTCGCCGTTCGCGTCGAGGAGAGCGCGAAGCGACCGGAGGCCTTCGGCCAGCTTCTGACGAGCGTGTCGGCGTGAGTAGCCGTATCCAGCTAGCTGCTTCAGCTCACCTGCCCCGAGGGCCAGGGTCGTCCGGCCACGGGTGGCGTGGTCGAGAGTAAGCAGAGTCTGGGCGAGAACGGCAGGCCCCCGTCGGATCGTGTCGTACGCCGTGATGAGCAGCTCGATAGCGGTCGTCCGCTGACCGATTGCTGCGATCAACGGAGCCGGGTCAGGAAAACCCATGCCGATGCGATCGCTGCCGAGCCGCCGGCCGGTGACTTCCTCGAGGACTTGAGGTTCGTAGTAGCCCTGCATCTGGCTGGTGAAGAACATTGCTCCGTCGCCGCGAGCCTCGGCATCGACTGCGGCTTGTACGCACGCGTCGTACGAGGAAAAGGTGAGGTTGGGGGAGCCGCAGATCATGGCGACGATCAGCCGAAAAGGTCGACGACCTGGGTGTCGTCCTCGCCTGACCGGAACATGTACTCGGCTGCCACCTCCATGTGGCGCCTCCAGTGCTGCTCGGCGGACTCCGCGTCACGCTGCTCAAGCAGCAGGAGAAGCTTGCGATAGGAACGAATCGATCTCCCGAGTCGCTCTTGCTGGTTCTCGCTCGTGTCCCGGCTGATCGTGAGGTGGAGGTGCGTGTCGACGATCTCCGCGAGCACGGCATTTTGCAGCGCCAGGGTGTTGTTGCCGCAGCGTTCCATCAGCAACTGATGGAAACGGGAAGTCGCCTGGCTCCACAGCTCTGGATCAAGCTGACGGTCGCCGTCGGCCACCAGGTCATCGAGGGTCTGCACAATTGCCGCTAGATCGGCAAGATCGGCCTTGGTGCAGGTTTGGGCGAGGCGCCGCACACAGGCAGGCTCACTCACGAGTCGTGCGTCGTAGACGTCGCGAATCGTGGTGCCTTGCAGCTGCAGGAGCAGTCCCACGTGACGGGCCGCGACAAAGGGGCCGGGGCGGAGAACCTGGGCCCCGCCGCGCGCGCCGCGCCTGATGCCGAGGATTGCCTCCGCCTCCAGGATTCGATACGCCTCACGTAGCGTCGGCCGGGAGACCCCGTACTGCTGCATCAGATGCGCCTCTGACGGAAGGTTCTCGTTCTCTGCCAGGTCGCCGCGAACGATCTGGCGGCGCAGGTGGCTCGCAATCAGTTCGGCGGTCTTCGGTGCGCGCATCACCGAGCCGATCACCTGGGCGCGGGGGCGACCCGAATCGCTGACCTGTGTCACCCGAAGCCCTCCCGCCGCTCGGCGTTCTGCGCGACGATCGGAACGATTCCTCGCAGTCGGTGTGTTTCCACAGTGTACGACGAGGTAGCCTAATAGGTAAGATGATTTTACGATTTCTCATCACCGAAAGTGAACTCTGATGCGTCTGACGATGCTGCTCGACATGGTCGCCGACTCAGCCGGCGACCGGATCGTCATCGGATCGCATCGTGGTGGTATCACAGCGACAGAGCTGCGCGAACGCGCTCGGGCCGGCGCTGCTCGACTTCAGCAGCAGGGAAACGACGCGCTCGTGTTCCTGGGCGTGAACGGCCCGGCCTTTCCCATCGCGATGTTTGCAGCGGCGTACGCCGACGTCCCGCTGGTGCCACTTAACTTCAGGCTCGGCGCGGATCAGCTGAAAGCATTGCTCGCAAGACATCCAGGTGCGTTCGGCGTTGGGGACGGGGCGGGCATTGCTGAGATGACAGGTGCAGGGCTCGCCGCGATCAGCGTCGCGGAATGGCTCGATCTGACCGACCGGACCGGCGTGCTCGTGGATGAGGCGTGGGACGCCGATCGGACGGCCGTCATCATCTACACCTCAGGCACGACCTCGGCGCCCAAGGGCGTGCTGCTCCGCCACGGCAACCTGACGTCGTACGTGCTCGGGACGATCGAGTTCCTCAGTGCGGAAGAAGATGCCGCTGCTTTGGTCAGCGTGCCGCCGTATCACATCGCTGCGGTCGCGAACGTGATCAGCAACCTGTACGCCGGTCGACGCACGATGGTGCTCGAGCAATTCTCGCCGGACGAGTGGTTGGAGCTGGTGCGGGCCGAGGGGATCACGAACGCGCTCGTCGTTCCCACCATGCTGTCCCGAATCGTGGAGGCCGGCACCGACCTGTCTGTTCCGACCCTGCGTGGCCTGGCTTATGGCGGCGCGCCAATGCCAGCGTCACTGATCGAAAAGGCCCTGCGGGCGTGGCCTCAAGTCGGCTTCGTGAACGCGTACGGCTTGACGGAGACCAGTTCGACCGTGGCGGTACTCGGCCCAGAGCAGCACCGGGAGGCCCTTGCATCCGAGGTTCCAGCTGTTCGCGCGCGTTTGTCTTCGGTCGGGCAGATCATCCCCGGCGTCGACCTCGAGATTCGGGACGAAGCCGGACTGGCGCTGCCGCCAGGAGAGGTCGGGCGAATCTGCGTGCGAGGCGAGCAGGTCTCTGCGGAGTACGACGGGCTGGGCAAGGCCGTTGACAACCGCGGCTATTTCGACACCCGGGACCGCGGATACGTGGATGTCGACGGCTACCTGTTCGTCGGGGGCAGGATTGACGACACCATCATCCGGGGTGCTGAGAACATCGCTCCGGCCGAGATCGAGGAGGTGATCCTGGCTCATCCGTCGGTTCTCGATGTTGCCGTCATCGGTGTGCCGGACGAGGAGTGGGGGCAGCGTATTGAGGCGGTTGTCGTGCTCCGTGAGGGTTGCGAGCTCGACGTCGACGATCTGCGCACGTCAGTCCTGGAAAGCCTTCGGTCGAGCAAGACGCCGGACCGGTTCTTGATCTGGCCGAACCTGCCGCGAACGGAAACGGGAAAACTCGTCCGTCGTGACGTGCTCAGCAAAGTCCTCGCCGAGCAGACCACGGCGGGCTGAGATCAGCCGAACAGGTCCACCAGCGGACGGCTCTCCGGATCGAACCGGAAGATGTACTTCGCTGCGACTTCCATGTGGGCCCGCCAGTGCTTCTCCGCGCCTTCGCCGTCCTTGGCCTCGACGAGCTTGATCAGCTTCTCGTAGGAGCGCATGGTCTTGCGGAAGCGAGCCGGCTGCTGGTCGACCTCGCGCGACATGTTCGTGGCGATCGACTGGTTGAGGTGTACCGCGACGATGTCGGCGAGCACTGCCCCTTGCACCGCCAGCGTCCGGTTGCCACAGCGTTGCATGATGAGCTCGTGGAAGCGGTAGGTCACACTGCTCCACTGGCTCATGTCGGGGGTCGAGTCGCTGTCGATCAAGGCCCCGAGGTCGACCACGACCTGCTCGAGGTCAGCGATGTCGTCCTTGGTACGGCGCGCAGCAAGAAGACGGGCGCACGCTGGTTCGCCGACGAGACGTGCTTCATAAACGTCCTGGATCGTCGTGCCCTGTAGCTGCAGCAAGAGGCCGACGTGGCGCGCAGCCACCATCGGGTCTGGCTCCAGAACCTGGGCGCCGCCTCGTGCCCCGCGTCGGACTCCGATCAGGCTTTCAGCCTCCAGAATCCGATACGCCTCCCGCAGTGTCGGGCGCGAGACCCCGTACTGCTCCATGAGCTGCTGCTCCGGCGGGATCGTTTCCCCGGCCTTGAGCTCGCCCCGAACGATTTGCCGGCGCAGGTGGCCAGCGATCAACTCGGCGGTCTTGGGTGCCCGCATCGGTGTCCCGATGGCGTTCACTGCGGTCACGGTCACGGCGGCTGGCATATGCAGGATCATATCGCTAAACAAGTTAGATACTGGGCCCGCCGCATGTCTGCTCGTTCATTCACCGTGGCGAATCCCCGGCCCCCGAACCAGCCGAACCGCCTGTGCGTCGGGGTTCGAACTCATCTCTGACCAGCCTACGTCGAGCAGGCACACTCGTCCGGGCTGGCCGGGCGCGACCGATCTTGGCGTCCCTGAGGCATCGGCCCACAGGCTCAGGACGGCGCGATCGACGGGCAACCGCTCCTCGGGAACCAGGTCGCGGTCCCGGGCTGCTCGGAGGATCGTCCACGGGTCCGCTGGCCCGTACGGAGCGTCACTGCTGAGCCATGTTTGTATGCCGGCCTCGATCAGGCTTGCGAGCGGGTACAAACAGCCGACGTCGTCGGCCGCCACCTCTGTCAGGTACTGGGCGGAGCGTGCCACGAGCATCGCTGGCTGGGTCACGACGACGAGGTCGGCAAGATGAGCCCGCATCTCCTCCGGGACGACGCCGGCGTGCTCGACCCGGTCTCCCGGGAGTCGTCCGGCATCGTCAAGGGCCGCCAGCGTGAGAATCAGTGACTCGCGACTGACGCAGTGGACCGCAACGGGCCGGTTCTGCTCGTGCTGATCCCCGATCCAATTGGTCAACTCAGCAAGAGAGGGCAAGTCGTGGTCGCGGAGGTGGATCTTCCACGGAGCGCCGCCGTCCGGGTCGCCCAGCAGGGTGACGTGGAGGTTGATCTCGTTGAGCCGAGCGACTGCGAAGGGATCGAGGTTCGGGGTTGCGTCGGTGACCGAGGTGACTCCGTAGCCGTGCAGCTCGTGGACGAAGTCGTGGAGGGCTGCTGCGCGTTCTCTCTCAGCTTGGGGGAGCGCGGCGCGCAGTCGCTCGTCAAATCGCCAAAGGCGCCCGGTCGGCTGCCCGTCGTGGTCCCGTTCAACGTCAGGGCCCGCCAACACGTGCTCGACCGCCTCTAGTGCTCGGGAGTTTAGCACTCACAAGCCCGCCC
>JACXTT010001725.1_pt1 | contig 35908 bp, 50 predicted proteins | sample 9270951 | NCBI WGS metagenome assembly JACXTT01 (sample SAMN15532306, study PRJNA645909) | rock metagenome | isolation source: weathered quartz diorite | place: Puerto Rico | collected 2017-06-21 | reverse complement strand
CCCATGTTGATCGGTGGTCGCCGGCCAATGATCTCACTGCCCGGCCCCGGTGCTGCGGGCGGAACCGCGACCGATGCCCCGGTGCTGGACACAGCAGCCGGTACCGGTCTGACGACATCAGCGGCGCCCATGTTGATCGGCGGCCGGCGGGCAATAAGATCCGAGCCGGGCGGTACCGGCTGAGCAGGCACCACCACCTGCGTCGAAGCGGGAACGCCAGCGACTCCGTAGCGCGGATCCAGAACCATCCCGCCATCAGCGAAACCCGGCCGACCATGTTTTCTGACACCGAGTCCGACGGGTGTGTGCGTCGCGTCGATCGCGGCGAGCAGGTTGTGGGCGCCCAGCGCGCGCACGGTGTCGGCCGGCATCACAACTTCGCCTTTGGACAGCATCGCGGGAACGGAGTCGCTCGTGCCGGTGCCAGGACCATGCACCACACCACCATCACGGTACGCGACGAGCTGCGACGCGCCGCCCGTGCGGTTAGTGAACGGTGCAGGCGGCGCCGCTGGCGCGGCGGGAGGGGCCGCCGGCGCAGCAACCACAGGTGCGGGCGCCGGTGCCGGAGCTGGCGGCTGCACCGCGCCGCCCACGAAGAACTGCGGCTGAGGTTGCGGTGCAGGCACCGTGCGTGGTGCGGCGTCAGTCGACACCGCGGGCGTGGCGGCCGCTGTTGTAGCAGCTGGTGCGGGTGGCTTCACGCCCAGGGCCGGCGCGCCATAGGAGGCACGGATACTTTCGATCTGTGCATTGGTGTCGGCCAAGCTCCCCAGCGCATTGGGACGGCCGATACCGGTCGCGGGGTTGAACGGCGGCGGCGCTGGGGTCGGCGAAACACTAGGTGCCGCGGGCACAGCGGGCGCCGGTGCAGGTGCAGCGCCCCCGCCGATCGTGCTGAAGGTGCCGCCCGGCGCCTGGCCGTTGACCGAGATCGGACCCGACACGTTGCCGCCGCTGTAGCTGTTGCCCGTGCGGGTGACGCTCCCTACCCCGAGTGATGCGGGATCACCGATATAGCCGCCGTCGGCAGCGCGGATGCGACCGGCCACCATGGGTGGACGACGGACGCCGAAACCTGGAACCTGGGATTGCATGCATGCCCCTCGAAGTATTGAGAGGCATTCTTCGCAGGCGCGTGATAACGGCCAACCCCTACCGGGGTGCGCTCAGACGTCCGAGCGATCGCCTCCGCTGATCTGAGCCTGTGCGTTGATGGCGTTGATGCCAGCGCTGGCCTGCGAGCCCAGTATCGTCGCCGCAGCCTTGGCGAGGTCGGCTTTGGACTGAGCAGTTGCTGTGATCGAACGCTGGTTCGCCTCGTTGGTCCCCGCCTGTAGCCGTGCGTCTTCGATTGCGAGTTGCACGCGCGGCTGCAAGGCCTGCACCTCTGCGCTGTAGAGCGCCACCAGCGAGCGATTCAGGTCCAGCTCGAGCCCGACCAGGCCCGTGGCCAGCTTCATGGCCGTGTCGGGCGCCAGCATCAGCGTGCGGATGTAGTCGGCCATCGCGCTCATTGCCTTCGAGCGCAGGTCCAGGGTCTGCTGCACCGCGAAGCGCACGTTCTCGATCTCGGTGTCAAAGCTCTTGATCGAGATGTCGCGCGACTGCTCGGCGAGTTTGCGGCTGCGGTCCAGCTGGATCCGCTGCAGGCCGTTGATGAGCGCGCCTGGCGGCAGCGGGAAGCCGCGGGCGGCCCAGCCGTTGGTGAGCTGGTCCTCGGCCTCCAGCGAGTCCTCGACGATGCGCGCGCGGCCGCGCTGCCAGATCTGCTGCTCGACCGCCGCGTTCACGCCGGTGCCGCCGTCCACAAGCGCCTTGCGCATCCATTCGACCGCATCGTTGTAGGGGCCGAGCGGGAAGTAGTTCTGGAAGAAGTCGGCGATGCCCTGCCCCACCAGGTTGACAAGCTTCTGCAGCTGAGTGTTGTACATCGCCTCGCCGTCGATGGTGTTGGGGTCCTGCAGCTGTGGCAGCAGTGGCGGCACGTAGCTCTTGTCGAGGAATGGCGTGTCGATGAGAGGCGCCGGGCCGAGGTCTGCCAGGCCCAGCGAGATGCGCGAGGACATCTCGTTCGTGCGGGTCTGGGAGTTGTCCCACATCGCGTTGACGATGTTGGCGACGGTGACAGCCGCGCCGGCGCCACCGGTGACGGGATCGGGAACTGGAACGATGGGCATCAGATTCTCCGTGTGAGGTCGGCCACCAGGAACGCGACCGAGTCGATTTCGAAGTCCGCGCCGTCCTCATTGAAGAACTGGGCGGTGACGTAGTTGGTGCGCGGGCCCTTGCCGGTGGTGATGCGCTGCTGCTGCATCTCATCCGAGAAGCTGCGGGTCTTGTAGATGAATTCCTTGCCCTCGGCGATGACCTTGAGGAACAGGTGCCCCGTCGCGGAGACACCCAGATAGCATTGGCTCACGGTCTTCAGCTGGGCGTTGCCGAAGTCCAGCTTCCCCAGGTCGACGCTGCCGCGGATCTGCGCGCCGGCGTCGTCGTCGCCTTCCAGCAGGAACAGTCCGTCCGCGCTGGCGCCGTACTGCTTGCCGCCGATGGTCGCGAAGCTGTTGAACGGGTAGCCGCTGTACGAGGTGCTGCCCGCGGCGTCCACGTGCCAGACCCAGGTGTCGAGATCCGCGCGGCCGCCCGGCCCCTCGATGGTGCCGGCGCCGCCTGCCCGGATGAACGTGCGCGCGATCGCATCGAGCAGCTGCTGCGTGGCCACGGACGGCGCCACGCCGATCAGTTCCTGGACCGCGGCGTCCAGCAGGCTCAGCGGGACTACGGTCGTGCCGACGGTGACACCCTCGAGCACGATGGCGAGCAGGATGGTTGCGGCCGCGGCGCGGTCGGACGCAGCGAGGCTTTCGAGGGCGAAGCCCTGGTCGTTCGGCTCGGAGAAGGCGTAGGTCAGCGGAGCCGGCAGCACGGTCTTCGATTCGCCATATGCGGTCTCGGAAATGAGCGCGCTCAGCATCGGCAAGGAGGCGGCCACCCGCCCGACTTCCCCGGTGAGCATCAGTGCCGTGACCATCGGGACACGGAGCAGGGTTTCCGACGCCGGCTGCGTCGCCGGCGGGATGCCCTGGTAGGCCGAGCCCGTCAGCCTGGGCAGCACCGCAGCGCTGGCGCCGTAGGTGTCGTTGCTGCCGGCCAGGCCAGCGAGCGCTGGCAGCATGATCGCCGCGTACTCGCCGACACCAGCGCTGACCGTGGGCACCGGCAGCACGCTGGTCACATCCGCAAAGCCGATGTCGGAGGTTCGTACCGACATCGCGCCCAGCGTGAGCACGGCGCTGCCGGTGCCCATCGATTCCAGGGCGGGACTATCGACCTCATCGCCGACACTCGCCAGCACCGCACTCAGGTACAGCCGCTCGCCGGACCGATAGGTCGATGCCTCGGTGCCGATGACCGTCCCGTCCCGCAGGTAGCTGACGGTGCGGCCGTCCGTGGACACCGCATAGACCTGGGAGCCGGTGTAGGCCCCGTAGTCCGCGCCGGTCTTGGCGTTGAAGACGTGGGTGCCGGCGAACAGAAGCCCGTGCTTGATGTGCCCGTAGCCGCCGTTGGGCACGGCGTATTCGGCCAGGCCAACAACCACGCCGGTGACGCCCTGCGGCACCTTGAAGGAACCTTTGCCGGCGGCGGCCACCGATGCGAACGAGTGCGCGAAAGAGGTCCAGCCGACGGGCGGCACCGCGACGGTCTGAGCGGGCACGCCCTGCTGCTCTGGCTGCGCTGGCACCGTGACGGTTCGGTACCCGATGACCCCCTTCGTCTGCGTGTTGTTGGTCGTCGCAACGGTCGTTGTCCCGCCGATGCCGCCGCTCGAAGGTGCTGAGACGCCGCCGCTCTGGGTGCTCCAGCCGTAGCCCGTCGAGGTGACGAAGTAGCCGTAGATCGGCTCCGTGTAGGTGTAGGCGGGCCGGTATGGAAGGTACGGCACGGCCTCGGTGGTCTGGAGGTAGCCGGAGCGCTTGAGGGTGTTGCTCATGGCGGTGTGATCCTGTCGTCGGAGAGCCAGGGCGCGCTGGGCGTGGCGTTCTGCGCCCGTCCGTCGCTGCGCAGCCACGCGATGTTGTTGAACGAGCGCGGGCCCGTGCGGCTCTCGACGGTGCCTGGAAGCGTCTCCGTGGCTGTTGTCGAGATCGTGGCGCGCCGGGCCCACGTCAGGCCCTTGTCCGAGGATTCGAGCAGCGCATGGTCCGAGCCCTCGTAGGCCGGCATGAAGAGCTTGGCGCGCGATACGGCCATCGGCGTGCCCGCGCGCCCGGCCACGACGGACATGCTGCCGAGTGACGCCAGCGCGGCGCCGTCGACGGTGTGCAGGACCTGCGTCGTGCTGGTCCAGTTCGCCGGGTAGTCGGCGTCGTTGAAGAACACCAGCGCGCCGCCGCCGGGCGCGATGCAGGCGCCGCGCTCCCAGCGCCACAGTGTGCGGCGGTTGTTCAGCAGATTCGTGTCGATGAAAGGCGGCTCGTAGAGCGTGGTCGACAGCGACACGGTGCGCGCCGCGAGATCAGCCACGCCCACGCGCACGCGCGAATTCACGAACCGGCCGCCCACCACCGGAATGACATCGGGTGCGCCCAGCCGGGCATAGACGAGCGCAGTGCTGCGCGACAGCGGCACGATGGATGCCGCGGTCAGGTCCATCGACTGGTTGTATCGCAGGCGGTCGGTCGCGCCGTTGTTGGCAGCCGCCGTGAACTGCGCCTGCTCGTGGGCCAGGAACTCGGTTGCCGGGATGGTGAACCAGGTGGCGCCGCCATCCGTGGTGCCGAAGAAGAAGATGCCCGGCGCCGCGGTCTGGTCGTACCAGCCGAGCGCGCCGCCGCGCCACAGGTAGCAGCCGGCCATGCCCACGTAGGTGTCGATGCCGACCCGCTCGAAGGCCAGCGGGAAGATCATCTGCCCGGGCACCTTCGCGGCGATCACGGTGCGCTGCGCCTGGCCGGTGTCGAACGTCACCGCCACGGCGTGCTCGCCGTCCGTATCGATGGAGGCATAAGCCTGCGCGTGCTCGTAGACGCCGGCGCGGCGCGCGCCCCGGGTGAACCAGACGTTGACGGCCCGGTCCTGTGACGAACCGTCGTAGGCGCCCTTGTGGGTGACGAGCGGGCGCTCGGCCGCGCCAGTTGGCGGCTTTACGACGTAGGAACCGATGGTGTAGCTCTCGTTGCCGTTGCTGAAGACGCTGGGCACGTACCCGGTGAAGGCCACGGCGCCGATGCTGTAGGCCGTGCCGTCGCCACGCGGCGTCAACTGCTTGAGCACCAGACCGGACGCCGGCGCCTCGACCGCCTGCGCGAATGCTCCGCGCGCCGTGGCTGAACTGCGCAAGAGGGTCGCACCAGCCTCAAGGCCGAGCGATGCGAAGCTTCCAACACCCTGCTGGTCGACCGTCACGACGAGGTGGCCGCCCTTGTTGCGCGCCTCGGCGCCGAAGCGGCGCTTGCGCTGCCAGATCAGGCTGTCTTCACCATCACCCGCCAGCGTGCGGGCAGCGGTGCGGCCGGGGCCGCTCCACCCGCCGCGGTTCTTGGGGAACTCGTCGGTCATGGCACCTCATACGTGTTGACGAAGTCGGTCCAGAACACTGACGGCACTGGTGGCTCAGGCGGCGTGTCGTCACCTACGGAGCCGTAGAAGTTTTTGAGGTAGGGCTCAACGGGCGGCCCGAGCCAGCCCGTCTGCTTGTTGATGGTGATGAAGACGTTGCACACCCCCAACTGCTGGTCGAGCATGTCACTGGTGGGCACCCAGCCAGTCTGCAGCAGCACGTCGTTGGCGTAGGCGCGGAACTGGTAGCCGTCGAAGTTGTTAAAAAACTCGAACTCCAGGCGGCGCTTCACAGGTGCCGGTCCGTAGTCGGTCTCGTCGCTGTACAGCACGGCGATGCCCGACTCGGTCTGCACCCGGTAGTTCGAGGGCTGTACATTGCCCAGATAGAGTCCCGACTGATGCTGGATGTTCGGCCCGACCTCGAAAGAGGTGCCATCGGACTTCGTCTGCAGCATGGACGCGGTGACCGAATCGTAGCCGCCAACTGTGAACGTCCCCTCGACGACGTACATCTTCGGTCGCTCGGGGAACGGCGCGGTGTCGCTTACCAGCGCCAACCCGGTGATGTTGCCGCTCGTTGAGGCTCGAAGGCCGTTTGCCGAGCGAATTGTGTTGTATGCCTCCCAGGTCGCCCCCGTCGCAGACGTGTCTTCGACTGGCGTCCCCATCGGGTCGCCGGAGCCGGTGAAGCTGTCGCGGAAGTAGACGAGAGGCATGACCCGTCTCAGCCCGCCGGCATCGCGATGGAGTAGAAGTTCAGCGACTGCGTGGCGCCGCTGGTCAGCGAGACCGACGACAGATTCATGTCGGCGCCGGCCACGCCGGTGGTGCCCTGGACGCGCACGGCAGAGGTGGACGCCGATCCGTCGTCGGCCGACAGCACGTGGCGATAGAACGTCGCAACCCCGGTCGCCGCATTCACGCCGGACCAGGTCTCGCCGCTGGCCTTCTGCATGACGCCACCGGCGGCGGTGGCGAACGTGATGCCGGCGCCCCCATTCTTGATGGTGCACAGCAGCGTGGCACCGCCGATGGCGTCATCAGCGCCGGCCGGCACGGTGCCGGCGTAAACGCGGATCTCGCCGCCGTCCAACAAGGACTTGAGCGAGCCACCGGACAGCAGGCCGTTGCGGGTGCCAGTCGAAAGCTTCATGGGAATCTCCTTAGACGGAAGCGAAAGCGAAGCCTGCGGTGACGCGCAGCGTGCTGCCGGCGTCGACCGTCTTGGGCGAAGAGAAGAGCACCACCGAGATCAGCGTGCCGGTGTTGGCGCCTTTGGGCGATGCCGACACGATGAACACGCCGCGCACGACCTTGCTGGCGTTGAAGACGAATTCCGCCTTGCTAGCCGAGTTGTCGACGGCGCCATTGCTGGCCGCGCCCTCGTCGAAAACAGCGCGCGTCGCCGCGGTGTAGGCAGTGCTCTCCTGCGCTGCGGTCGCGATGGTCGCTGCCGTGTCGCCGGGCGTCGGCGTGTACAGGCCCTCGAAGGGAGCGATGTACCAGGGGTTCACCTGGCCGCCGCCCTTGAAGATGACGTTGGCCATGTGGTTCAGGCCTTCGATGGGCACTAGGTTGTGCTCGACGGAGGCCTGCGCGACGGTGCCGTCGGGCGCAACGACCTCGACGCCATACGTCGCCCCGGCCTTGATTTCACAGTTCATGGGAGGTTTCCTTTCGGATGACTTCGGCGTCTGCCCAGGCCAGCGCCGCGGCCTGGTTGGGTTGAACGCCACTTCGGGATGTCACGACGCTGGAGCGGCCGTCACGCATGCGGTACAGGGTGGAGCCGTAGGCGGCCGGCGGCAGGCGCAGGGCATCGCGCTGCAGCAGCTGCACCGCGCCGGTGGCGTCGCCCACGGCCAGGCCGACCGGCGTCTGCCAGTAGGCCTTCGTCTCGTCCTCGTGGCGCTGGCACACACCGGAGCCCAGCAGGCCGCCGAACGGCAGGCGCTCCTGCAGACCGGCGTCGGCGAAGAAGGTGCTGATCCAGTAGGTCTTGTCGGCGCAGATGAACATGCCCGTGCCCACCGACTCCATCACGGTGACCTTGGCCGGCAGCACGATGTAGCCGCGCGCAGGCTCGTAGATGCCGTTGGCGTAGGGCACCGACACGAAGACCACGTTCTCGTGGGCGACGACCAAACTGCCCTGGTGCATGCGGACGAGGTGACCGGCCGGCATTGGCGCGGTGTTCAGCGTGCGCGAGATGCGCCCGCCCTGACTCAGCACTTCGACAGCCGTCACGACGCCGCAGCTGCTGACGTGGTCTCCATTCGGTCCCGACAGCCACACCGTGGCGCCGGCCGTGTCCGCGAAGTCCAGTCGGCCACCGGCAGGCACCTCGATCTGAACGGCGTGCGTAGGCGCGCTCTCGCCCTGCGGACCAGGCCATGTGAACGCCACGATGTACAGGCCCGCCGGCAGCGCACCGCCTGCACTGGCGGTCACCGTCGGCGCCAGGGCCGGCGCGGCAGAGATGGGGAGGTCGGCGCCCTGCACGATGCAGCGCAGCTCGAGCGCATTGCTCCAGTAGACGACCCCGTTCCCGGCCCGGGCGTAGCTCACTGGGGCATCGGGCAGACCGGAACGCAGCGGCGCGGTGGCGATGCCTGATCCGCTCTCGGCGACGGCACAGAGCGTGCCGTCGACTACGGCAAAAGCGCCCTGCTCGTCGCTCCACAGCGAATGCGCATCGCCAGCCGTCTGCAGAGCGAATCCAGGCCGGCGCTTCAAGCCGCCGCGCGCCGTGAGGTCGACGTTGTCGGCGCCGTAGAGATAACGGGCATCGGGCGCCTCGCGCGTGCCCGCTCCCAGCTCGGTGGGGAGCCGCTTGTTGTTGAGACCAAGGAATGGTCCGACGGAAACAGAGCGTTCAGGCATGGGAAGAGAGTCTTCCCGCCATGCCCTTGTGCGTCGAACCCTAGTGGGAGGGAGTCACCAAGCGCGGTTGTGGTGAGGCCGGTTCGCCTGCTGGTCCTTGCGGAGATCTGCGTCGGGGCGCAGCCCAAAGTACTTCTCAAAGGCTTCCAGCGAGCGCTGTGATCGACCAGCATCGAAGGTATCGGCATCCTGCTTGCCGTACGCGCGATATAGAACCCAGTGCACGAGGAAGCGGTGGTGAATCGCGCCGATCTCTGGCGTGGTGCCATCAGGATCGCTCTCGCCAGTGATCGGCGTCAGCGGCGTGCGGTATCCCTCCAGGCGCAGCGTGTAGGCGCGATCCACGGTGCCCGGCAGCACGATGCGGGTGTCGTCCTGAATGAAGAGTTCGGGGCAACGCGGTTCATCGCGCCAGCAGCTGTCGCGCAGATCCATCTCATCGCGCGAGGTGATGTAGAGGTCTTCGATGTGGCGACCGGTGTCGGCACTAAGCAACCGCGCCTTCGTCACCTCGAATATGCGCGAGTCGAGCGGGTAGGAACTCTGGCCGGCCACGACGTTGATCTGCACGATCGAGAGCGTGTAGTCATCGAAGAGCAGTCGCTTGCGAATGGCGGCCTCCTCCTCTGCTTCGCCGAACCACCGACAGACGTCAGCGTCGGGCCAGAGCAGATCGCCCTGCCCTGCGCCTTCACTGCGCGCCTGGTCGTCCGAGTCGACACGGAACGATGCGATGAGTTCGGCGAGGGTCATGGCAGTCTTACTGGGGGCCGTATTGATCGATCAGGGCCACGACCTTGGCGCGCGTATCTTCCGTGCTCAGGTTGCCGGGCAGTGTCTGTTGGTAGTGGCTCTTGGCGAACTCCTGCAGGCCGGCGCGATTCATGGTGCCGAGCTGGGCCTTGAGTTCATCCATGCGGGCGACCTCCTCTTCCTGCTCGTTCTGCTTGGGGGTCTCCAACACCGATGCAGCAGCTGCAGCTGCGCCCGGGGACGCGCTGGTGCTGCCGCGCTCGAAGACGTCGATGTGCTTGGCCATCTTGGCAGCCAGCGCCGGAGGCACGACCTTGGTCTGGCCCTTCGTCCAATGGCCAGTCGCGTAGAGGTTGTCCGTGTGCGTCTCGCGACGCCCGATGTAGGTCACCTCTGTGCCGTGCACCTCCGGCGCTTCATCGCTCGATGCGGCCGCTGCGCCGGCCTCAGCGGGCAGGGACGCCAGCGCGTGCACCGTGCCACGGAACAGGTAGTCCTTGGCCTTCTGCGCGGCTGGCAGTTGCTCGTACGGCAGCATGCACGGGTGTTCCTTTTTTTCGGGATCCTTGACATCGCCGTAGACCCAGCCGTCGGCGGTCTTCTGCTCGAGCCATGACTGGTGCGACTGCTCGGGAGTGGCTTCGGGGTTGGCCAGGTGCATCTCCACGCCAGCGATGGCGCTGGCGCGCTGCCAGTCGGGTGCGTCGTCCCAGTTGGGCTGCGTGGCATCGCCCAGGGACGCGCAGTAGGCCCGGTTCACTTCGTGCGCCACGCGCGCGATTTGCAGTTTGTTCATGGGGTGTGCTCCGTCGAGTTGAAAAAGAGGCCGAGGCGATGTGAGCGCCCCGGCCAAGTGGCAACTGCCGGCCTTACAGCTGGCCGCGGTCCACACCCTCGATCAGGATGTCCAGCGCCGCCGCCTTCGCATTGCCCGCGCCGCCGGTGGTCAGGATGAGGTAGGCATCCTTGGGCAGCGTGACGGGTCGCACGGCGTTGTTGTTGGCCACGTAGCGGCCCGCCGTGTTGAGCGCGAAGGCCGCGCCGAAGTAGTCGTCGTCCTGCGGCACGTACGGACGGCTCTGCGCATCGGCGGCGGCTTGGGTGTCGTCCACGCCGTCGGCGTATTCGAAACCCAGCTTGCCGGTCACCGAGGCCGTGAAAGCCGTGGAGACCAGCAGGAGCGCGGTGTGCAGCTCGAAGCCGGCCGGGATACGGCCCATGCGCACCTTGTCGCCGCTGGCAATGGCCGTGGTGACGTCGCCGTCGACCACGCCGCCGGCGGCGTTGGTGTCGAGCTGGTACTTGTGCACGGTCTTGTTGCCGTACGGCGTGCCACCGAAGATGCGTTGCTGCAGCCCGGTCTTGGAAGTGATCGTTGCCATGGTGTTGGCTCCTTCGAATTGATGAGATGGGGTGACTGGTGAGCGCGATGGGCCAGGTTGCCCCGGCCCGACTGCATCAGTTGTCGGCAGCGGTGAGCGGCACCGCCGTGTCGATGGCGATCACGCCGTTGTCGGTCGGCTGCAAGCTGTCGCCATAGTCGACGTCGAAGCGGATCTTGGACTTGCCGCCCACGGAGCCGATCAGCACTTCCAGCTTGTCGTCGTGGTCGAGCGGTTTCTCGCTCCAAAAGAACGGGTTGCCCGAACGCGACTTCTTGCCCCAGGCCTCGCCCAGCGCCTGGCCGCCCAGCAGCAGCGCGCGATCGACGGCAAAGGTCGAGCCGAAGGCTGCCGGCACCACGTCGCTGCCGGTCTCGGTCTCGTTGGTCAGGCTGGCGGCGTAGCGCAGCGACTGGCCGGCATAGAAGCGGATCGGCTTGGGCATCTTGATGAGCAGGATGCCTTCCCACAGGCCGGCGTCGCCGGTGAAGAGCGGGTTGTTCTTCGCTTGCGAGGCACGTGCCATCGCCGCGACTTGCAGCTGACGGAAGTTGCCCGACTTCTTGAACGACATGTACTGGTTGGGCGACAGCAGCAGCACGCGCAGTGGCACGTCCTCGGCGCCCTGGTCGCCGTCGAACTTCACGGCCGACGGCGGCAGCGCAATGGTATCGACCACCGTGCGGATCGAGTCGACCACGTCCATGTTCATCGTGTCGGTCGTCGCGATGTTGAGCTCGCCCGCCGTGGCCGTGACGCGCTCCAGGCCGGTGCCCGTCGAGAAGTAGTGGCGGTTGCGCGTGGGCGCCTTCACCGGATTGATCATGATTTCCGGGAAGTCCGGATCGGTGGCCAGAGGCACCGTCCATTCCACGTTGTTGTGGAAGCCGCGCGCGCCAGCCAGGTGCACGAGCGTGCGCTGGTCTTCCAGACGCAGCATGTAGCCCTGCGCCTGGGCGCGGGCCAGCGTGCGCATCTGGTGTGGCGTGCGCTGTTGCGTCATCTCGTCGCCGGCGCTGATGGGCTTGCGCGTCTGGTTGATGCGCAGCTTGTCTTGGTCGAAGTCCATCTTCTCGCCGCGACCCTCGGCCATGCGGCCGCCCATGATGGGCTTGCCCTTGATCGGGTTCACGAGGTCGAAGGTCACTTCGTCGCCGGCGATCTTGGAGAGGTCCATGCTGCGTACGACCGGGTAGTCGGCGCTCGACTGCACGCGCAGATTTGCCTCGGCGTCGCTCTGCGTGGGCATCGGGCCGGCCAGGCGCCCGAGGTTGGTGGGACGCTGCATGGTGGCAGCGAACAAGGCAACCGACTGCGCTTTGAGCGCAAGCGGGCTACCGTAGGGAACGTTGGTTTGAGCCATTTGGAGAACTCCGGTGGTGTGTGGGTCAGACGAGGCGACGGACCATGGCCTCAATCTCCGCGGGCGACTTGCCCGCGAACTTCGTCATGAGGTCAGTGGCCGACATCTCAGCCATCGCGCCGGCTTCGTCGTGGTGCGCCGCCGAGCCAGCCGGGATGTCCGACAGGCTCGAAGGCGGTTTCGTCTTGGCGTTGGCGATGACCGCGTCGACCTGCTTGGAGACATCCACGGCCGGGGCCGCAGCGCTCCTTGCAGGGTTAGCAGTCCGGTAGGTGTCCAGCATCTCCACCACCTGCGCTGCGGTCCCCTTCTCGAGCACGACCTTGTAGGCGTCGCGCACGAACGAGGGCTGAGCGTCTACCCACCGATTGAACTCGGTGCTCTCGACGATCGAACCCATGTCAGGGTGCTTCTCGGTGATGGTGCGAAAGTGCTCAGCCGCAATCAGCTCTTCCCGGTGCTGCTGCAGCGGCGCCACGAGAGCCTCGAGTTCGGCCTTGGTCTTGCCCGCCGCGGAAGCCGCGATGGTCTCCAAGCCCTTCCTGATCGAGGCATCCGAGTAGTCGCCGAAGACGCTTTCGGGCTGATCCGATACGGGTGCCGGCGCAGAAGCTGCGGGAGCTGGCGCGGGTGCAGCTTTCGCCACTTGCGCCAGTTGCTCCCGCAACTGCTGGGCCTCGGCCCTCGCGAGCTTCTCCGCTTCCCGCGCCTCGACCAGCTTGTCGTAGCCGATCGTGTGCACGCCATCCCTTGCGAGGATGACGGGCGTCGCTTCGCCAGCGGGCGGCGCTGCGGGCACGTTGGCCGCCGCCGGAGCGGGTGTCGGTGCGGGTGTCGGTACTGCTGGTGTTCCTGCAGCGGGCGCTGCGGCTTCGATTGCGTTGCTGCCGGCGGCGGGCACGCCGGATTCCGTCGGCTGGCCGGCCGAGGTATCGCCCTGATGGCCGCCCGTGAGGAGCTTGGCCATTGCTGCATCGCTCACGTTGCCGTCGGCATCCGTGTGCTGTTCCAGAAACTGCTCGATGTCTGTCATTGCTTCCATTTCCTTGCCACATGTCGCCGTGGCCGCCGAAGGTCTTGGGTGCTGCGCCGGGATGGCTCAGCTGGAAGTAATGGTGTCGAGCGTGCTCTTCCTGGTCGAACCCTACGGGGGGGGTGAGCTGCGTGCTATCGTGCTCGCCCAACTTCACGAGGATGGGAAATGGACGCATACGAACTGACGATCGGCGAGCTCAAGGAGCGGTTGAGCGTGTACCCCGATGACACGAAGATCCTGTTCAGCGGAGGCCTGACGTTCTATCGCCTCAAGAACTGGGGCGACGACGAGGTGGTGTTCGAATTCAATGAAGCGCAAGCCGCTCTGCCCGATGCGTTCAAAAAAGCCAATCCGCACGTGAAGGTTGCCTTCATCGATCCGGCAGCAGGTGATTGGGACGAAAACGGCACGACCGGCGTAGTCGACGCGTCTATTCGGTAGCGATCGCTACTCGACAGCGCGTGGCATGACGCTGATGTCGAGATATGGGCCGTCTGCGCGGCCGCCTAGGCACGACCCAGGCTTTTCTCACTGAGCTCTCGGCCGATATGGGAATTCCCATAACGGGCCTCGTGCAGACTGTGCGCGGCGGCGAGCCTGGTCTGCAAGGCACCTGGGTGCACCCGCAGGTAGCGAAGCGGTCATTGCTGCAGCAGCGTCGAACGGCAAGACGCATATGCCGCGCTCATCGTCTCAACCTCGGTCAGGGCGTCTGCAAGGCGTCGAGCACCAGCTGCCGAAAGTACCCCACTGGCCGCGCTGGCGTCTTCTGGACCAGTTCTGGAGGCGGTGGCTGCACCACCTGGGGCGCTTCCACCACCGCTCCCGGCATCGCGGGTGCAGTTGCGCACCCGGACAACCACAGGAGCGCTGCGTTGGCGCTGATCGCCAGCAGAGATCTGGGTGACAGCTTCTTCATCGGTCTTTTCCTGCGCCTGGGCGCGTTTGTTGAGTTCGGCTTGCTTGGCGTCGCGTTCCTTGGTGCGCTGCTCGAGCAGACGCGCGGCGGCGGTGTTCGTGGCCACCACGGCCGCGTTCTGCACCTGCAGCGCCAGCGTCGCGGTCTTCGCCAGCGTGCGGTAGTGCCAGGTCGCGAGACCGAGCACGACCAGCAGCACGGCGAACACGTAAAGCGCGATCGACCTGAAGTCCGGCAGCATCACAGCGCTCCACCACAGGTCGCGGCTTCGTCGGCCCGCCGGTTGGCCAGGCCCTGCACGAAGGTGCATTGCCGCTGCCCCGCCACCGTCTTGCAGGTGTACGACCACACCAGCGCGCCGTCGTCGCCGCGCGCGATGCGCTGGCAGCCCAGGGCCCACTGCCCGCGGTTCCACGCCGCCATCGCGCCGCTGCCGCACGTGGCGGCCGGGCCGAGGTTCCAGGCGTGGCTGCTGGCCATGTCCCAGACCATCTGGTTCGGCGCGCGCGTGAAGCACGGCGCCAGGCGCTGCTGCATGCGGGTCACGGCGGCCTGCTCTTCAGCCTCGCATTTCTCGTCGCTCCAGCGCTCGCCGACGATGATGGGCGTGCTAGTGACATGCCGCGTGAGGCCGTTGCAGACCGTGGGCAAGCCGCCAGCCAGCTTGTCCGCATAGACCGTGAGCACGCGCGCGTTGCCGCTCTCCCACTTCTGCAGGAAGCCCATCAGGAACGGGCTGCTGGCCACCAGCGTCGTGCCGGCGACGACGATGGTGGTGACGACCTTGTTTCTGGTGCTCATTTCAGCGGCGTTCCGTTCTTCACCGCTACCCAGGTCGCAGCAATGGCGCCGCCGATGGTCGCGATGTAGCTGAAGGGCTTGGCCATCTTGCCGATCCACGCCGCGGCGCGCGCGAATTCCACCAGGTCGGCGGTGTCGCGCGCCACCTGCGCGGTCAGCGCGGTGTTCTCGGCCACGCTCTGCTCGAGGCGGCCCATGCGAGCGTCGCCGTCGTCGAGACGAGCATGGATGGCCACGATCTCGGCATGCGGCGCCGCGGCCGCGCCAGGTGTCTTGTCGTCAGGCATTCAGTTCTCCTGCAGGTTATTGGCAGCCGACGGCCAGCCGGTGTTGATGTCGTAGAAGTTGATGACGGAAATGAAGCGCATGCCGTCACACTCTCGTGCCGGAGAAGCGCGTCTCTGGCGATAGCCCAGAGATCGTTGCTGGCAAGCCGCTGTCTTGGAACGCCCACAACGTATAGACATCGGTGCCGCTCGGTAGATCGACGGCCGTGACCCCCATCGCAGTCGCGCTGGTTTGATCGCCTCGGGCGTACTCGTTGCCGTTCTTGTAGATCGACAAAATGCGCGTGCCCCCAGATGCGTTGAACACGGCGTTTCCCGAAATCACAACTGGCCGCCCTCCCGGAGGGGTCCATGCGTTCGACGCAAAGTTCGAGTTCACATCAAACGCTTTGGCACTGAACGTGAGTTGCACAAATGATCCAGAGGCGATGCTTTGGCTCGTGCCGCTCTTGTGCGCCAAAAATGCCGACACCTTCACGCTGTCGTCGGTCACAGTGCTGATACTCAGCGTCGTCTTGATGCCAGCTACCGTCGTCGCGCCAGTCCCGCCCGCCGAGATGCCGACCGTATCGCCTGTCGCGAACTCAGCCAACCCCGTGGCTGCGCCAGAGACGATGGTTGCTTTGACTGGATTGCGATCTGCCATCAGGGGCCCGTCGGGATGTTGGAGGTCGCGCCGCTGGCCAGCAGGAAAGGAAGCTCCGCACCGGTCATCGTCGACGTCAGCGTGATCGGGCTCGACGAACCGTCAGCCAAGACGAACGGCAGTGTGCGCGCCATGCCCGTCAGGGTGTCGCCCGTGGCGATCTCCCGGACCGTGCCCGAGACCATGACGAGGGGGCGGCGCGTTGCCATGACTTAGGCCAGCACGATGGGCTGAGCGGCCTCGAAGTTCATGGCGGTAGCCGACACGGCAAAGCCGAGCCGCTGAACGACGTTGCCCGAGCCGGTCGGCGCGGCCGTGCCGCCCGTGCCTGCCGTGGTCGAAAGGAACTGCGTGCCTGGCGTGAGGCCGGTCACGGCGGTGTTCGTTCCTTCGAAGTACACCGTGGCGTTGGCGCCGCTGGCCACGGCCGCCAGCACGAAGCCATTTGCTTCCTTGCCCGCGGTCGTGGCGTCAGCCTTGCGCACGTTCGCCGTGCCGGCGTTGTTGTAGATGTTGACGTAGTTGCCGGCAGCCAGCGCCTCGCTGGCGAGCACCACCGCCGTGTCGGCGCCAATACCCACCGGCATCATGGAGCTGTCGATGCGCCCGGTTGCATCTAGTGCGACGACCTTTCCGGTGTCGCCCGCGCCCGCCGATGTGGTCTTCGAGTTGACGATGCTGGCGTCCAACACGCCGTTGGCGTTCAGCGCCGGCACCTTGTTGGCGTCGGCCGCGCCCGCGCTGGTCACGAGCGTCGTGTCTTCGGTCAGCGTGCCGTTGACGTTCTTGAGGTGCTTAGTGGTCGATGCGGTGCCCATGGGTTCACTCCTGAAGGACGATGGGCGCCTTGGCCCCGATGAAGATCTGGTCGGCGCGCGTGGCGATGCCGACGATGAGGCTGAAGCCGCTGGTGGGCGGCGTCTGGGTGAGTACGCCGGCCACGCCGACGAACACGGGAAGGTCTGGCGTCCAAGCCCAGGAAGGCTCGGCCATCAGGCCGTTGAACTGGATCTGTGCCAGCGCGCCCGCGTCGGCCGCGCCGCGGGTGATGCCCAGCACCAGGTTGGCGTCGGGCAGCGATGTGTTGTCGGTGTAGATCGCGGCGCCGCCGAGGAGGCGCACCGCACGATGGCCGCCGATCGGCACGGCGGCCGGAAACTCGACATAGGCTTGGCCCAACTCGCCCGGCGGCCCGGGTGGCCCTTGGCTGCCGGCGTCGAGCAGCACGGTCTGCGATTCCTGCCCGACCACCAGCAGCTCGGGTTCGTTGTCGACCAGCAGCTCCGGCTCTGCGCCGTCCGCCACCTGGGCGTCGGGCTCCACCACGTCGATCAGCAGCTCGCGCTGTGTTTCAACGAGCGTCTCTTGCTCGACAACCTCCAGAAGTTCGATCTTGCAATCACGGGCCACGGGTGACCTCCGGCGAGACGGAAACGCCGCCCGACAGCAGCCGCCGCACGGTCTGGTCTGCGAACTCGACTTCCAAGTCGTAGACGCCGGAACGCCATGCGAATGCCGCCGTGGCCGTCGCCTCGATGCGCAGTGCGACCGTGCCGGCGGTGCCGCCGAGCGCAATGCCCCCGTTCTCGGTGGTCAACTCCAGCAGGACCGTCGGCGCTTCCAGCTTGTCGCGCACCTGCATTCGAGCGGTAGCGCCGGTCAGGTCGACGGGCACGGCCGGCTTCCCGGTCCTCCACGTCACGGTTTTCGTGAACGTGGCGCCCTGATCGATCTTCAGTGAGAGCTTGAACGCAGCCATGACCGGCATGGTGCTGGCCGCCTGCGCGGGCGTCGAACCCTACTGGGGTGCCTAGATGCCCCCGAGTACGCCGCTGTCGCCGCCATCGATCCGCGCCTGTGCGTTCACCGCATTGATACCGGCGCTGGCCTGCGAGCCCAGCATGGTCGGGGTCACCACCGCCTCGGTTGAAAGAGTGAAGGCACGAACCTCCGACGGCCTATGCTGGTAGGTTGTCAGACGTGCGTAGCGTTTCGATGCCCGCGCTGACGCCCTGCTCAGGGCTGACCGGCATCTGCGGCACCGGTGGCTGCCCCGGGCTAGTGTTCTCCTGCACCGGCGGGATGCCGGCCGTGTCGAGCACCGGTGGTGCAGCGCCTGCTGCCTCGAGGTTCGGGTCGATGCCGCCCGGCTGCGGTGGCCGGTAGCCCGCGGCCTCGACCACCACGTCGGTGACGGGGGCCAGCGCCGGGTTCATGGCGATGGCTGCCGCCGTCTGGTTGCCCGAGTAGAGGCCATCGCCGGTGATCTTGAACGCCTCGGCCACCTTCTTCGCGATCTCGGCGTCGATGAGCTCCTGCGGGTAGCGGCGGTCGAGCTCAGCCAGCTTGAGGTCGCGAGCGTCCTTCATGCGCGCTTGGTCGACCGCCTCGGCGATGCGCTGCTGCACCTGGGCTTCCATGTCCTCGGGCGATGCGTTGCCCATCGCCTGGCGCACATCGCGGATGACGTCCTCGCGCATCTCGGTCGGCAGGTCCATGAGGGCCATGAGGTACGGCGTGAGCACGCGCTGCACTTCGGGCGGCGAAGACTTGAAGGCCTCGGACATGGCCGAGAGCTGTTGGCTGCGGTAGCTGGGCGTGCTGGGCACGTCGTTGAGCGCCACCTTGAGCTTCGTGCGCTCCACGTCGTTCGTGAGGAAGTCGATGCCGTTCTCGGTGGCCGGCTGGTTCAGCGTGATCTCTTCGACGTCGCGCAACGGGTTGCCCTTGATGGTGACCTTCTCGGGCTTGCCGATCATGTCCTCGACCAGCAGCGACAGAAGCAGATCGCCGACGGTCGCGCGGCCCACCGCGAAGTTGTCGTTGAGGTCGGCCAGGCCCTGGGTGCTCTGCTCGACCTGCGTCGCTTCCTGGATACCGGAGGTGGCGCCGCTGCGCGTGCCCTGGAAGCTGGCGCTGATGTTGCTCACCCGCTCGATGGAGGCGCGCGCGTCCTGCAGGATCTTCCACTGCTGGTCGTTCAGGGCAAAGTCGCGCTCAACCTTGAATACGGCGCCGGGCTTGGCCATGTGTTCAGCGCTCAGCACCACATCGGCGTCGATGCGCGCGATTTCCTGGCGGAACTTGCTGTCGGTGCCCTCGACCGCGCCCTTCGTGCGCGTGGTGCGCACCGCCGACACGCCCCAGCGCAATCGCGAATTCATGGCGTTGATGTTGTCCTGGGAGTAGATCATTCCGCGCACCAACCCGTACGGCACGCCCGTGCGGTCCTCGCGGAATCCCCAGAAAGGCACGTACGGGAAGTTCTGGTGTCGGTACGGCGTGGGATCGTCGCTCAGTTTGTGCGGGCCTAGCCAGTAGGCGCGGCGCATCTTCGGCACCACCGCCCACTCCGGCACCGTAGCGCCGATGGCCACGAGTTGCGCGTGCACCGCGTTCTTCTTGTCGAACTCGACCACGCGCCCGTCGGGCGTCTTGAGCACCAGCATGCGAGTCCAGCGCCGGTACCAGACCTCGAAAAGGCACACACGGCGGCGCGTGGTGTCTCGCCACTGCTGCTCCTCGATGCTCCAGCCACGCTCGGCATCCCAGGCGCTGGACAGGCCGGTGTCGGTGCCGCCTTCCAGCACGCCGAAGCCGTCGGCGAAGTTCGGCCAGCCGCCCACAGCCTGCCCGATCAGCGACTTCTTGCCGGGGAACATCAGCTTCGCCTGCGAGCCGGCCGTCCAGAGCCGGCGCACGAGCCAGCGCGCGTTCGACAGATCCGCCTCCACGCTGTCGAGCATGTCCCACCAGATCTCGTTGCGGTGGATCGCCTTGCAGCGGTATGGGAACTGGAAGGGGTTGGGGTTGCGCGTGACCTCAACCCAGCCGAGGCCCACGCTGATCTGCGAGCGGTAAGCGTCGGAGCACGCCTGATCGGCCTTGCTGTGACGCTCAGCCTGGTTCAGCTTGAAATTGAGGGCACGCGCCACGGCGTCGCCGTCCGGGTTGTCGCTGTCGGGCATCACGCGCCAGTCGGCCCGGGATTTCGCCTCAAGGCCGCACACCGACTGGATGGCGGGCCCGATGACGGGCTCGATAGCCGGCGGCATGCCCACTGCCTTCAGCTTCCGCACGACTTCACTGTTCAGCTGGTTGCCGTCGACGTACTCCATTTCTTTGTCGGCGCGCGCACGCCACGCGGGTTGCTCCTCCATCTCGCGAAAGATGCGCGTGAAGTCGTCCAGCGACAGGTCGCCAGTGTCCTCATCGGTTTCGGGCTGCGGGCCGTTCAGCTTGGTGGTGTCGACGTACATGGTGCTCCTCTATCGCCAGTCGGGTGCCTCGCGGCGTTCTTCGGTTTCGATGCTGGTGTCGGGGATGCCGGACACGAACGTCTGGGCGACGCTGTCGCCCTTGTCTGGGGACCGACCGATCTCCTCGCGGATTTCGTCCTTGTCGCGGATCAGGATGGCGGCGAAGCGGCCGAGCTGCACGACCTTGTAGCGGACGGCACAGAGGTCGACCAGCAGCTCCGGGTCAGGCGGCAGTGCCAGCGGATCTTCGGCAGTCGGATCGAGCGCCTCGCGCAGCTTCCAATACATCTCGGCGCGCTTGTTGCGGAAGTGCAGGTTCCCGGTCTTTTCCATGGAGTCGCTCTTCTCGGAACCAACGACCGGCACGCACAGGATGCCCAAGCCCTGCAGGAAGTCGAGCACCGACGTGCCAACGCCGATGGCATCGACGGCGACTGGCGCGCCGTTGCGCACGAGCGGCACCACAAACGCGGCGCCCTTCGGGCCGTCGTTGGTGAAGATGCCGTCCACGGTGACCAGCTCGTCGACCCAGTTTCCGTGCCGGCGCGCGGCCGACGACTTGTCCAGACCGCCGCGGGCCACGTCATAGCCAAGCACCGTCATCGGGCCCTTGTTGTCCTTGGGCTTCCAGCGTGCCTGCGCGGCCTTGATCCACTCGGTGGGAATCAGCTGCCAGACCGGGTCGGTGCGCCCGGCCATGAAGTCGCCGCGCAGCATCTGCGAGCGCAGCGGTTCGGGCAGCGACTGCAGCGTGGCCTTGTAGCCCGTGCTGCTGAGGTAGAGGTTGTCATCGACCGACGACGGGATGAACGTGCGGCTCTTCGGCGTCATCAGCTCTTTGCCGACCGTCACAGGCTCAGGCCCGGTCACCTCCATGTCCTTGCCGGCCTCGTCGGTGACGAACCACCGCAACTCGCCAGGCTTGGCCGGGTTGGGATGCTTTGGGTCGAGCCACGGCGCCCAGAAGCGGATGACCCACTCGCCCTCGCTGCTGGTTGGCGGGTTGCCGGCACAAATCACGCGCTGGCGCACCTTCGGGTTGTCCGTGCGCATCCAGCCGATCAGCGTTCGGAACTGCAGCTCCAAGAAGTGGGGGATTTCGTCGAAGAGCTTGGCGTCGTGCGGGCGACCCTGGTACTTCATCCAGTCGTCGGGATCCTTCACCGAGCCCAGCTCGAGCACGCGGTTGCCGGGCAGGCGCCAGATGCCGTCCTGGCTGTTGTAGCCCTTGCGCGTGCCGAGAATCTTCGTCATCCGCTCTTCGATGCCGATGAGCTGCACCGCCTCGCGCCGGAAGATGATGCTGTGCTCCTGGCGCGTGAGCGCGGCGCCCAGCAGCAGGTCGGTCTTGCCGCCGCCGGCCGAGCCGCCGTAGTAAACGATGTCGGCCAGCGACTCGAGCGCCATCGTCTGCGGCCCGACCTGAGCCATCCACAGGGGCAGGCCTTCCGTGAGCAGGATGTCGAGCTCGGCCCGCTCCATGTCCGTGAGGAACGGCATGAGCCGGATAAGCTCGGGCGCGGAAATGTCAGGCGCCATCGATAGCCGCCCTCTTCCGTGCCGTGTCGAACAGCGCCGCCAGGCGGCTCGCGCGCTCGGCGTCGCTCAGCTTGCTCACGATGCCGCCTTCGTCCGGCTGGATCTTGTCGATGCCGTAGGCCTCGCGCTCGCCGCGGCGGATCTTCTCGTCGACCTCGGCCAGCTTCTTCAGCGAGTCGATGCGCACCGGCAGCGCCAGGCCCGCAGCGACCTCGGGTGGGCTTTCGGTACCAGTCGGCGCGGGGTCGGCCTTGGCCTCGGGCGCGGCACTGGCCTCGAGTTCGACCAGCAGCGAGTCCCGCAGGTCGGACAGCTTCGTCAGGCCGGCGCGGTGGGCCATCTGGACGCGGTACACGGCGTTCGCGTTGGCATCGACCACGACTTTGTCGGGGATTCGGTTCGCATTGCGCACCTCTGTGCGAACCGCCTCATTGCGAACCAGTTCGTCGGCTTTGGCCTGGATGGCTGCGGAGAGGTCGCGAGACCAGTTCTCGCGGTTGGCACGCTTGCGGATGGCCGCCTCCGAGAGGCCGTGTTCCCGGGCGACTTGGCGCACGCTCTTGATCCCAGCCCGGTAGTCGGCTTCGATGGTTGGCCAGTGGGGCACTGGCTTGTCGGATTCTGGTTCGCGCGCGTCGGTCATAGGCTGCATGATTCCGGCTGCGCACCGCGCATGCGAACCCTAGTGGGGGTGGCCTCAAGGTCCCTTCCTGCTTGTGGCGCGGTCCGGCTTCGGCGGCGCTACCCGCCCAGAGTGACCGGCTTCCGATTGCCCTTGGGCGCCTTGCGTTGAAATGTGCTGATGGTGGCCGGTGCTGATCCCCCGGCTCAAGGGTGCGCGCCTGTTTTCATTGCAGCCGGGCAGCCGGCCTAGGAGGTCTGGCACCGCTGGTTCGTGCCCATGCGCCGCGCATCAGCCTGCGCATTCACCATCACAGAAGCTGCCTTCGGTTCCCTGCGCAGCGGCCATTCCGGGCAGGGAGGCGGGTTTGCAACGTTGCCGGCGTCCCGCTTGCGCGCGCCGGGCGTACCCGCCTCTTACTGGACCTTTCGGGTGAGAGGCGGTTGTCCTGTTCCCGCCACGACCGAAAGCCGCTTCTGTGATGATGCCGGTTGCCTCCGGCGCTGCTCTCGCGGCAGCGGCTTGCCCAACTGGGTTTTTCAGGTGGAGGGGCACATGCGCCAGCCGGGCGTCATGCGCGGGCGGTCACGCTTGGCCAGGCCGAGGGCATAGGCGCAGGCCTGCACCAACTCGACCGGTCGCGCCACCAGCTGCAGCGCGGGCTGCTCGAACTTGGCAGGGACGCTGGCCACTAAGTCGCATGCGAAGCGATAGACCGCGCTGCAGGCAGTTGCGACACGGCCGGCGATGACGGCGGCGGTGCTCGCCATCAGTGCGACAGCGGCCACGGCCAAGGTAAAGAAACGCGAACGGGTGGACGACATGGGAGCCTCAAGGAGCAGTGAAGGAGCCCGCATCTTCTGGCTCCGTCCCTGAGGCGGCCAATCACTACTGGGGTGTCTCGATCGCGAGCTGCTTGGGCACCCCCATGAGCACGCGGACCCGTTCCTCCAGCTCAGCGATACGGGCCTTGTCGGCGCTCTCGCGCTCGTGCGCTTCTGCCTGGCGGCGGCGCAGGTCGGCCACCTGGTCCGCGAGATCCCGGCCGGCAGCAAGGACCTGGAATTGCTCAGCCGCGCCCTTGATGGACATGGCGAGCTGACGCTCCTCCTCGGGGGTGATCGTCAAGAGGTCATCGCCTACCTCGATCTTGACCCAGCTGCCGGCTAGGCGCGTCACCGAGACGGCGCGCGGCGGCGGCATGACTTCAACCGGCTCGTAGACGCCGGGCAGCACCCGCCGGATCGAGCCGGCCTCGATGAGCCGCTTGCAGTGCTCGTCCACCCGGCCGACCGTCACCTCGAGCAGCTCGGCAACGGTCTGGCGCGACGCCACGCGGCCGGCGGCGTTGATCTCGGCGATGACCTGCAGCACGCGATCGGCGCTGACCGATGCCCGCTTCTCGGCAGGCTCGGGACGGGTTAGGACGAGGTGGTTCACTGGCGCTCAGGCCTCCGCTTTGTCGTGCAGTTGTTGCTTGAGCGCGTAGCCCATGAGCGGCCAGATCTTCTGCTTGGCATTCTCGCGCGCCACCCTGTGACCGATTTCGGCGTCGAAGTTCTCGGGGCTGGCACAGGCGCTCTCGCCGGTGACGGTGAAGCCGTTCTGCAACGTCAGCACGCAGATCGTGAGCAACTTGGTGCTGTCGCTCACAGGTCCCTGCAGGACGTTACCCACGACGAACGACACCTCGCTGGAGATGTTGGCCTCGATGTCAGCGGGCGTGATGCGAGGCGCGGTCTTGCGCTTGGCCTGGATGATCTGCTCGACGGCAGCGTCCTGCTGCGCGGGCGACGGCGCCGGCAGCGGCGACGGCCCGGTGGCGACGGTGCCGTCGCTATAGGTCCGTGTTTCGTTCTGCGCTTGCGCCTTCGCCTGCCCCTTCTGGAAGGGCATCCACACGCAGAACGCGCTGTCCGTCGCGGCATCGTCGTCGTGCAACAGCGTGATGCTCGTACGTGAGTGCGCCGCGCCGTTGGCGTCGAACACCGAGAGGTTGACCATGTGGTCGTTCCAGACGTGGGCGATGACCGCGGCATACGGGCCACCGCCATCGGGATGACGTGCAAAGCCGCTTTCGGCGGTGTTGGATGCCGGGTAGAACCAGACGACACGGCCGACGGTGGGGGCGATCAGGACATTGGACATTGAGGTCTCCAGAGGGGGTTGGGTGGGTGAAAGGGAATAGCTCGGTCAGCCATGGCCAGCAGCGCGATGGCTGGGCCAACTGCAGGGGACGATCGTTGCGCCCTCGCGCAAGCGATCGAAGGCGGCATCGCCGAGGACCGGCTTGAGATCCTTGGCTGCGAGGTTGGAGATCACGACGGTGGGCAGCTCTCGGCGGTAGCGAAGGTCGATGACGTCGAACAGCTGGACCATCTCGGCCTCCGAGCCGAAGCCGACGCCGGCCTCGTCGATGACGAGCAGGGTCATGCTGGCCAAGCTCTCGAGCGCCTGGGCCTCCTGCTGCTGCGAGTCGCGCGAGCCCCAGCCGGCTCGCAGCAAGCGCACGATGGCGCGGCCGCTATGGATCGACGCCATCCGGCCCAGCTCGCAGATGACGTGGCGGACCATCGCGCTGCCGAGGTGGGTCTTGCCGGTGCCCGGCGGCCCGACGAGCCAGAGGCCAGCGCTGCCGCAGGTGGCGAGGCCTTCGATGAAGCTCCGGCACGCCGTCAGGGCCGCGAGCTGCTTCGGCGCCGTGGCCTCGAACGTTTCGAACGATGCCCGCAGAAACCGCGGCTCGAGCCCGCTCTCGGCGAGTCGTGCGTTCTGCCGTTCGAGCAGGCGGCGTGCCTTCTGCTCGCGCTGGCACTTGGCATCCTCCGCCGCGCGCTCGTCCGCGCACGCCCCACAGCCGGTCCAGCGGCTGCCAAAGAGCTGCCGCGCTTGGTACGGGCCATGCTGCGGACAGACCGCTTCGCGCGTAGCGCCACTCATCAGGCTGTCAAGCAACTGTTTTTCCATCGAACCCTCCCTCGTAGTCGCGCTGGTCGGTGCCGACGTGCGGGTTGCGACGTCCGCCGGCGCCCTGCCCTCCGCCGCTCTGCCCGCCGCGGCGCTGGGCGTTCTGCTGCCACTCGGCCTTGAAGCCGCGCCAGCCGTTCTCGCAACAGGTCCGCATGACCTCGGTCAGCGTCAAGCCGGCCTTGCCGCCCTCCCGAGCCAGGCCGGCGAGCGCGGTTTCGGTGATCGGCGCCTTGAGCTCTTTGCGCAACACGCGAAAGTCGGCAAGGACCTGCGGGTCGACATCGCGAAGCACTCCGCCGAACATGTCCATGTCGATCGATGGAAGCGTCGCGCGCTTCTTTCCTTTTTCTATTCCTTGTTCCATTCCTTGTTCCTTCCTTATTCCGTGTCCCGTTTTCGGTACTGTTTCATGGGAAAAACGGTACTGTTTCGCGGGAAAAACGGTACTGTTTGACGGGAAAAACGGACCAGGTCCGTTTTCGGGACTGTTCCGTTTTCGGGACTGTTCAACGGTCCCAAATTCGGTACTGTTCGACGCCTCCGCATCGTCGGGTTCGGGCTCTTCAAGGGTCCCGTTTTCGGTACTGTTGGACTCGCTCGAAACAGTCCCGGATTCGGGACTCTTCAAGAGGTACTCGGTGACCTGCGCGGTCCTGCCTCGCAGGTTTCCGGTCGGCGCGATGTAGCCCAGATCGCGAAGCCGCCGGATGCCGTCCAGCACCGTTTTCCTGTCCTGGCCGGTGGCATCGGCGATGGCAGCGGTGGACGGAAAGCACACCATCTCCTTGGACCGCGAAGCGTTGACGGCCTGCGCCATCGCCACCAACACGAACTTGGCGGACGAGGGCTTCACGGGCTGTCGAAAGGCCCATTCCACAGCGCTGAAGCTCATTGAGGCCGGGCCGCCTCCCGCACGCGCCGAGTGACGTCGTGCATGTCGAAGATCGGACCTTCGCCAAACTGGAGCCTGGCGCCGGCGGCGGCCGACACGAGTGCGCTGCTGATCTCATCCTCGCGCACGTGGTCCGCCAAGCCGTGCGCCGACGCGGCCTCCAGGATTTCGAAGAAGTGCATCACGCGCCACATGTAGGCCTGCGGTGCCTCGACGCCGGCGCGCTTCAGGAACGCGGCCGTGGCCAGGCCGGAGCGATTGATCGGAATGTCGGTGAGGTACAGCCCAGGCCCGCGCTTCGTACCCGCCGGCGCCAGCGGCTTGTCGGAGGCCTCGCCCCACACCTGGAGCGCCTGGCCGAAGATTTCGGGGTCGCACGGGGATTCGATGGCTTGGCGCCATGCCGAAGGGAATGTCATCGTTTTCTCCATGCCCGCTGCTCGCGGGCCATTTCGTTGAGGGCCGCCAGCAGCGAACGCTGGCGCAGCAGGTGGTACGCGAAGTGCGCCACATAGGTGAAGGGATTCATGCGCGGGCCCGCCCCTCCAGCAGTTGGCGCATCAGGCGGTTCTCGGCCTGGGCCGCGTCGCGCTCGCGCTCGGCCTGTTCGGCGCGGCGCTCGGCCTCGGTCTTTATGACGACCAGCGTGCAGCCGACCTGATAGGCCATCCACTCGAGGTAGATCTTGTTGCCCACCACACGCGTGAACTCGCGGATCAGGTCGCCCTGCAGCGTGGCCTTCCCCTTCTTGATGTTCGAGAAGTAGCCGGCGTCGATGCCCAGGGCGAGATAGATCTCCTTGTCTTCAAGGCCCGAGGTGTCGCAGGCCAGGGTGAACGCGGCGGCGGCGGTCTTCTTCCCGCGGATCAGCTCGATCGGCACGACGATGCGCTGCGGCTCGCGCGCCAACGGAAGTTCGGTCTGGTCCACAACGCTGCTCATGCTTTTTGAAGCCGGTTGAGTACCCTGCTCGGGCAAATTTTTTCAACACTGGAGGGCATGAACACGCCCCCTTTCGAACCGAGCCATGAGCCGGTCCCCGCCCTACCCCACGCATCTGGCGTGGTGTTGCACGAGTCGAACTGGATGCACTCACGCACCAACATCGATGACCACGGTTTCGCGATCACGGCGTTGGACACAGCGCACCTGCAGCTCGCCGTGCAGGACCGCGAACTGCAGGTCCGGTATCGGGCGTTCAGCAGCAAGCGCGTGTCGGCGCGAGCCCCAACGGTCCGGCCGCGGCGCCCGGGTGCGAAGTGAAGAACCCGGCTCACGGTGTAGCGCCTCCGCTGAGCACCGGTGACGGCCGGCGCGGCACCACAGTGGCCACCTCGGGCTCGGGAGGATCGCTGGGCCCGCGCAGCGTGCTCGCCTGCTGGACCGCGCCGTACATGGCGCTGATCTGCTGCGTGATGCGCGCATCTGTGCTCTGGGCAGCTTGGGCGTTCCAACGAATCCAGGCGGACTGCAGGCGCTCGCTGAGCTTGGCCGCGGCCGGCGGCTTCGGGTCGAAGTATCGGTACGGGCGCATGTCAGACCTCCGCAAGCAACCGCCCGCCGTAGACGTGATCGAACGACAAGACCAGCCCGCGGGCAGCCGCCACCGTGATCAACCTGTTCGCGAGATGCGGAGTGAGCACGCTCAGCCCACGCTCGATCGCATCGACGCTGCCAGACTCCAAGGCGAGCGCCTTTCCAAGTTCCTCATGGGTCAGCGCAATGCGCCGCCGGATCCGCTGCACTGCAATCCCCACGCGCACGTTCAGGCTGTCGAAACTCGCGCCAGAGTCGTTGGTCCTGTCATCTGGGGGTGGCATAGATCCCGATCCGCCCGAGAACTCAGCGCGAGCCGCGATTCGCGTGGGGTAGATTGCGCCCGTCGCCGCCGGCACCGCGACGGTAAAGCCGCTACGAAGTGTCAGGCTCTCGCCTGGCAGGAGTTCGATGGTTCGCGACACCTAAGCCCCTTCTGCGCTGGCCGTCGTTTCGGCCTGCGGAGCAGAGTTCGCAACATCGATGACAGGCCGTCCGTTGGGATGAGGCCAGGTCGGATCCGGCACTCGGAGCCAAGGTATGTCCGGCCGCATGCGTTCGACCGTGACCTCACCGGCTCGGTGCCGTTCGATCGCAGGGCAATGCTTTTCGGGGATTTGCTTCCAACCGTGAACAGTCGGAGCACGAAGGCCGCAGATTCGTGCAACTTCGGTCGGCCCGCCGAGTTCTTTGACAGTGATCATTCACCAATCTTAGGTGTGCCGAAGATTTTTCGCAATAGGCAAACCTTAGCTAGCTGATAGGATCACCTCATGAGCACTCTGAAAGAAAGGTTCGCCTTGCTGGCGAGGGCGAATCCCGCGATCACGCAGGCAGATCTCGCGCGTGCGACAGGCGCAAAGCCGCCATCCGTCAACGCCTGGTTCTCCGGCGCGACCAAGTCAATGAAGGCAGGTACTGCAGCACAGGCGGCGAAGCTCTACGGAGCAGACCCGCATTGGCTAGCCACTGGTGAGGGAAGACCTTGGGCGAACTACTCGGTCACGACCCTTCCCGCGATGGGTGCCGGAGCGGAACCGAAGACCGGACGAGAACTGCACTCGGCACTTGTCACCATAGACGGTGCCGTCCGGCAACTCCCAAGGCAAGGGCTCGACGAGCTGCAGCACCTGTTCCAGCTCTACCTCACGGATCCTTCGCGGTATGGACGGATGCTTGAAGAGATCGAGGCCACTCTTTCAGGCCATCCTAAAAAATAATAAGGCACACCTATTGCCTTTCATGTAGGTGCGCCTTATATTTGCTCCATCGGCCATCCCGGCCAATGGAGCGAAGATGCAAACCACCGTCACGCGATCGCGGCCCGCCGCCGTAAAGGCGCCGCAGTTCCGCACCCCCAAGACAGCACCGCGGTTCAGCATGGACATGCTGCCGCCCCACCGGGTCTACGTCGACGGCCGCGTGGCCGGAGAGTTCGAATCGGAGGAAGCCGCCGCCCAGCACTTCTTGCGATTGCGCCGCGCCGCGAACATCGAACTGCCTGCATGGCAAACCGTGCGATCCATCGGGTGCAGTGAGATCGCGCCCTTCACCGTTTGGGTGAACGGTGAAGTCGTCGCGGACCACGGCGACAACGAAGATGCCGCCTTGGCTCACTACCAACTGCTGAGTCCGTTGGTGGCCTTGGTGCGAAATCACCGGGCCAGCAAAACGGATCCGGCCGCGGACACGCAGGCAGGCATCGTCGGCACGCGCAAGGTAGTCGCGTGATGCCGGCGAACACGATCCCCCTCGACGTGCTGATCGGAGCACAGACCACCCTGGACCTAGTCAGCAGCTCAGCCGACGTGGCGCCCCTCCTGCGCATGAAGTGCGCCGAGCAGGTCGGCATGCTGCGGCATTACACGAAGGCCGCGCTCGCCGGCCAGGCCGTGAGCATCGAGCAGAGGACGGACGCATCGTGATCGCGCTCGCCCTGCTCCACCGCGCCAGCCGCGCCGTCGGCCGCGCGCTGGTCGACGTCGCCCTCTTCATCCTGTTCTTGTTCGGGCTGCTGCTCGCGGCCGTCTGGAGGTGGGCATGAAGAGCGAAATTCTTCGGCGTATTCGCCGCATGCTGATCGAGGTCGCAACGCTCACTCTCTTCGGCATCGTGCTGCAGTTCGCGCTGGCGTGGAGGTGGGCATGATCGCCGCGCTCTGGATTGCCCTCGGCCTGGCAGTCGGTAGCGCGGCGACGCTGATCGCCATGCGTCCGATGCTCGCGCGTCGCTACCAAGACGGCATCGCCGCCGGCTACGTTGCCCGGTATGAAGATGAGCCATCGCGCGTCAAGACCGCCTACAACCTCGGGAAGGAAGATGGCAAGGCCGAGATGGTGGCCGCGGTCTGGCGCGATATCGGAACAGTCGAGATGCAGCGATTGGTGCAACGTATTGAAGTGATGGACCGCGTCGACGCCATCACGCGCGGCAAGTTCCCGCCGGATTCGGCTGGCTCAGGTGAAACGCAACAGGGGGCGCAACAGTGATCGCCTCAACGCTCGCCATCGAGCGCGTCGCGCTCCTCGTCCCCATGCAGGGCCTCGTAGCAGATCCTGGCCAGCGCGAGGATGCACATGAACAGCAGGCCGCCCAGCAGCAGCGCGTCGTTGTCGCTCATCCACGCCGCACGTCAGGACTTCGACTTGCGGGGAGGCTTTTCGGCGGCTCCCGATCGCGCCGTCCGAGCGATGACCCACTTTTCGCGAGAGGAGCGCTTGTTTGCCTCCGCGAAACTTCGAGCCGCTTCCTCTGGGTTGTCGAAGCCTCTCTCGTTCACCACCTTGCGAAGCGCGCGTGTGAGCTCCTCAGTGTCCGACTTGACCACCGAGTCAGCCAGTTGCTTCATGAACTGGTAGACATCGTTGGCTTTGTCTTCTTCACTCAGTCGCTCATAAAGCCGCTGCACGTGATTGCCCAGCATGTCGCGAATCAGGATGACCGAGAGCAACGCCTCGTCGTGGTCGGCCTTCATTCTTTCGAACATGGCATCAAGCTGATCTTTGGTGACCGCCGTGTCTGCCGCAGCCAGCCTGGCCTTCAAGGCGGCCAACTCCTCCTGCCGCTCCATCAATTCAGTGGCTGTGCGCGAGTGCACGACGTGCAGGTTCTCAACCGTTGCAGCCAGCCGAGCCACCTCTGGCTCAAGTTCAAAAGCGCGGCCGAGCAGGTAAGCAACCTGTGCACTCAACGAGCGCTCGCTGCGCTCAGCCGATGCCTGCAAGCGATCTTTGAGCTCCGCAGGAAGCCGCAGGTTGGTTTGGATGTCTTCACTGGCCATCCCAAGATTATCTAGCAAAGTGCTTGCAGCCAACGTAGCACATCGCTACACTGCAAGCCAAGCAAAGTGCTACCCAAAGGAGAGCCCACATGGCACGAAGTGACGAGCAGACCAACCTTCGACTCCCCTCCGAGTTGAAGGCTTGGCTGCAGCAGCAAGCAGAAGCGGCGAAACGAAGCCTCACGGCCGAAGTAGTTGTCCGCCTCCAGCAATCCAAAGCCCAAGACGAACGGAAAGGGAAGAAATGAGCACGCTCACCCTATCGCCTGTCGCCCAGGCCACCAAGACGATGAGCAGCCGCGAGATTGCGGAACTGACAAGCAAGCGTCACGACCACGTGATCCGAGACATTCGCGCGATGCTGACGGAACTGAGAGATGCCCCAGATTTGGGGGATGGCTCAGATTTGAGCCATGTCCGCGAGGACAAGGATGCGCGCGGCTACACCGCCATGTTCCACCTCGATCGCGAGCTCACCGACACGCTGCTGACCGGCTACAGCGCCGTTGCTCGCCGGAAGGTCGTCGCACGTTGGCACGAACTGGAGGCCGTCGTGCAGTCCCCCAGGACCCCTGGCGAGTTGCTCGTGGCCCAGGCCCAAGCCTTCCACGCGATGGAGCTGGAACAGGCCGCCATCAAGGCTGGGATGGCTCGCATCGAAAGCCGCGTCGAGGACCTGGCCGAGTCCCGCGTCTGGGATCACTGCCCGCAGAACTGCGAGCCGATCACCAAGATCGAGAAGCGCATGAACGAGCGCTACGCGCTGCCGGCATGGGTTGTCGACATGGTGGTGCGCCAGCTGCCGCTGAGCCCGAAGCCCTACGGCATGGTGCGCAACCAGCGCGAGGAGGCCAACGGCTCACAGTACGCGGTCTACGCCGTCGCCGACATCACTCGCATCTTCGCGCACTTCGTCAGCGAATGCGTGCAGGAGACGCCGACTCGCTGGTCGCACAAGTACATCGAACGCAGCTTCCAGATGTTGCCTGGCGGCCGTCGGCCGAAGCTGCTCAAGTCTCACGCCAAACCGATGGAGCCGGCGTGATGGCAGCGATCCAACGCAAAAAATTTGCAGTTCAACCTAGCGCGATTTCGCAGGATATGCGCATCATGGACTGCAGAAGAGGCGAAGCCTCGGTGATCTCACCCACCGAGGCTTCTATGAAAACCACCCCGTCAAAGGATAGGACATCACATGTCGAAGGTTAGCATGCGCCAACAAAAAACGGCAACCCCTGTTGCCGAAGCAGTGACAGAGGTCACCACACCCGCAACATCTGTTGCCACTGCGCCCCCAAGCGAGCAGCCACCGGCATGGCCCGAGGAATGGCGCACCGCCGCCACCGAGTCCCGAGGCGTCGTGCTTTCACTCGTGCAGGAAGTCATGACGAGCGAGGCGGACCGCGTTGGAAACAACTCCGGGCGCGTTGATCGGTTGCTGGGATTCGTGCTCGACGAATTGGGCCGCGTGCAACCCGCTTCCGAGAAAGACGACGTCGAGTGCTATGCGCGGGATGCAGAAGCCGCTCTCGCGGGCGCCATGCATGTCTTGGAAGCCGAGAGCGGCGCGGCCTCGGACCAGTTGAAGCTTCGCCACGCATTCCAGATCCTCGATAAGTTGACCGACGCGCTGGCGGGCGACGAGATCTATCCGGTCTGGGACGCCATTCGCTATGCCCCGAAGCCTAAGGAAGCGGCCCACGATCCGCTGTACGGCTACACCCGGCACCAAGCCGCTACCGTCTTCAAGGAAATCGCCACGAAGGCCGACACACTCGGCGACTTCCTTCGCCATATGCGAGAGGGCTCGCACAGCGAAGATGGCAGTGCGCTTTACTCCCAGATCGACATGGCAGCCAGCATGGCTGACCTCGTAGGCCTGCTTGCAGACATGCCCGTTAACGGTTGCATCAAGGGCGACTCGTCGAATTGGATCCTCGGCCCCATTTTCGAGGAACTGAGAAAGGCGGTGTCAGCATGAGCGCGACCACCAAGCCGCGCGCGCAGCGTGCTGCGCAGCCACCTGCAGAGGCTGCACCCAACTCGCCCACCGTCGCGGTCGCTTCGGGAAAGGCTACGTTCTTCTCCACGAAAGCGATCCAGGAGGCATGCATCCAACTGTGCCACGCCATCGCGCTGGTCGACGTGCTGGCGACTCACTGCGCCAGCGCTGCCTGCTGGGCCGCGAGCCGCCTGCTCGACCTTGCGGCGCTGAGCGCCTCCAAGGCGCCGTGGTCGCACAGTGTCGAGGATCTGCACGAGGCCAGCGTGATCCTGGCCGAGGCCCTTGCCGTGCTCGGCCTGCAAGCCGAGGACGCCAGTGCCGCCGAGCAGCTCACCCTGGGCGCCAAGGGCATCCGCACCATGGTGGCCAGCATCAAGCGGGACATCGACGCCATCGCGGGGCGCATGGCATGAGCAGGTCGACCATGAAACAAGTCGGCTGGCTCGTGAAGTGGCCGACCCGTGAGCGAACGCTGTTGATCGGTCGCGATGAAGATCCGCGCACGACGGCGTGGACAGAACCGCCGACCGAGGTCATTGACCTGTTTGCACGTATCCAACCGACGCCGAAACCCACGCCCCCAAAAGTGCCCGGCCGCGTGAAGTTGCTCACCGAGTGGGAGGGTATCTGGGAGGGCAGCTCGTTCTGCAACCTCCGGGACCTCGGCGACAAGTGGCTGTGCGACTGGCCCTCGTCTGGCGGTACAGCCAGCAACCTCGAGGTGCCGAAGAACTTGTGCAGCCCACCGGCTGGGGAGTGACATGGTGCACGTGAAGCGCTTCGCGCTGCCCGCGGCGTACACCGACCCGGCTTTCATCGCCTGCCTCGATGAGGCGATCAGCACGCCTGAGTTGGTGGTCGAGTTTGATCGCTTGTACGGCGCCGACCTGCGCGCGCGGCGGCCACCGATCATTCGCATGGTCGACCAGGCCACCGGCAAGCTGGCCGACGACATGCGCGAGTTCGTGCACTTCGTCCACCAGGGCGTGTATCTCACGCTCGCCGATGATGCGATCCTGTCGCTGCGGGTGGGAGCGAGTGAACCATGAGCGGTGTCGCAAGACCGTCCCTCATCGAAGAACTGCTCAGCCCGAGCGAGATCAAGGCGCTCACAGGCAGCGCCAGCCCAGATGCGCAGGAACGCTTCTTGAAGGCGGAAGGCATCCCCTATCGCCGGCGTGACCGGCGCATACTGGTCAGCCGATTCCACACCCGCGAGTGGCTGGCCGGCCGCACGGTCACACCATCGCGCGGGGTCAACCTGGCGCTGGTGAAATGACTGGACAGTACCCGCGACTCCGATCGCACTCGCGCAAGCGCGCGTCTGGGAAGGTCGTCGTCTACTACTTCTTCGACATGCGCCAGCAGGGCAAGCCGGACGTGCCGCTCGGCACCGACTTCGACGAGGCGCTGAAGAAGTGGAACGAGCTCTACAACGAGCAGCCGCGGCTGGCCGGCACCCTTGAGGAGGCGTTCGCAGCGTGGGAGCTTGACGAGGATTCGGGGCTGCCCAGCTACACGAGCGGAGAGACGCGCCGCGGCTACGCCAAGCACCTGCGCCGCCTGCGGCCGCCGTTCGGCCCTGCGACCTGGGATCAGGTGGATCTGCCTGTGCTGAAGGCCTACCTGCGCGCGCGAACGGCCAAGATTCAGGCCAACCGAGAAATGGCGCTCCTGTCGATCATCTGGAACTGGGCGCGCGGCGAGGGAATGACGCACCTTCCGTGGCCAGCGGCTGGCATGGAGAAGTCGAAGTGGAAGAACACCGAGCGGGCGCGCAAGATCAAGGTGCTAGACGAGGTGTGGGAGGCCATCCGCTACGAGGGCAACCAGACGCTGCAGGACTGCATGGATCTGGGCGCCGCCACCGGTATGCGGCTGACCGACTGCACCGAGGTGCTGCTGCCGAAGGGCGACATCCTGCACCTGGAGGCCAGCAAGACGGGCAAGGAGGCCGAGTGGGACATGAGCCTGTCCGCGACGCTGCCGGACCTCCTGCGGCGTCGCAGGGCCCTTGGTGCGGACCATTTGATGCTGATGTCCACGCCCGAAGGCCAGCCGGTCGAACTGCGCAAGCTCAGCTACCAGTGGGACAAGGCGCGCAAGCGTGCGGCTGTGAAGGCCAGCATTGCAAACGACGACGACCTGGTCAGCAAGATCCGGGCGCTGTACCTGCGGGATGCGCGCAAGCGGGCGGCCCAGAAATCGGAGAGCCTGGAGGCCGCCTCGAAGCTGCTGCAGCATGGTGATCTACGCACCACCGAGCGCCATTACGGCGGGGTCCGGAAGCTCAAACCCGTGGCCTAAAACGTGTTCCGCATTTGCTTTCCGTCAGAGGGAGCGAATCGAAGCTGAAAGCGGAACGTTTCGCCCGGGAACCCGCATGGATGCTGGATTCTTCATGGGACTCAAAATCCCCCACCGAAAGGTGTGCCGGTTCGATTCCGGCCCCGGGCACCACACTTTGGCTCGCCCCCAGGCTGCGCGGCACTTCGTGTCCGCTTCGCCTTCCCCCTACCGGGGGCAACACCAGAGGCCCGGCAAAGCCGGTTCCTCGGTGTTCCTGGAATTAGCCTCCCCCAGCTACGACAGCTCGTGGGCCTCCATCAGGCCCGTATGCACCGTCGGGTGCGCCAGCCGCACCCGCAATTCGCGCTTGAGCCGCTTGTTGTCCAGCCTGCGCGACTCCCCCATGAAGCTCAACAATTGCAGCGGCAACTGCCGCTCGGCCTCGCCGCGAGCCACGCGCGGCGGACGGGGCATGCCGTACAGGTCGGCGGCCAGATCCATGTAGTCGCCCATCCGCAGTTCGGTGTCGTCCGATGCATGCACGATTCGCTGCGGCTTGCCGCGGAACAGCGCGGCCTCGCAGGCTCGCGCGAGGTCGTCGGCGTGGATATGGTTGGTATAGACGTCGTTCTCATGCCGCAGCACGGGTGTGCCGCGCTGCAGGCGGGCGCGCGGCGTGCCGTTCTCGCGGTCCGGCGCATAGATGCCGGGAATGCGCAGGATGCTGGCCCGGATGCCGGCGCTGCGGCCCAGCCAGCGCACGGCGCGCTCGGCGTCCACTCGGCGATGCGATCGGGGGGTGTCGGGCCGCACGCCACGCGTTTCGCTCACCCGGGCGCCGCCGCAGTCGCCATAGACGCCGCTGGTCGAGCCGTAGA
>JACXTT010001724.1_pt1 | contig 35927 bp, 27 predicted proteins | sample 9270951 | NCBI WGS metagenome assembly JACXTT01 (sample SAMN15532306, study PRJNA645909) | rock metagenome | isolation source: weathered quartz diorite | place: Puerto Rico | collected 2017-06-21 | reverse complement strand
CGGGGCCGGCCGTCGCGTCGACGCGCGGCACCGCTTGCGGTCGCAACAGCCAGATCGCGGCGAAGGCGACGGTGAGCGTGAACAGCAGCATTTCGTTCTTGATCACCGGGCCGATGAGCGCCATCTCGCGCTGGCTGGAGGGCAGCACTTCAGCTTCCGACAGCTCATGGAGCCCGCCGACCAGGAGTTGGAACGCGATCAGCAGCAGCACCGCGGCGGTGAAGGAGAAGAAGGGCTTGAGCGGCAGGCGCAGGCTGCCGCGCACGAACAGGACGCCGAACACGATCGCCAACGCCAGGCCCAGACCGGCGCCGATCCACAGCGTCACGCCTTCGGTGCTGAAGGAGGCAGCCGACAGGAACACCGCCGTCTCGATTCCCTCGCGCAGCACCATCACGAACGTGAACAGGAACACTCCGAGCGCTCCCGAGTCGGACGCGGCGGCCTTGGCCATGCCGGCCTCGATCTCCTGGCGCATGCGCGGGGCGGCGCGCCACATCCACGCCACCAGCGTCACGACGAGCACGGCGCCGACCAGCATGGCGATGCCTTCCGCGAGCTCCTCGTTGTAGGTCAGGCGCGTCAGGGCGAACGCCAGCGCCGCCGAGCCGAGCACCGCGGTGAGCGTGCCGGCGAGCAGCGCGCCGCGCAGCCGAGTGCGACCCTGCCGCTCGAGGAAGGCGAGCGCGATGGCCAGAACCAGAGCGCCCTCCATACCTTCGCGCAGCGTCACCACCAAAGCCTCGAACATGGCTACTCCGCCGGCTCGCTCGGGCCGAGCACCAGGCGCCAGGCGTGGCACGAGCGCGGCGAGCAGAATCCGAACGCCCGCTCGTTCAAGGCGTAGACCTGGTTCTTGCCGGCGCGCCGCACCCGCACCAGATCGAGCTCGCGCAGGATGCGCAGCTGATGGGAGGCGGCCGAGAGCGAAAGGCCGACCAACTCGGCCAGCTCGCTCACGCAGCGCTCGCCGCGCGACAACGCCAGCACCATGTGGCTGCGCGTGGGGTCGCCCAGCGCGCGGAAGTTGCGCGAGAGGCGCTCCACGGTCGCGTGGTCGTCGAGGACAGGATGCGCCAGGGTCGCTCTGGACGGCCGGCGTTTAGGGGTGCGGCGGGTGGGGATCGCGGACTCCAAGCGGCTCAGAAACGGTTGAACAACAGTTCAAGTGTCGCGCATGGTGTCGGAAAGCCGCGGCGTTCGTCAAGGCGGGGGTGGCGCCTCGCGTCCAGTCGTTGACGGTCGCCGGAACCGCGTCGATACTCGAACCCGTGACGTTTTCGGTCCGCGTCCCGCTGGGGACGCTCGGGTTCCTCCTCTTCTGCCTCGCGCCCGCGCTCGCGGGCGCCGACCAACCCCGCCGCGCCGAGGTCCTGTACCGGCGCGCCCTCGAGGTCGAGCGGGTCGAGAGTCTCGATTCGCGCCGCCAGGCCGTGCAGCTGCTCGAGCAAGCCACGCTCTACGCCCCGGACACGGTGTCGTATCAGATGGAGCTGGCCCGCCTCTACAACCGCATGGGGTTCCTGGGCCTGGCCCGCCACCGCTTCGAGCGCGCGGCCCAGCTCGATCCCCGGCTCGCGGAGGCGCATCTGGGCGAGGGCCAGCTGTGGCGCCGCGACTACCTCAAGTACCTCGAGCCGAGCTCGCTCGACCGCTCGGTGCGCGAGCTCACGGCGGCCTCGAGTCTGGCTCCGGCTCACGGCCAAGCCTGGCTCGACCTGGTGCCGCTGCTGATCGAGAAAGGCCAGCTCCAGCCGGCGCTGGCGGCGGCCGAGCAGGCGCTGGCCACCAACGCCACCAATCCGGAAGCGTGGCTGGCGCTGGCCCATGCCGCCTATCGACTCGGGGACGTGAGCCGCGCCGACAGCGCGTTTCGGCTCGCGATTCCGCGCCTGTCGAACGCGGCGCGCGAGCGTTTCCTCGACATCGCCCCGGTGGCCAGCGCGCGCGACACGGCCCGACTCCGCCGCTTGTCGCCGGCCGCGAAGGAAGCGTTCGTGACGCGCTTCTGGAAGGAGAACGACCCCGATCTGGCGACGCCCGAGAACGAGGCGCAGCTGGAGTACTGGTCGCGGGTGACCCAGGCCTACTTCCTCTACTTCAACCATCACCGCCAGGAATGGGATCAGCGCGGCGAGGTCTACGTGCGCTACGGCCCGCCGGAGAAGGCCGAGTACAACCCGGTGGGCACGTCGCTGCGATTCCAGATGGGCCGCTACGGCTCGTTCCCGATGAATGTCCTGGTGTGGAACTATCCCGGCCTGGGCATGACGGTGCCGATGCAGGATCGGCTGCTGTCCGAGTACTACCTGCCGCCGGTCTCGCTCACTCAGAGCACCGACCCGGCGCCCGATCCGGACTCGCTCGCGCGCCGCACCGGATCGTTGAGCACGGCCGGCGGGCGCGGCGTGTTCCCCATGCTGCCGCCCGGCGTGCGAGCGCTGCCCGTCGCGGCCGTGGCGGCGCGGTTCCAGGACGATCGCGGGCCGCGCCTGCTGCAGTGGCTCGAGAGCCCGGGCACGCCAGCGGATTCGCTGTGGGCCGATTGGGTGGTGCTCGACAGCGCACGCGTCGAGGTCGCCCGCCTGCGTCGCATGCTCACCGCCTCGGCCTGCGACGTCTCCGAGCTGCGGGCCGCCGACTTCGCGACCCCGCTTCCGCCTGGCGTTTACCTCGAGGGTCTTTCGGTCCACGGCGCGCGCGGCGGGCGCGGGGTCACGCGCGACACCATTCAGGTCGAGGCGCCGGAGCCCGAGCTCCAGCTCAGCGATCTGGTGGTGTCGTGCGGCACGGCGCTGGCGGAGCGGGACTCGGCCGGCATGCCGGCGGTGCGGCTGATGGCCAATCCGGGCGCTCGCGTCCAAGGCAGCGATCCGTTGACCGCGTACTTCGAGGCCTACCACCTGGCCGTGGATCACGACGGCCAGGCCCGTATCGAGCTGGAGTACGTCGTGCGCTCCGCCGAGCGCGATCCGCGGATTTGGATCCAGCGCCTGATCGCGCCGCGCCCGAAGATCCCCGCCATCGAGACCCACCGCGAGGAGCAGCAGTTGGGCAGCATTCGCCGCCAATTCCTCAGCGTCCCCGTCCAGAGCCTGCCCCCCGGCCACTATCGCCTCGAGATTCGCGTCCGCGACCTGCGGGCGGGCACGGAATCGGCGCGGGCAGCCAACTTCGTGAAGCTGGCCCCGTCCGGGAGCTGACGCGCCCGCGGCGCGCCGCGCGCGGCCGATCCGGTTCTAAAGCCCGCGGCCCGGAACGCCGATAAGACATTTGGGTTTTGCTTCGCCCTGTTTCGGGTCGAGGAGGATCATGCCCGAGAGCCCCGCGAAACCGCGAATTCTGGTGGTGGACGACGAGCCGGATCTCGTCGCCGTGCTGCGCATGGGTCTCCAGATGGAGGGCTTCGACGTGCTCGAAGCCGCCGATGGAGCGGAAGGCCTGCGCCGTGCCCGCGAAGACAAGCCGGACTTGCTCGTCCTGGACCTGATGCTGCCCAAGATGGACGGCTACCAGGTGTGCCGCTCGCTCAAGTTCGACTCGCGCTACAAGACGCTCCCGATCCTGATCCTGAGCGCCCGCCCGGGCGACCAGGACAAGCGCCTCGCGCTGGAGATGGGCGCCGACGACTTCATCCGCAAGCCTTACGACCTGAAGGACCTGGTGGGGCGGATTCGGCAGCGGCTGAAGCTCTCGGGCCGCGAAGCGGCCTGAGTCAGGAAGCGCCGGCCAGCACCGCCATCATCGCCTGGTGCAGATGGCCGTTGGTGGCCAGGATCTCGCGGCCTTCCACGGCGAACGTCGAGCCGTCGTAGCGCGTCACGCGCCCGCCCGCTTCCCGCACGATCAGCGTCCCGGCGGCCATGTCCCAGGCCGCGAGGTCGGACTCCCAGAAGCCATCGAAGCGGCCCACCGCCAAGTAGCAGAGGTTGAGCGCGGCCGAGCCGTCGCGCCGGATGGCCTGGGCACGCGTCAGAAAGGCGCGAAACAGCGCGAGCGGCGGGTCGGGGTCGTGCCGCACGTCGTAGGGAAAGCCGGTCACCAGCAACGCCTGCTCGAGCCGGGTGATGGCCGAGGTGCGGATCGGCGCTCCGTTGAGCGTCGCGCCGTGGCGCGCCGCCGCGGCGAACATCTCGTCCCGCACCGGATCGTAGACCACGCCCGCCAACAGCTCGGTCCCGGCCAGGGCCGCGATCGAGACCCCGAAGAAGGGATAGTTGTGGGCGAAGTTGGTGGTGCCGTCGAGCGGGTCGATCAGCCAGCGCACCGGCGCGTCGGGTCGCGCATGCTCGCCGGACTCCTCGGCCAGCACGGCATGGCCGGGAAAGCGTCGCGCGATCTCGGCCAACAAGAAGGTCTCGGAGCGGCGGTCGAACTCCGTGACCAGGTCGGTGCGGCGCTTCAGCTTGGGGACGTGGGGCTGCCCGTAGCCTGCGCGCAGGATGGCGCCCGCGCCACGCGCCATCTCGACCGCCGCGTCTCGCAGCGCGATCGGATCCATCGCCTCAGCGGTTGGCGCGCAGGGTGCTGTGGGGGCAGAGGTCGATGGCGAACGGGCAGGCGCGGCAGGACTGGAAGCCGGGCTTGGGCGCGAAATGGGCGGCGCGGATCCCGGCCGCGGCCTGGTCGAGCCGCGCCCGCGCCTTCTCGACGTGGCCCTCGTTCATCGCCGCGCTGCCAACCGCGGCGCTGTCCACGAAGTGGAGCTCTACGCGCGCCGGCAGGACGCCGCGCGTCTCCTGGTAGGCGAGCGCGTAGAGCCCGAGTTGGCCGCCCTCGAGGCTCTCCATGGTGCGCTGCATGGCGCTCTTCTCCTCGTCGACCTCCGAGGTCTTGAAGTCGACGATCGTGATTCCACCTTCGCGCTCGTCGATGCGGTCCCAGCGTCCGCTCACCGTGTTCATGCCGTGGCGGAACTTGAAGCTCTGCTCGACCTGGAGCGGCAGCGGTCGCGAGGTCTCGCGCGCCACGAAGGCGCGCAGCGTCTCACGGCCCTGCTCCAGGCGGCGCTCCTCGTGGTCACGCGACAGGAAGCCGTCGCTCGACCACGAGCGCTCGAAGACCTGGACCACGTCGTCCGCCGAGATCGGGTAGCCGCGCAGCCGGTGTTGGTAGTAAGCCAGGATTGCGTTGTGGATCGCGGTCCCGTACATCGCGCGCGGGTCGCTCGGCAGCGGGACGTGCAGCTCGTGCGCGTAACGGTACTTGAGCGGGCAGGTGAGGTAGTCGTCGATGCGGCCGCTCGAGAGCTCGAGCAAGTCGTCGTCGGCGATCGGCGCCCGCGTGGCCGCCGGGGCCACCGGTGCGGGGGCATGACGCTCGATGCTCTCGCGGGCGCTGGGCGTGCGCCGCTCGCCCTTGGGGGCGCGAATCTCGAACGCCTCGGCCACGAACTTGCTCATCTTCCACGTCGAGCGCGTCCCGTAGTTGATCGCCCACGAGAGGTAGAGCTCCTCTCGCGCCCGCGTCATCCCGACGTAGAACAGCCGCCGTTCCTCTTCGGTGTGCGGGTCGTGCAGCGTGGGCGGCTCCTTGACCAGCGCGGCCGGGAAGGGCAGCTCGTCGCCGCGGTCGTTGAGCGGGAACCGGCCTTCGGCCAGGCCGACCATGAACACCACAGGGAACTCCAGACCCTTGGCGTTGTGGGCGCTGATCACCTGCACCGCGTCGAGCTCGGCGTCGAGCTCGGCGGCGGCGGGATCGTCGCCGGCCTCGATGAGGAGCCCGAGGTAGCGCACGAACGAGTGCACGCGGTTCTCGTCCAGCGCCTCGCCGATCCGCTTGGTGATGTTGAAGAACTTCGCCAGGTTGCGCACCTTCTCCTCGGCTTCCGGCGTGTCCTCGTGCGTGAGCTGGGCCAGGAAGCCGCTCTCGTGGACGAAGGCGTAGAGCACATCGGTGGTGGGCCGGCGCGTGGCGAGGTGGGTGAGCTGACGCAGCAGCGCCATCAGGCGCGACACTGCCAGGCGCGTGCTCTCGGCGACCTCGGCGAGCAAGGGCTCGGCCTCGATCGACTCGAGCATCTGGCGCAGGCTGCGGTTGCGTCGCGACGCGCGGCTGGAGAGCCGCTCGAGGTCGACGTCGTCGGCCGCGAACAGCGGCGAGACCAGCAGCTGGAACACCGCGGCGCTGTCGTCGGGATCGGCGACGGCGCGCAGCAGGGCCAGGCAGAGCCGGATCTCGTCGCGCGCGTAGAGGCGCGACTGGGTGCTCTGCTGGAACGGGATGCCGGCCGCCTCGAGCGCGGTCAGCACGGGAATCAAGATGCGGTGCGTCCGCGCCAGGATCGCGAAGTCGCGGGGCCGCCGCCGTTCAGCCTGGAGGTCAGCGGCAATCGTCCCGACCACGAAGTCGGCCTCGTCGCTGGCGGCCTGGAATTCGCGGTGCTCGATCAGCCCCTCGCCTTCGAGGGCCGCGTGCAGGCGCTTGTCGAAGCGCCGGTCGCTCGAACGCTCCTGGAGCGCGAACTCGAGGCGATCCGGGTCGTTGTGCTGGATCAGCCGGTAGGACGCGTCGAGCAGGTTCTGGCGCGAGCGGTAATTGGTGGTGAGCACCACGGTGCGGGTGTCGGCGAAGGCGTCGACGAAGGCCAGCAGGTTGGCCATCTTGGCGCCGCGGAAGCGATAGATGCTCTGGTCGTCGTCGCCGACCACGGTGAGGTTCTTGCGCGGCCCGGCCAGGAGCCGCACCAGCTCGAACTGGGCGTGATTGGTGTCCTGGAATTCATCCACCAGGACGTAGCGATACTGGTCGTGCATCTGGCGCAGCACGTGCGGGCGTTCGCGCAGGATGCGCAGCGCGAGCGCGACCTGGTCGCCGAAGTCGATCCGGTCGCTGGCCAGCATGAGGTCCCGGTAGCGGGCGTAGGCACGGGCCTTCTCCGTCTCGGCTTGGGCCTCGTCGCGCTGCGCGTCGTCGCTCGCCGCCGCGGTCAGCTGCCGCGCATAGGCGACGTACTCCTCGGGGGAGACGTCCTCGTCGCGCGCCCGGCTGAAGCACTTCACCAGCGCGGCCAGGTGGCGGTCGGGCTGGCCCAGCGGCGCGTAACGCTCCAGGCCCAAGTCGAACAAGTGCTCGCGCAGGAACACGCGCACCTCGGCCTCGCTGCACACCCGCGGCCGGGTGGTGAAGCCGAGCTCGATCCCGAAGTGGCGCACCAGGCGGTCGCCGAAGGCGTGGAAGGTGGCCAGCGTCGCGTCCGTGTACCCGTAGGGCACGAGCACGTCGACGCGCGCCTCCATCTCGGCCGCGGCCTTGTCGGTGAAGGTCAGCGCCAGGATCTCTTCGGGGCGCGCGCGCTTCTCGGCGATCAGCCAGGCGATGCGGCTGGTGATGACGTGGGTCTTGCCGCTGCCCGCGCCCGCGACGATCAGCAAGGGGCCCTCGCCGTGCGTGACGGCGTCGCGTTGCCGAGGGTTGAGGTTGTCGAGGATCGCGGCCGTCCCGTGCGGGGCGGCACGGGTCTCCACGGTCATCCGCGCACCCGCTGCGGCCAGGGATCGAAGGGCGCCTGATTGAGGCGCCGCGCGCCGTCGTCCTCGACCACGACCAGATCTTCGAGACGAACGCCGAAGCGCCCGGGCAGATAGATGCCGGGCTCGACGCTGTGGACGTTGCCGGCGGCGAGTGGAGTGGTGTTGCCGGCGACGAGGTAGGGCGGCTCATGGACCTCGAGGCCGACGCCGTGGCCGGTGCGGTGGATGAAGAACTCGCCATAGCCCGCCTGCTCGATCACCGCCCGCGCCGCGCGATCCACCGCCTCGCACGGCACGCCCGCGCGCGCGGCCTCGATGCCGGCGCGACGCGCCTGGTCGACGACCGCGTAGACGCGCTCGGCCTCGGCGGGAGGGGAGCCGAGCCAGAAGGTGCGCGTGATGTCGGAGCCGTAGCCGGCGGTGAACGCGCCCACGTCGAGCACCACCACGTCGCCTTCGGCGAGGCGGCGAGCCGAGCTGAAGTGGTGGGGCGAGGCGCCATTCGGGCCGGACGCGCAGATCGCCCACGGCTCGGTGTCGCCCGCGGCCTCGAAGCGCTCGAGCGCGAAGCGCGCGACCTCGAGCTCGGTCATCCCGGGGCGCATGAACTCCGCCGTCTCGAGCACGATGCGGTCGGCGTGGCGCCCGGCTTCCGTGAGATGGGAGATCTCGACAGCGTCCTTCACGGCGCGCGCCGGAGCGAGCACCGGCGCGGCGGGACGGCAGGTGGCGCGTTCGGCGAGCGCCAGCACGTGACCGACGCGAAAGCCCTCGCTCATCAGCAACGTGCGCGAACGCTCGAGGTCGAGCCGCGTCGCGAGCAGGGCGAGCGGGTCCTGATGATCCGCCCACGCCACGCACTCGAGCCAGGGGCACTCGTGGGCGAGCGCATCGGCCTCGAGCCGAGGCACCAGGCAGAACGGCGCGCCGTCCCGGGGCACCACCAGCGCCAGCAGGCGCTCGGTCGAGCGCGCCACGGCTCCGCTCAGCCAGCGAAAATCGGCCGAGGCGGCCACCAGAAGGAAGTCGGCGCCGAGCGCCGCGACGGCGCGCTGGATGCGGCTCACTCGCTGGCGATGCAGCTCGGATCCCGAGGGCAGGCTCACGTCGGCACGCTAGCACGCGCCGAAAGCATCGCCAACCCTCGGCGGCCGGTCTTGCCGCTGCGAAACCCGCTCACTAGACTGCGCGGCGTGAAGCTCCAGCACGGAAGCGGAGGCGTCACCGGCCGCGCGATCCTCGGCGTGACGATCGTGACATGGCTCGCGGCCTGCGGCGGCGCGCCGCGCGCGCCGGCGACGGGCCCGGTCAAGGTGACGTGGGTGGTGGGCCAGGCGATGCCGGCGTTCGATCCGCTCGGACCGCCCCAGCCGGTGCGCGCGGCCATCGAGCGCCTGCTGTCCCGCGGTCTGGTCGAAGAGGACAGCACGGGACGCGTCGTGCTGGCCGCGGCCGAGAGCGTGGCGATCTCGCCCGACCGGCTCGTGTACCGCTTCACACTGCGGCCCGACCTCAGCTTCCGCGACGGCTCGCCCTGCCGCAGCGAGGCGTTCCGGGCCGCGATCGAAGCCGGGCTCAATCGGCTCGACCATGCCACCTACGCCTGGCTGTTCGGCTCGCTCCAGGGCATGAAGCTGGTGCGCGCGGGCCGGCCGCTCCCGCTGCTCGGGATCGCCAATCCCGATCCGCGCACGCTGGTGCTGACCCTGGCCCATCCCGACTCACTGTTCTTGAGGAAGCTGGCTCAGCCGGGCGCGGCCGTTCCGTGGCGGAGCGAGTCCGGCGGCTGGAGCGATGGGATCGGCGACTACGTCGTGGCCGGTTCCATGCCGCAGCGTTTGACACTCGCGCGGCGCGCCGCGCGGCGCGCGGGTCCCGACAGCATCCAGATTCGCTTCGTGCCCGCGGCGGCCCGGATCCGCGCGCTGCTGCGCGCGTCGGCCCCCGATCTGGTGTGGCCGCCGCCGCCCGATCTGCTCGACCAAGGTCTGCCCGCAGGCTATCGCGCGCTGGTGCGACCCGCGCAGCCGCCGCGCCGCCTGCTGCTGGTGCTGCGCGCCGATCTCCCACCCACCTCCAAGGCGCCGGCCCGCCATGCGCTGGCCAGCGGGCTCCATCGCGGCGAGCTGCTCGACCAGCTCGGGCTCGCCGCCGAGGAGCGCTCGCCCGGACTCAGCGGCGCGCCGCCTTACGACTTCCCCAAGGACGACCCGGAGCAGGTGCGCGACTGGCTCGACCGCGGCAAGCTCGGGCGTTCCCTCCACGTCGTGATGGCCTATTCGGCCGACGGCCCGGGGGCCAAGGTGGCGCGAACGCTGCAGTCCGAGTGGGCCCAGAACGCGCTCGATCTCGAGCTGCGCCCGGTGCGCGAGCCGGAGGTGTCGAGCGAGATGTTGCGCCGCGGCGGAGCGCAGCTGCTGCTGGTCGAAGATCAGGCTTCACTCGCCAACGCCGCGGCCGAGATGGCGCGGGTGATCGAGCCGTTGCGCGGCCCGCCGGTGGGCGCCTACCGCACCGGATGGTCGACGCGCGAGTTCGATGCCTGGATCGCGCCCTGGGCGAGTGGTGCCGCGCTCGACGCCGCGGCCGCGCAGCAGCGACTGACCGACGAGCACGTCGTGCTTCCGATCGCCAACCTGCCCTGGGTGTGGGTGCAGCGCGCGTCGGTGAGCGGGCGCTTCCATCCGCGCTTCGGTCCCGATCCGCGCGCCTTCGCGCTATCGGCGCCCGCGCCGTGAACGTAGGCGCCGAGCGGGTCACGGTCATCATGCCGATCCGCAACGAGGCGGGCTTCATCGAGCGCAGCCTGGGGGCGGTCATCGACCAGGATCTGCCTCCCGACCGCCTCGAGCTGCTGGTCGCCGATGGCCGCTCCAGCGACGACACCCGCGCGCGCGTCCAGGATCTGGCCTCGCGCCATCCCGAGGTGGCGATCGAGCTGGTCGACAATCCCGGCGGCATCGTGCCGACCGGCATGAACGCCGCGCTGCGCCGCGCCCGCGGCGACGTGATCGTGCGCGTCGATGGCCACACCATCGTCGAGCGGGATTACGTGCGGCGCTGCCTCGAGGCCTTGGCTCGCACCGGGGCCGAGTGCGTGGGCGGACGCATGGATGCGGTGGCCGACACCGCCTTCGGCCGCGCGGTGGTCCTCGCGACCTCGTCGCCCTTCGGTGTGGGCGGCGCGCGATTCCACTATGCTGCGGCCGAGGAAGAGGTCGATACCGTTTACATGGGCGCCTGGCGCCGCGAGGTCTTCGGGCGGGTCGGCCTGTTCGACGAGGAGATGGTGCGCAACCAGGACGACGAGCTGAGCTATCGCATCCGCGAGCGGGGAGGGCGCATCGTGCTGGATCCGTCGATTCGCTCGCGCTATTACCCGCGCACGCGCCTGCGCACGCTGTGGCGCCAATACTTCCAGTACGGCTACTGGAAGGTGCGGGTCATGCAGAAGCATCCGCGTCAGATGAAGTCGCGGCACTTCGCCCCGCCGGCGCTGGCGGGCGGGCTGTTGCTGAGCGCGGTGCTGGCCCCGGCCTTCGCCGGGAGCAGACTCGCGCTGATGGCGATCGCCACCAGCTACGTCATCGCCAACCTGGTCGCGTCGGCCTGGACCGCGCGCCGCGCCGACGCCGCCTCGGCGCCGTGGCTGCCGGTGGTGTTCGGCACGCTCCACCTCTCGTACGGGGCCGGCTTTCTGGCCGGTCTGCTGCGGTACGCGGGCCGCTGGGGCGAGCGCCCGGCCGAGGTCGCATCGTGAGCACGATGTCGGTTCCGTACTTCCGTCCGCCCATCACCGACGGCGACGTCGAGGCGGTGGCCCGGGCGGTGCGCTCGGGCTGGCTCACCAGCGGGCCGCAGGTCAAACGCTTCGAGGAAGCATTCCGCGACGCGGTCGGAGCCAAACACGCGCTGGCGGTCAACTCGTGCACGGCCGCGCTCCACCTCGCAGTCGAAGCGCTGCATCTGCACCCGGGCCAATTGGTGCTGGTGCCCACCATGACCTTCGCCGCCACCGCCGAGGTGGTTCGTTACCAAGGCGCGATCCCGCTCCTGGTCGACTGCGATCCGGTCACGTCGCACCTCGACCTCGACGACGCCGAGCGGAAGCTCGAGGACCTCCGCGCCGGACGCTTGCCGGCGGCGGTGCCGCACGGCGGGGCCGTGGTCGGGATCATGCCGGTGCACGTCGGCGGGCTGATGATGAACGTGGCCAGCATCAAGGCGTTCGCCGCGCGCCACGGCCTGTGGACGGTGGAAGACAGCGCGCACAGTTTCCCGGCCGCGTGGCGCTGCAACGCCGGCACCGCCTGGCAGCGCTGCGGGGACGACACGTCGAGCATCGGCTGCTTCTCGTTCTACGCCAACAAGACCATCACCGCCGGCGAAGGCGGCATGGCCGTCACGCACGACGACGAGCTGGGTGACCGCATGCGCCTGATGGCGCTGCACGGCCTCTCGCACGACGCGTGGGGACGCTATTCGGGCGGACCCTGGGACTATCGGATCGTCGCCCCGGGCTTCAAGTACAACCTGACCGACGTCGCGGCCGCGCTCGGACTGGCCCAGCTGTCGCGCGCCGAGGCGCTGCGCGCCGCGCGCGAGGCGCTGGCGCTGCGTTATCACGAGGCGCTGGCCGATCTCGAGACCGCGGAGCTGCCGCCGCTCGATCCGGATCGGATCCACGCCTGGCATCTGTTCCCCATGCGGCTCCGACTCGATCGCCTGGACGCGGACCGCCAGCGCATCATGGAGGAGTTGAAGCAAGCGGGCGTGGGCTGCTCGGTGCACTGGCGGCCGCTCCATCTCCATCCTTATTACGAGCAGGAATTCGGCTGGCGCCGCGAGCATCTCCCGGCGGCCTCCGCACAGTGGGAGCGGCTGATCAGCCTGCCGATGTTCCCCGGCATGCGCGACGACGAGTTCGAGCACGTGGTGCGCACGTTGCATGCGGTGCTCGCGCGCCATGCCCGCTGACGACTCGAGCTCGTCCGAGCTGCCCGCGCCGCGGGAGGGCTTGCCGCGCGTCGTCGAGGTGCCGATCGCGGCGCTCGGCCTGCTCGCGCTCTCGCCGTTGCTGCTGCTGGCGGCGCTCGCAATCGTCGCCACCTCGCCCGGCGGTCCGCTGTTCCGCCAGGTGCGTGTCGGGCGCCGAGGCCGGCTGTTCGGCCTCTACAAGCTGCGCTCGATGCGCTTCGGCTCGGAGGGGCCGTCGCTGACCGCGCAGGCCGACGCGCGCGTGACCGTGGTCGGGCGCTGGCTGCGCCGCACCAAGCTCGACGAGGTGCCCCAGCTCTGGAACGTGGTGCTCGGGGACATGGCCCTGGTGGGCCCGCGCCCCGAAGTGCCGCGCTACGCGCGGCCGGCCGATCCGCGCTGGCGGCGCATCCTCGAGGTGCGGCCCGGCATCACCGATCCGCTGACCCTGAAGCTGCGCGACGAGGAAGCCTTGATGCCGGCGGCTCCGGACGAGCGCGAGCGCTTCTACCTCGAGACCCTGCAGCCGCTGAAGCTCGAGGCCTACCTCGAATATCTCTCGCGACGCAGCGCGGTCTCGGACCTGCGCGTCCTGCTCGACACCTTGGCGACGATCGTCCGGCCCCGGCCGGCGCCGTCGCGCGATCACCTGGCGCAACGCGGCCGCCTCTAGCGATGACGCCGCGCGGCGTGCGGCGCGACCTTGGGCGGCGGCGAGGTTCGAGGTTATCTTGGCCGCGCCATGAGCGTGCGCGTTCGCTTCGCCCCGAGCCCCACCGGCTACCTCCACGTCGGAGGCGTCCGCACGGCGCTCTTCAATTACCTGTTCGCCAAGACCCAGGGCGGGACGTTCGTGCTGCGGATCGAGGACACCGACGCCGCCCGTTCGACGCCGGAATCGCTGGCCGCGATCCTCGACAGCATGCGCTGGCTGGGTCTGGCGTGGGACGAAGGCCCCGAAGCCGCCGGCGCGCACGGTCCCTACTTCCAGTCGCAGCGCGGCGCGCTCTATCACCAGCACGCCCGCACCCTGTCGGAGCGCTCGCTCGCCTATCCCTGCTATTGCACCAGTGAAGAGCTGGAGGCCCGGCGTGTCGCGCAGGCCGCGGCCGGCGAGGCGCCGCGCTACGACGGCCGTTGCCGCCACCTGAGCGCCGAGGAGCGCGCCGCGCGCGAGCGCGAAGGACGCAAGCCGGCGCTGCGCTTCGCGCTGACGCCCAGTGGCGAGACCGCATGGGACGACGTCGTGCGCGGCGCGGTGGCCTTCCGCAACGACCTGCTCGACGACTTCGTGCTGATTCGCGGCGACGGTCTGCCCACGTACAACTACGCTTGCGTGGTCGACGATCACGACATGGCGATCACCCACGTGATCCGCGGCGACGACCACATCTCGAACACCCCGCGCCAGATCCTGCTCTATCAGGCGCTGGGCTGGCCGCCGCCGCGCTTCGCGCACGTGCCGATGATCCTGGGCGACGACGGCACGCGGCTCTCCAAGCGTCACGGCGCCACCTCGGTCGCGGCCTATCGCGATCTCGGCTACCTGCCCGAGGCGCTGGTCAATTTCCTCGCGCTGCTGGGTTGGTCCTACGACGGCCAGCGCGAGCTGTTCTCGCTGCCCGAGCTCGAGCAGGTGTTCCAGCTCGAGCGCGTCGGCTCGAATCCGGCGATCTTCAACACCGAGAAGCTCGAGTGGATGAACGGACAGCACTTGCGTTTGCTGCCCGAGGACGAGCGCGTGCGGCGGGTCGCGGCGTTCCTGGCCGAGCGTGGAGTCGACCTCGGCGGGCGTGGGCCCGACTGGCTGGCCGCGCTGGTGCGCGCGATCGGCGATCGCTTGAAGACGCTGGCCGACGCCGAGCGCTATGGCGCCTTTGCGCTGAAGCCCGAGCTGGAGCGCGATCCCGAGGCGTGGGCCGAGGTGCTGGAGAAGCCCGAGGTCGCGCCGCGGCTGCGCGCGCTGGCCGAGGCGCTGCGCGCGGATGCGGGTTTCGATCTCGCGAGTCTCGAACGCGAGACCCGAGCCTGCGCCGCGCAGCTCGGGATCAAGGCCGGCGAGCTGATCGGAGTGACGCGCGTCGCGCTCACCGGTCGCAAGGTCAGCCCCGGGATCTTCGAGGTGATGTGGCTGCTCGGGCGCGAGCGAACGCTGGAGCGGTTCGCAGAGGCGGCGCGGGAGTGGGACGAGGCGCGACGGGCGCGGGTCTGATCGAGGGAGCGCGCGGTTGCCGGGCTCGGGGAGGCTTTGTTAGATTGCCGCGGTTTTTCTGCTGCCCGGTGGTGTAACGGTAGCACGACTGGCTCTGGACCAGTTAGTCGAGGTTCGAATCCTTGCCGGGCAGCCAATTCTTTTGTGGCGCTATCGTCTAGGGGTCTAGGACAGGTGGTTCTCAGCCATCAGACCGGGGTTCGAATCCCCGTAGCGCTACCAATCGCCGATCGCCCCCTCACCGCAGACCCGGCACACCGATCAACACGAGTCCCGCAACACCCGTGAGCAGTGACGCCCACCACAGCGCCTGCATGCGCGTCAGCGCCGTCACCGCGCCGAGCGCGATCGCGACCTGGAACAAAGCCACCGCGAAGGCGAGCAGCTCGTGACGATGCATGAGCTCGCGCGACTCGGCCAACTTGGCGTCGCGTTCTCCTTCGAGGCGCCGCGCCTCGCGCGCGATGGCAGCCTGCCCGGCGGTGTGGTGTTGCGCGGCGGCGATGATCTCGGCGGGCGGTGACTTGCCGGCGGCGCGCCACGCGCTGGCGGCGGCTTCCTGCACCTCGGCCTTGATTCCCTTCGCCTGGTAGTAGGCCCACTGGTCGGAGGCCTGCGACTGGAGCTGCGCGGCTTCGGTGCGCAGGGCCAGCGCTTCGTTCGCGGCTCCTCCAGCCTGCTGCGCCGCGAACGCGGCGACGCCGGCGAGCAAGGCGGTCGTGAGCGCGACGCGGCGCAGCAGCGCGCCGCCGGCATGCTCGAGTTGCTCGTGGATCATCTCGTGCAGCTTTTCGGTCTCGACTTCGGGTCCTTCCGGCATCGATGCCTCCACGCGTGGGCGACGATCGCAAACGCGGGCATGATAGGACGGCCGCGACGAAACCCTCAACGCTTGTGCGGGACGTGACATCGCGACCCCGTCACGATGGAACCCTTTCCGCGGCGGCCGCTCGGGATCCATGGATCCAGCAAGGGGGTCATCGATGAGACGAGTCGTGACGGGAATCGCGGTCGGATCGCTACTGAGCGTCGCCGTGGCCGGATCGATCCGGGCCGCAGCGACCGCAGCCAGCCCCAGTGCTGGGAGCCATTCCGCGGAAGCTCATGAGCGGCGCACGCCGCTCGAGAACGCCAACGAGCAACGCTCCCCCGAGGTTCAAGAGCTCGACGGCAAGATCAAGGCGCTGCGCGACGAGTTCCATGCGGCGCTCGATCCGCTCCAAGACCAGATCAAGACGTTGAAGGAGAAATACGAGCCGCAGCTCAAGGACCTCGAGGGGCAGAGGAAGACGCTGATCGAGCAGGCCAAGTCGCCGCGAATCCAGGAGCTCGATCGGCGAGAGGACGAAGAGCTGGCCGCTCTCGCCCAGCGCGAAAAAGACGAGACGGAGAAGCTGAAGGCACGCTTCGCGGATGAGCGCAAAGAGATCCAAGCCAAATACCAGGCGCAGCGAAAGGAATCGCGAAACGAGCGGTAATCTCCGCAGCCCGAGACTCGGTCCCCCGAGCTGTGGCAGCCCTGCCGCAGGGGCGGGTTTTTCCTACACCCCCCTGGAAATGGTCGACCCGGGGGGCAGTTCAGAATGAACCGCCTGGCCCTCCAGGTGCAGCAGTTACCTGCCGTTCAGCGACTTACGGGCCTAACTGCCAGGAAATCGCGAGACGGCCGTCTGGCCCGAACCCTGCTAGCTGAAAGGTCGTCGATAGGGCGGAAGCTCCCCAACCCTTTTCGGGGGACGCGATCGTTCCCAGGAGGGACGTCATTTTGAAGAAAGTCATGGCAGTCATCGGGCTGATGGGCCTCGCGTCCGTCCTGCCGAGCTTCGCGCAGGGTGCCGTGGGCTTCAGCATTTTCCTGAGCAACGCGCCGCCCCCGCCTCGGGTGGTCTTCTATCACGAGCCACAGTTCATCATGGTTCCCGAGGACGAGGTCTACGTCTGCGACGATCCCGACGTGGACTATGACGTGTTCCGTTACGGGTCCTTCTTCTACATGTACAGCGACGGCTACTGGTATCGGTCGCGCAACTACGGCGGCCCGTTCATGGCGATTCGGATCGACTACGTTCCGCAGCCCATCTTCGCTGTGGGTGGCTACGGCTACCGCTGGCGCGAGCAGGCGCGCTGGCCGTCGGGCATCCTGGTGCGGAGCTGGGATACGGGCGGCCGTCGGTTCTACGTCGCCGACCACGAACGTCGTGACTGGGGCCGCCGCGACTGGGACCGCGACGGCGAGCGCCGTGACTGGGACCGTCGTGACTGGGACCGCCGCGACGATCGTTACCTGGGCGACCGGCTGCGCCGCGACGCGCGCGATGACCGGCGCGACGAGGGCAACTGGCGCGATACGCAGCCGGCACCGCGACCGGAGTGGCGCGATCGGCGTGAGTCTCGCGACCAGAATGACAACAACGGCGACCAGGGCCGAGGGCGAGGCCACGGACATGGTCGCGGACGTGGGAAGGATCAGGGGCAGGACAATGGCCACGGTCACGGTCGCGGCCACGACGGAGACAGCGGCGACTAGAAGTCGACTTCCGGACGGACGAAATGGGCGCCTCGTCACGAGGCGCCCATTGTCATCTCGGGCCGAGGATCAGCGGGAGAGCTGGCCGCGAATCGCGCCACCCGGGTATTCCACCGTGTGGACGTTCACGTAGTAGTCCTCGGGGTGCTGCATGATGTCCTTGATCAGCGCGGGATCGGCGGTGACGCATCCGGTCGCGACGCCGTTGACGGGCGCCGAGAGAGGCACCACAACCGGGCCGTTGATGCCGGCCGCGGCGTGATGGATGTGCGCGGCGGTCGGGGTCGCGAGGTTGGAGACACGGATGTCGAAGCAGATCTCGTTCGACGCGGGGCTGAAGTTGATCAAGGCCGAACCCGTTCCGTCGGGGTCGCCGCCGCCGATCTCGGCGGCGCCGGTCAAATCGGCGGCAAGGGTCTTGTTCGCATCGGCGACGCGGTGACCGCCGAACACCAGCAGGGCAAGGCACACCAGTACCAGGGAAACTCTCTTCATGGGTGGCTCCTTGATGCGAGGGGATGTCCGAAAAGCACGGAGCGCGCAACCGGACTTGCCTTCCGCTGGCGCATCCGTTCGATCAACAGCCAGGCGCGCATACTCGCACGGCCGGCCGGCCCGGCTCAACCCTCGATCTCCATTGCAGAACGCAATCGAAGCGGATGCTCTAAGACATTAAAGGACCATTGCTTGACACGAGTTTGGGCGGGTCCATAGAATAGGTGCCGACGAAGCGCCCCTGGACCTCGCGGTTCAGGACAAACGAGAGTTGCCGATCGCGAATCCGCCGGTCATGGCCGGGTTCGAGTGCCGCACTTCTCGCTCAAACGGTTGGAAAACGAACGCCTCACCCTGGCGCGATTCGCAGGGCGCCCCCTTGCCGGCGTTGGTCAAACCACCCGGCGACGCATTGATGCGTCGTCGGCCGGCAACCTCGCGCACCAGGCCAAGGGATGAAAGTCAAAAGAACTCCGCGCTTCCTGCTGCTGACCGTCGCCTACGCGGCGTTCATCAATGCCGCCTACATCGCGGCCTTGTTGCTGCGATTCGAAGGCGACGTCCCCGCGCGCGAGTGGAAGGGCTACATCGCGATCGCACCGTTGTTCACGGTGATGTCGCTGATCGGCTACCAGCTGGCCGGCCTCTACCAAGGCCTGTGGCGCTATGCCAGCACCGTGACCCTGTTCCAGATCCTCAAGGGCGTCACGCTCTCCGCGCTGTCGCTGGTGGCGATCACGATGTTCGCCTCCGACGCGCTCTATCCGCGCAGCGTGATCGTCATGGCCTGGGCGGGGCAGCTGCTGGTGGTGGGTGGCGTGCGCTTCGCGTGGCGACTGGTGCGCGATCGCGTGCTGGGTCCGCTGCCCAACCGCGCGACCCGCGCGCTGGTGGTCGGCGCCGACACCACCGGGGTCCACCTCATCCAAGAGATGCGCCGCCGTCCGGCCGGCACCGAGGCGCTCGCGCCGGTGGGGTTCATCGACGACGACGGCGGGTTGACCGGACACCTGATCGAAGGCGTGAAGGTCCACGGCACGATCGCCGACTTGCCGCGCGTCATCGTCGAGCAGCGCGCCGAGCTGGTCATCGTGTCCGACCCCGAGATGCCGGCCAAGGTGGTGCGCGAGATCGCGCGCTTCTGCAGCGAGGCCGAGGTGCGGATCAAGACGCTGCCCGGTCTCTCCGACATGAATCCGGGGCGTCCGACGCTGGCCCAGATCCGCGACGTGCGCATCGAGGACCTGCTCGGGCGGGAGCCGATCCACCTCGACCTCCAGGAAGTGGCCGAATTCATCCGCGCCAAGCGCGTGCTGGTCACCGGCTCGGGGGGGTCGATTGGGTCCGAGCTGGCGCGCCAGGTCGCGAGCTTCAACCCGAGCGAGCTGGTGCTGCTCGACCACGCCGAGAACGGCCTCTACTACGTCCACAACGAGCTGGCCACGCAGCACCCCAACCTGCCGCTGCACCCGATCGTCGGAGACATCCAGGACAAGCACGGCATGGAGACGTTGTTCGCGCGCTTCCGGCCCCAGCTCGTGTTCCACGCCGCGGCTCACAAGCACGTCCCGCTGCTCGAGATCAATCCGCGCGAGGCGGTGTTCAACAACATCGTCGGCACGCGCGTACTGGTCGATGCTGCGGATCGACACGGGGTCGAGAAGTTCGTGCTCATCTCGACCGACAAGGCGGTCAATCCCACCAGCGTGATGGGGGCCTCGAAACGGGTGTGCGAGATGATCGGCCAGAGCCGGACCCAGAAGAGCGAGACCCGCTTCGTGGCGGTGCGCTTCGGCAACGTGCTGGGCAGCGAGGGCTCGGTGATCCCGCTGTTCCGCCGCCAGCTCGAGCGCGGCGGTCCGCTGACCGTGACCCACCCCGACGCGCGACGCTACTTCATGACCATCCCCGAGGCGGTGCGGTTGGTGCTGCAGGCGGGAGCCATGGGGCGCGGTGGGGAGGTCTACCTCCTCGACATGGGAGAGCCGGTGCGCATCCTCGACCTGGCGCGCCAGCTGATCCGTCTCGCCGGGATGCGGGAAGGGGAGGACGTCGAGATTGTCTTCACCGGGCTGCGTCCGGGTGAAAAGCTCTACGAGGAGCTGCATTCCGCCAGCGAGTCGACCCGCATCACCCGCCATCAGCGCATTCTGGTCTGGGATCTCGACGCGCGGCGCGAGGAAGAGCTGTTGGCCGAGATCGCCGAGCTCGAGCGCACCGCCCTGGCGGGGGATGCCGACGCGATCAAGCGCCTGCTCCAGCACATCGTTCCCGAGTACGCCGAGCCGCGGCTGGTCCCCTTCGAGCCCGAGCCGGAGCGGCCGCCGATCGAGCTGCCCGCGGTCCAGGGTGCACGGGTCGAGCCCGTGGCGGATTGGCGCGAGATCGCGCGCCGCGGGGCCGATACGGTCGTGGCCGCGCTGTTGCTGATGCTCTCGACGCCGCTGTGGCTGGCGATGTGGGCCGAAGCGCGGCTCAGGCGCGAGACCGAGATCCTGAAGCGCGAGACGCGCATCGGGCGCACGCGACGCGCGGAACCAAGGCGTCGCACCCGCACCGCGGCCACGATCGATCGCCGCGTCTCCGAGCGGCGCACGCTGGATCTGCTGGGCCAGCCGTTCGAGTGCGCGCGCTTCCGCTCCGATCTTGGTCCGGTCAGCCGCTGGATCTCCGCTCGCCGCCTGGACCGGGCGCCGTTCCTCCTCAGCGTGTTGCGCCACGAGATGACCCTGGTCGGACCCGGACCGGAAAGAGCCGAGCTGATCTTGCGGTGGAAGGGGGTCGTGCCCGACTATGCGCGTCGATTCACCGTGCTGCCCGGAGTGACCGGGCTGGCTCAGGTTTCCGAGTGCCGGGACGGCGACGCGGACGGCGTGGTGCGCCGGGTGCACTACGACCTCTATTACGTCGACAACCGTTCCTGGCTGCTGGACGTCCGCACCATGGGTCGCTCGTTCGGCGTGGTGCTGGGCCGGTCGCGGGTGGATCCCGCGCCGACGAGGGACGCTCAAACGGAGGCCGGCGGCGCGCCGTCGACCGTCAAAGGAGTGACGCAATGACGCGTGGGATGCGGTGGCTCGGGGTGTGCATTCTGATGCTGGCGTGGCCGGCGGGAGCGATCGCCCAGGAGTACGTCCTCGGGGTCGAGGACGTCGTCGCGATCTCGATCTACCTCCATCCCGAGCTCGAGCGCACGCTGGCCATCGACGCCGAGGGCAACATCACGCTGCCTCCGATCGGCTCGATCAAAGCGGCTGGGCTCACGCCCAAACAGCTCGGCGACAAGATCTCGGAGCGATTGGCGAGCTACCTGCGGCAGACCACCGCGGTCACGGTGACCGTGACCCAATACTTCAGCCGCAGCGTCTACGTGCAGGGCGCGGTGACCAAGCCCGGGCGTTACGGCTTCGAGCGCATCCCGGGTCTGATCGAGGCCATCGGCCAGGCCGGAGGCGCCCTCCCCTCGGCGGATCTCTCGCGCGTCGAGATCGTGCGCAAGGACCCTTCGGGCGGCCGCCGCACGCTCTACGCCAACGTCGCGGCCGCGCAGCGCGACGGCAACGCCAGCTCGCTGCCGGCGCTCGAGGTGGGTGACATCATCACCGTTCCGGGTGGTCTGGGCGGGGGCGTCGGCTCGACCGGCGACGGCGTGGGGGTGCTGGGCGAAGTGGCGCGGCCGGGGGTCTATCCGGTGGGCGCGGGCCAGGACCTCTGGAACGTCCTGGCGATCGCCGGCGGCCTCACCCCGCGCGGCAACCTCGCCAAGGTGCGCATCATCACCAGCCAGGGCCAGGACCACTCGGTCGTGACGCTCAACCTGAAGCAGGTGCTCGATCACGGCAACGCCCACCAGCAGATCGTCAAACCCGGCGACGTCGTGTACGTGATGCCGAGCACCACGACCAAATTCGGACAGGCGTTCGGCGGACTGCAGTCGCTGCTCGCCGTCTCCACCGATGTCCTCAACCTGATCGTCCTGCAGAAGCTGATCAACGACAACAAGACCATCAAATGAAAGACGCCTCCGGCAACGCCCCCGTCGACGCGCGCGAGATCCTCCGCATCCTGTGGCGCAGGAAGCTCCTGTTCATGATCCCGTTCGCGCTGGCGCTGGTCGCGGGCGTCGCCGGAGCGTTCCTGCTCAAGCCGATCTACGAGAGCTCGGTGACGCTGGTGCTGGAGCGGCCGACGCAGCTCTCGGGGCAGCTCGGCGACATCGGGGGCACGGTCAATCCCGACGCCCAGGCGGACCTGATGCGCGAGCAGGCCAAGAGCAGCGTCTTCCTGCGCAGCGTGCTGACCGCGACCGGCGTGAGGAACGACCCGACCGCGCGCGCCTACGCGCTGCGCTACGGCAAGCGCGTCGGCGCGATGAGCGACGAGCAGGTGATCGACGAGTTCATGGTCGATCGCCTGCGCGATGGCACCATGGTGCGCAAAGGCAAGGGCAACGTGTTCGAGATCACGGTCGAGGACTACGACCGGGATCGCGCCCAGAAGCTGGTGGCCGGCGTGGCCGACCAGTTCGTGATGTTCTCCAAGAACCGCCAGCTGCAGGCGATCCAGGCCACGCAGGAGTTCAGCAGCGAGCAGCAAGCCGAGGTCAAAGCGCGGCTCGACGAGAGCGAGGCCAAGCTCGGGGCCTTCCAGCGCGAGGTCCTCAACACCAGCCAGATCAGCACCACGATCAGCGACGTCAACGTGGCGCGCGCCCGCACCATGATCGAGCAGTCGCAGATCGAGATCGACGATCTCCGCGACCGGGTCGGGCAGCTGCGCACTCAGTTCAACGGGCGCGCCCGCGAGCGCGATCCGCAGGCGCTCACCAGCGCGCAGACCACGAACATCGAGGCCCAGATGCGGTCGCTCGAGCGCCAGGCCGCCATCGCCGAGGTCAACGAGAGCCCGGCCTCGGGCGGCAACGCCGGCGCCAGCATGCGCCTGTCGGTGGCGCGCAAGCATGCCGAGCTCGAAGCCGAGATGCTGGCCAACGCCGGCCGCGCACTGCCGACCCTGGCCGACGACGTGCGCCAGGACCTGGTGGCCTACCGGGTGGCGCAGGCCGATCTGGCCGCCGTCGAGGCTCGCCACAAGTGGCTTCAGGACGAAGTCAGCGGCTACGAGCGCAACGTGGTGCTGGGGCCGAATCGGCAGATCGAGCAGCAGCGGCTGACCCAGGAGGTCGAGAACAACCGCCAGCTCTACAACTCGTTCCTCCAGCAATCCACGGTGTCGCAGATCGCCGAGGCGTTCGAGAACGCCAAGGTGAGCGGACGCTTCATGGTGCTGGAGCCGGCGACGCATCCGATCTCGCCGGCCAAACCCAACCGGCCGGTGCTGATCCTGCTCTCGTTGATCGTCGGCGCCGTGGTCGGCACGGGCACGGTGCTGCTGGTCGAGCACCAGGACGAGTCGGTCAAGAATGCTGAAGAGGTCGAGAGCCTGATCGGCCTGCCGGTGCTGGCCGCGATCCCGCGGGTCGAAGAGCTGGAGCGCGCGCGGCGGCGCGCCCGTAGCGGAGGGTCGTCGGTGGCCGGCATGCCGGCGCCGCGCGACCACGGGTTGCTGCACCGGCTCAAGGTGGAGAGCCCGCTCGGGCTCGAATTCCGGCGCGCCTATCTCAAGCTCAAGTCACGAACGCGCACTTTGCCGAAGTCCCTGGTCGTGACCAGCGCGACTCGGGGCGAGGGCAAGACCACCACCACTGCTTGCCTCGCGATCACGATGGCGCGCGAGCTACGGGAGAAGGTGTTGCTGGTGGACTTCGACCTGCGCAGCCCGGCGCTCCACCGGGCGCTCGGATTGCCCAGCAGTAGCTGGGGACTGGCGCAGATTCTCGGGCAGCGCCACTTCGACGAGCGCTTCGTGCGGGCCACGGTGCTGCCCAACCTCGAGTTCCTTCCGGCCGGGCGCAGCGAACGACCCGCGGCCGAGCTGATTGAAGATCACGCGGTGGACTGGTTCATCCAGGAGGCGACGCGACGGTATCCGATGGTGATCATCGATTCGGCTCCAAACCTGGCAGTGCCCGATCCGCTCATCCTGGGGCGGGTGGTGGAGGGAGTGCTCTACGTGATCAAGGCCGGCAGCACGGTCCGCAAGGCCGCGGAGTACGGGGTCAAGGTGCAGCGCGAGACCCGCGACAACCTGCTGGGCGTGCTCATCAACGACGCCGGCGAGATCCTCCCTCAATACTATGGATACCGCGCGAACTACTACGGATACACCACCACCGAGGCGAGCGGGGCCGACAGCTAGCGTGACGATCCCCGCGCCGGATTCGCCGGCCGCCGCGCCCACGCCGGCGGGGCCGGGGCGTTCCGACGCCGAGGCGGACGCCCAGCGCACCGTGCGCGTGGCGCGGAACGCGGTCAGCAACTACGTCGGCTTCTTCGGGAACGGCGTCGTGAGTTTCCTGCTCACGCCGCTCATGGTCCACGTCCTGGGCGACGGTGGCTACGGGCTGTGGGTCACGGTGTTCTCGCTGACCGGCTACTTCGGGCTCGTCGACCAGGGCCTGCGCCCCTCGTTGGTGCGTTACGTGTCCAAGGAGCGCGCCGCCAACGACCACGACGCGCTGTCGCGCACGCTGACCAGCGCGTTGCTGCTCTACTCCTGCGCTGGACTCGTGGTGATGGCCGGGACCTGGGTGGTCGCGAAGGGCTTCGGCGCGTGGGTTCACCTCCCTCCGGAGCAGATCCCGGTGGCGCGCCAGGCCCTGCTGCTGGCCGGAGCCTCGCTGGCCCTGGGCTTTCCCTTCGGAGTCTTCGGCGCGGCGCTCTCCGGCCTCCAGCGTTACGACGTCGCCAACGGCATCGGCATGGTCGTGCTGCTGCTGCGGGCGGTAGCCTTCGTGGTGGCGCTGCGGCTCGGGGCGGGCCTCGTGGAGCTGGCCTGGATCGCGCTGATTACGACTCTACTCGGGCACGTCCTGACCATGATCGCGGTGCGGCGCCTGATTCCGGAGGCGCGCTTCTCGCTCCGCGCCATCGACCGCGCTCACCTGAGACGGATCGGGTCCTACAGCAGCTATGCCTTCATCGGCGCGGTCGCCGCCCGGCTCGCGTTCAAGACCGATGCTCTGGTCATCACCGCCTTCCTCGGCACCGCGCTGGTCACGCCTTTTGCGCTCGCGGCCGGACTGGTCGACAACGCGCGCACGCTGGTCTATTCGGCGACTTGGGTGCTGAGCCCCACCGCGAGCGAGCTGGAGACGCTGGGCGAGAAGGGCAAGCTCCACGCCATGCTCATCAACGGCGCGAAATACTCGGTGCTGATCTGCTGGCCGGTTTTGTTCGCGCTGATGGTCTTCGGCGACATCCTGCTCCTCGCGTGGATGAAGCATCCCTACCCAGCGGCGGCGCGGGTGCTGATCATCCTCTCGATCCCGACTCTGGTGGCGCTGCCGCAATCCGCGGCCTCCTCCGTGCTGTTCGGCGTCAGCCGCCATCGCGGCGTCGTGCTCCTCTCGCTGGTCAACTCGGTGGTCAACCTGGGGCTTTCGATTCTGTGGGCGCGCGCGCTGGGTCTGGATGGCGTGGCGCTCGGCACCGCGGTTCCGCTGCTCCTGCTCGGCGGCGTGGCGACCGCGCTCTACGCGGCGCGCGCGCTCGACATGCCGCTGGGTCGCTACGCGTGGCAGGGTTTCGCCCATCCTGGGCTGCTGTGCCTCGCCTTCCTCGCGCCCGCGCTCGCGGTGCGCGCGTTGTGGCATCCGGTCGGCTGGGGCCCGTTGATCGCGGCGGTCGCGGGCTCGTGGCTGATCTTCGCCGCTTTCACATGGCGCTTCGGCTTCTCGGCGCTCGAGCGCCAGCGCTGGGAGCACACGATTCCGCGCGTGTTCGGAATCAAGCGCGGCGCGGCGCGGGTGAACGGCGCCCAAGTCGTGAACGCCGCCGGCCCGCTTTCCGTCACGCGCGCCAGCGGCGCCGAGGGCTTCGCGGTCTCGGTGGTGATTCCGACCCACAACAACCATCCCTTGATCCTGGGCGCGATCGAGTCGGTGCTGGGACAGACGCTGCCGCCCGCCGAGGTCGTCGTGGTCGACGACCGCTCCAGCGACGAGACCGCGCGAGCCCTGGCCGAGCGCTACGTCGATCATCCCGTGGTGCGCGTGGTGAGCGGCTCGTTCGGGGGCGCGGCCGCCGCGCGCAATGCCGGCTGGCGCGCCGCGCGCTTCCCCTGGGTGGGGTTCCTGGACGCCGACGACGTGTGGTTCCCCGAGATGTTGAGCACGGCGCGGGCCTCGCTCGAGACCTTCCCGACCGCCGAGTGGTTCTTCAGCGACGGGACGTTCCAGCCGCTCGAGGGTCGCGAATGGCACTCCTGGTTCGAGCGTTACATCGAGCTCGATGGGCCCTACGTCGGTCGCCCGTTGGCCGAGCTGATCGAAGTGAACTTCGTCATGTGCTCGGCCGTGGTCGTGCGCCGCGAGCTGCTCGAGGCCGTCGGCGGTTTCGATACCGCGCTGAGCCATGCCGAGGACCTCGACCTCTGGATCCGGCTCGCCAAGCGAGCTCCAGCCGTCGGCGCCGACCGGCCGCTGGTGCGCTATCAGCTCCAGTCGAGCGGTCTCACGCGCCAGACCGAGCGCCGCCTGATGGGCGACGTGACGCTGTTCCGCCGCCTGGCCCAGGACCCGGAGCTCCCGCCTGCCCTGAGGCGCCGGGCGCGTCGCCGCGCGGCCATGGCCTATTACAAGCTCGCGTTCCAATCGCTGCGGCAGGGCGACCGGCGCGGGGTGTGGTCGCGTCTGCGCGCGGCCTGGATGTTCCCCGATCGCGTCCTTCCGGTCGTGGCGATGGCCGCGGCCAGCCTGTTGCCGAACGCCTGGCTGCGTGGTCTGGGAGCACGCCCAGCGACGCAAGCGGTGGCGGATCGCTCGCTGGCCTTGACCCGCGTGAAGCTGCGCTCGGATCCGGCGCTGCTCGCGGCGGCGCGGCGGAGGTCTCGATGACCACCGAGCCGCGTCCCACCACGCCGGTGGTCGCGGGCGAGCTGCGCGCGCGGGTGCGCGACCAGGCCTCGGCGCTCTCGAGCCGGATCGCGCTGATCGTGGCCGGCGCACTCGCGGTCCTCGGGGTTCTGCTGTTCGCGATGCTCGACTATCGGATGGATCAGGACGTGCATCGCCTGGTCAAGATCGCGGCCGCGCTTCCAGTGGCGCTGATGGTGGCCTACCAGCCCACGCTCGGGCTGCTGATCTTCCCGCTCGCGGCGCCGTTCGTGGTGCTGCTGCCCGAGCTGCCGATCCCGGGGCTCAACACCCTGAACGCGCTCCTGCTCGGGATCTTTGGGGCCTGGTTGGTGATGGCGGTGCTGGCGCGCCGGCCCATCCTGCGCCGCTTCTGGCTCGGCTGGCCGATGCTGGCGGTGGTGCTGGTGATGTGCGTCTCCGTGGTGCGGGCGGCGGCGGCCCCGCCGCGCGACTTCGACACCTACAAGGCGTGCATCCTCTTGTTCCGCAACGCCACCACCTTCATTCCTTACCTCATCACCGTGATGATGATCCGCAACCCGCGCGATTCGAAGCGCCTGTTCTGGGCGGTGGTGGTGGGTCTGATCGCGGAGAGCGCCGCCACCCTGTTCTTCGGCCAGTGGAGCTCGGGCGGGCGCGCCAAAGGGACCATGAACCAGCCCAATGCCCTCGGGGCCTACCTCAGCATCTCGATCGTGCTGGTGGGCGCGTTCGTGCTGGCCCAGCGCAACGTGCTGGCGTGGATCATCGCGGCGGGCGCGACGTTGCTCGGCATCGTCGCCAACCTGCAAGCGGCCTCGCGCGGCGCGATGATCGCCGTGGTGGTCGGCTTGGCGTACGTGGCGCTCCGTAGCTCGCGGGTGCTGACCGTGATCCTGGCCGTCGCGCTCCTGACCTCGCCGGTGTGGGCGCCCGACTCGATCAAGGATCGCATCGTGTCGACCCAGCAGCAGGACGAAGGCTCGGACGATGTCGAGCTCGAAGGCTCGGCTCAAGCGCGCATCGACACTTGGACCGCCACCATGCACCTCGCTTCCCAGCACTGGATCGAAGGGGTCGGGTTCGGCGTGCTGCCCTACATCCTGGTCGACACCGGAAAGAAGATGGGGCTCGGCCATACCCACGAATCGACCCACAACTCCTTCCTGCGCATGTTGGGTGAGATGGGCGTGCCGGGGCTCCTGGTGTACGTCGTCCTGCTGGTCGGCTGCTGGACGCTGGGGATGAAGGGCCTGGCGGTGGCGGGCGACAAGTACGAGCGCCAGCTGTCGATCGGACTCCAGGGCGCCCTGCTCACGGTGGCCATCAATTGCTGGTTCGGCGATCGTTTCTTCGAGCTCGACATCATGTGCGCGTTCTGGATGGTGTGCGCCCTGGTGAACGACGTCGTGAATCGCGCCACCGCGGAGCGATCATGAGCGGACGCGCGGTGCGCTGGCTGCTGAGCCTGGTGCGCCCGGCGCACGGCGACCCGCGCACGCCGCGACTCACCATCGTGCGCCATCACCGCATCTATGCCGACGGCGCGCGCCCGCTCTATCGGCTGGGCGTGAGCGCCGCGGTGCTCGAGCAGCAGGTGGCGCTGCTGCGGGCGCTCGGGATCGGCCCGGTGACGGTCGAGGCCGGGCTCGAGCGCCTGCGCGCGGGCGTGCCCGGCCACGTCGTGGCGATGACCTTTGACGACGGCTATGCGGACAACGTCGAGCGCGCACTTCCCATTCTGGTCGCCGGCGGAGGTCGTGCCAGCTTCTACCTGACGTCGGGGCTGATCGAAGAGCGCCGCGCGCCGTGGTGGGACCGCGTCGTGCACGCGCTCGAGCACGGCCGTCGGCGCGAGCTCGATTGGGCTTGCGCCGGGGAGCGGATGCGACAGCCCTTGCGCGATGCGCGCGAGCGGGCCCAGGCTTTGGCGCGGGTGCTGGCCCTGCTGCGCGTCGCGCCCGCCGCACAGCAGGCGCGCATCGCCAGCCTCGAGGCCGCGCTCGAAATTCCCAGCCCGGCGCCGTGCGAGCTGGCCACCTGGTCCCAGGCTGGAGCGCTGGTCGCGGCGGGGATGGAGGTCGGCGCCCACACCTGGAGCCACCCGTTTCTCGACTGCCTCGACTCCGCCGCGCAGGCGCGCGAGATCACGCAGTCGATGAACGCGATCCAGGAGCGACTCGCGGTCCGGGTCGCGGGGTTGGCCTACCCAGGCGGGGCGTTCGACACCGAGTCGATCCGCGCGGCGCGCGCCGCGGGGCTGCGCTACGCGGTAACCACCCGTGCCGGGGTCAACGCCCCCGCCACCGATCCCTACGCGCTGTTCCGCCGCGGCTTCGACGAGGGCATGTGCCTGGGTCCGGACGGACGGTTCTCCCGGCGTCTGGCGCGCGCCGAGCTGGAAGGCGCCTTCGATACGCTGCGTGGCGTCGGGCGCGAGGCGGTGGCATGAATCGGCGCCTGCGCATCCTCTACGTGGTCGGCAACTTCGTCGCCGGCGGCGCGGAGCGTCACCTGCTGGAATTGTGGCAGCGGCTCGATCGCTCGCAGTTCGAGATCGAGATCGCGGTGTTCCGTGTCGAAGGCCAGTTCGCGTCCGAAGCCCTGAATCTGGGTTGGCCGGTCCACGATCTCGGAATGGGCAGCACCATCTACACCCCGCGCGGGTGGCTCGGCTTCGCGCGCCTCGCGCACCACGTGCGGACGTTCCGGCCCGACGTCATCCAAGGCTACCTCTTCGGCCCCAACTTGTTCGCCGCGCTGGCCGGGCGCCTGTGCCGAGTGCCGGTGGTCGTGGTCTCGAAGCGCAACCTCGACGCGTTCGAGACACCACGCCAGATCGCGGCGCAGCGCTGGGCGCACCGACTCGCCACGCACGTGGTGGCGGTGAGCGCGGCGGTGGCCGAGACGGCCGTGGCGCTGGGCGCCAAGCGCGAGCGCGTCGTCGTCATTCCCAACGGCGTCGACGTCGAGCGCTTCGCTTCGGCGGTGGCCGACCCGATCGTCCACGGGGAGAACGGCGCCCCGGTGGTGGGCGCGGTGGGATGCCTGGCCGCGCGCAAGGATTATCCCAACCTGCTCGAGGCGTTGGCCCTGCTCCAAGGGCGCGGTTGCAGCTTCCGCGCCGTGGTCGTGGGCGACGGCAAGGAGCACGGCGCGTTGGTCCGCCAAGTCGATCGCCTGGGATTGAGCGAGCGCGTCCGTTTCCTCGGCGAGCGTCCCGACGTGGAGCGCCTGCTGCCCGGGATGGACGTGTTCGTCCTGTCCTCGCGCGAGGAGGGCATCCCCAACGCCTTGCTCGAGGCCATGGCCGCGGCGCGGCCCGCGGTCGCGACCGCGGTCGGCGGCACGCCCGAGGTCGTGCAGGACGGCGAGACCGGTTGGCTGGTTCCGCCTCGCGACCCGCAAGCGCTGGCGGCCGCGCTCGAAGCGGCGCTCAGCGATCCGGTCGAGGCTGCGCGACGCGGCGCGGCAGCGCAGCGGGCGACGCGAGAGCGCATGAGCATCCAGTCGATGGTCGAGCGCCACGCGCGCTTCTATCGCGCCGCGGTCGAGGAGGGCGCGGCGTGAGATCGGTGGCGGTCGTGACGACCGCATTCCCGACCGCGGCGTTCTTCGTCGAGGCGGACGTGAGGCGGCTGCACGAGCGCGGAATCCGGGTCCAGGTGTTCGCGTTGCGCAGTCCGCGCGGGCGCAACTGGCAGCCCGAGCACGAGTCGCTGCTGCCGCTCACGCGTTGGGTCGGCTCGCCCTTCCATCCCGCCGCCTGGCTGGCGCTCGCGTACTGGCTGGCGCGCAAGCCGCACGTATTGGTGCCGGAGTGGTTGAAGCAAGTGTGGGCCTCGCGCGGCAGCCGCTACGCGCTGATCGGGCACATCGGGTATCTGCCCGCGGCGGCACGCATCGCGCGGCTGGTCGAGCGCGGCGAGTTCGACTGTGTCCATGCCGCATGGGCCCACTTTCCGGGCAGCGTGGCGTATCTGGTCGCGCGACTCACCGGGCGACGCTTCAGCATGTCCGCTCACGCCGGCTCGGACCTCTACCGGACGCAGGCGTTCCTCAGGCAGAAGCTGCGCGCGGCTCGATTCACGTCGGCGTGCGTGCGCCGCAACGCCGAGATGCTGCGTGTGCTCGGCGGCGAGCGCGCGCGCGTGGAGTGCGTCTACCATGGCGTCGATCTGCGGCGCTTCGACGGCGCGAGCCGGAAACGCGACCCCGAGCCGCTGCTGCTCACGGTCGGGCGGCTGGCTCCGGCCAAGGGCTACGACGTCGCGATCCGGGGGTTGGCGGCTGCGGCCGCGGCCCGGGCCGCGCCGCGCCTGATCGTGGTCGGCGACGGTCCGGAGCGCGCGGCGCTCGAGCGCATCGCCCATGAGCTCGGCGTCCAAGGCCGGGTGCGCTTCGTCGGCGAGCGGCCCCAGCCCGAGCTGGTGGAGCTCTACGCGCGCGCGTGGTTGTTGTTGGCTCCGAGTCGCGTGCTCTCCAACGGCCGCCGCGACGGCATTCCCAACGTCACGGTCGAGGCCATGGCCATGGGCGTCCCGGTTCTCGGCACGCATGCGGGTGGACTCGACGAAGCCGTGATTCCCGGCGAGACGGGCGATCTCGTGCCGCCCGACGACCCCACCGCACTGGCGCAGGCGCTGGACCGGCTGCTGGCCGATCCGGCTGCGCTCGAGCGCATGGGCGAGCGCGCGCGGCAGCGGGCGCGTCGCGACTTCGACGCGCGCCACAACTTCGAGCGCCTCTTCGAGCTGCTGGAAGGCGGCGCGGCCGAGCGCCGTCTCGGAGGTGCGGCGTGAAGGTCCTGCACCTGATCGAGTCGATGGGCCACGGCGGCGCCGAGTGGTTGATCGTGGAGCACGTGCGCCATGCGGGTCCCGGCGTGGAGCCGCTGGTGTGCGTCATCAACCGCGGCGGCCCGGCGCTCGAGGCCGCCGCGGCGCTCGGCGCCCGCACCTTCGTCCTCGGCAAGGCGTCGCAACGCGCCGGCGCGGTGCAGCGCCTGGCGCGCCTGGTGCGCGACCAGGGCGTCGACGTGATCAATGGACACAACCCGGTGGGGGGTCTCTACGGCGCCCTCGCCGCGCGGGGTCCGCGTGGGCCCAAGCTGTTTCGCACCGAGCACAGCATCCATTACCGAGGTCGCCATTCGTCCATCTATCCGTTGCTCGAAACACTGTCGACCGCTGTCACGCGACGCGTGGTGTGCGTGTGCCAGGCGGTGATGGAAAGTCACGTACGCCGCATGCCCTGGGCGGCGCGGCGCTTCGTCACCGTGGCCAACGGCATCTCGCCTGCACCGCACACCCGCCCGCGTGACACGATTCGACACGACCTGGGCCTCGCCCCCGACGAGCGCGTCGTGCTCAGCGTCGGAAGCCTCACGCCGGCCAAGGCGCAGGCCGATCTGATCACCTCCTTCGCCCTCGTGGCCGAGCGCGTGCCGCGCGCGCTCCTCTGGCTGGCAGGCGAGGGGCCGCTGCGCTCAGTTCTCGAGGCACAGATCCGCGACGCCAAGCTCGGCGATCGGGTGCGGCTGCTGGGGGCGCGCGACGACGGCGCCGATCTCATGCAGGCCTGCGACGCCTTCGCGCTGTCGTCGGTGCGCGAAGGATTGCCGGTGACAGTGCTCGAAGCGATGCGCGCCGGGAGGCCGGTGGTGGCGACGCGCGCCGGCGGTACCGGGGAAGCGGTGGAGGAGGGCGCGACCGGGCGCCTGGCGCCGATGCGGGATCCGGTGGCGTTGGGGGAAGCGCTCGCCGACGTGCTGGCCGATGACGAGCGCGCACGCCGCATGGGTCGCGCCGGTCAGGAGCGATGGGCGCGCTCGTTCACCGCCGAGCGCATGGTGCGCGAGACCGAGGCCCTGTATCGCGCCGCACTCGAGGGTGCGCGAGGGGCGGCGCCGGCCGCGACGCTGGGGGACCGCCATGCGACTTCTTGAGCCCGTCGGCCCAATCCGCCTGAGGCTCGCGGCACTCGGCGACATCGGTCTGGTGGGCGCCGGTCGCGAGCGCGCCCGGCGCGAGGGACACGACGCCGCGTTCGCGGCGCTGGCTCCGGGGCTGCACGCCGCGGACCTCGGATTCGCCAACCTCGAGATGCCGTTCGGTCAGGCCGACTGGATCCAGCCGGGGCGGACGCTGGAGTTCTGGCAGGACGCCGAGCTGGCGCCAGCGCTGACTCGCGCCGGCGTGCAGGTGGTGTCGATCGCCAACAATCACGCCATGGACTGCGGCGTGCGTGGACTGGCGCGCACCCTCGACGCCTGCCGGGAGGCCGGACTGGCGACGGTCGGGGCGGGGCAGAATCTGGCGGCGGCGCGGGCGCCGGCGCGGCTCGAGGCGCGCGGCCAGCGCGTCGTGTTCCTGGCCTACGCCGCGACCCACGGCGACGCGGCGCAGGGCGACCAGCCCGGCGTGGCCCCGCTCCAAGCCGAGTTGATCCGCGACGACCTGGCGCGCGCTCGACCCGAAGCCGACATCCTCGTGGTGAGCGTGCATTGGGGCTCGATGTACGTGGACTATCCGCCGCCGCGCGTGCTCGAGTTGGCCCGCGTCATCGAAGAGGGCGGCGCCGATCTGGTGCTCGGCCATCATCCACACGTCCTCCAGGGCTTCCGGCGCAAGGGCCGCTGCCTGACCTTGTTCAGCCTGGGCGAGGCGGCGTTCAACTCGCGCTCCGGCGACTTTCACGCCTCGCTGGCCTCCGAGCTGCGGCGCGAATCGGCCGTCTTCACCGCGCTGCTGGCCGAGGAGCCGGGCGTCGAGATCGCTCCGCTGTGGCTCGACGTCGACGGCTTCCCGGGGCCGGCCGAACCGGCGCGGGCGCGCACCATCGAGGAGCGGCTGCGCCGCATCAGCGCGCGACTCGACCAGGCCGGCGAGCGCTATCACGTCGAGTCGGCGCCCCAGCTGGTGGGCTACGAGCTCGAGAAGTTCTCGACCTACGTGCGCCAGGGCCGCTTCGACAAGATCGTGCGCATGATCGGCACGCTGCGGCCCCGTCACGTGCCGATGCTCTGGCACGCCATGCGCCGGGCGGCGAGGGCGCGATGAGCGACGGCGCGAGGGCAAGGGTGGACGGCGTCGCGCGCGTCTCCGAGCGGGAGATTCGCGCCCGCTTCGACCGCTTCCAGCGCTGGACCATCGAGGTCGAGTACCCCGCGCGCGCCACGTTTCTGCACGGCGAGGTGCTGGACGCGTTCAGCGACTACTACCGCAAGCTGCCGCGCCGCGGTGACGAAGCCGACATCCGTCATCTGCTGCGAGGCACCTGGCGCGGCGACGCGGGCTGGGTGGCGCGCTGGCTCGGACTCCGCCCCGAGCCGGTGGTGCTGGACGCCGGATCGGGCTTCGGCACGTTCGCCATGCTCTACGCCGCGATCGGCGCCGACGTGACCGCGGTGGATCTGCGCCCGGATCGACTCGAGGGCGCCGAGCGGCGGCTCGAGTTCTACCGCCAGACCACCGGGCAGTCGTTGCGCGTCCGCAACCAGCGCGCGGATCTGACCCGCGAGTGGGATCGCCATTACGACCTGGTGTGGGTCTACAACGCCCTCTCCCACATCGACCCGCTCGATCCGTTCCTGGCCGCGACGCGCGACCACCTCGAGCCCGGTGGCGTGCTGGTGGTGGGCGACATCAACGGCGCCCACCCCGGACATCTCTCGCGTCTCGCCCAACTGCGGCAGGAGGTGCACCAGGAATACGTGGCGCCCGATGGCCAGCGCCACACCTACGCCGTGGAGCGCACCTTCCCGCCCGAAGAGATGCGCCAGGTGATGGCGCGCAACGGCCTGCGCGTCGTCCATCACGAGCTCTACTGGCGCGGCATGGCCGCCCTGCCGGGACCGCTCTATCACGGACTGCTGCGCCCGCTCCAGACCCGCTGGAACCTCGGCCGGCGCATCGCGCGCCGCCAGCTGATCGTGGCCACGCCGGCGTGAGCGCGCTGGAGCAGATCGTGCTCGCCTTCCAGGGACTGGCTCACGCGCTGAAGCTGATGTTGCGGCCCGCGCTGTGGGCGCCGTGGCTGCCGGTGCTCGCGCTCGAGCTCGGCGTCATCGGTGGGTTGTGGTGGTTCGCGCACCCGGCGCTGTCGTGGCTGGTGGCGCCGTGGCTTCAGCGCGCCCTGGGCGAGGAGGCGTTGCACTACCCGAGTCTGTTTCGGCTCATGCCCGGGCTGTGCGCCCGCGCGAATCTCCTGATCGGGAGCTTGGCGGGCGCGGTCGCGATGGGGGCCTCGACCGCGCTCTTCGGCGCCTGGTTCCACGGCCGGCCGCTGCCGCCGCGCGAAGGCCTGCGGCGCGGCCTGCGTCGGGCCGGGGCATTGATCGTCGCCAACCTTCCCGCCACGCTGCTGGGTCTTGGGTTCTCGCTCGGACTCGAGTTCGTGCTGGAGCGGCGTGGAGGTCCCGCCATCCTGGTGCGCGCGCTGCCGCTCCTCACCTTCAGCGTATCGGTCGCGCTCCAAGCCTTTTTCTTGTGGGTCAACCCGCTGCTGATGTTGGGCCAGAGAAGTCTGGGGGACGTCTGGGCCTCGCTCAGGGAGGCCGCGCGGATCGCGCCCTGGACGGCGCTGACGCTGAGTGGTTTGGCCGCGCTGCCGCGGCTGCCGATCCAGCTCGCCACGCGGGCTCCGGGGCGGATTATCGATCACGCCACACCCGAGTCGGTGGGCTGGCTGATGGTGGCGCAGACTTTGATCGTGCTGGTGACGGCGTTCGCCCTGACGGGAGGGAGCGCGCTCGCCTACCAAGGATGGGTCGGGCCGACGCTGGACGAAGTCTCATGATGCGGGCCGCCATGGCGCTGTGCGCGCTGGGGCTGCTCGCCGGTTGCGGAGACGCGGATCTGTGGGCGCGTTATCGGGCGGAGCGCGACTCGTGGCGGGCCCAGCGCGTGGCCCAGCACGTGCGCGGCGATCCGGCTCACGCCGCGGCGGCGGATTGGGAGCGGGCGATCGATGCTTTTCGGTCGGTCGAGGCGCGTTTCCCGCTGGCGGTTTGGAGCACTCCCGAACGGCTCGGGCGCGCCCGCGCGCGCGACGTGGCCCGGCTCTCGGGCGAGGCGCTGCTCGCGACCGCAGGGCTCGAGGAGCTGCGCGGTCGCACCGACCAGGCCCTCGACGTGTACCAGCGCGCCGCCGAACAGCTCGGCGGCTTGCCCGACACCCGGCGCGAGGCCTGGCAGGCCGAGGCGGCGCTGCTCGATCGTCTCGGCGATTCCACCCGCGCCGATGGCGTCTATCGCGAGATCGCGCGCACGGCGTCGCCGTTCG
>JACXTT010001723.1_pt1 | contig 35949 bp, 33 predicted proteins | sample 9270951 | NCBI WGS metagenome assembly JACXTT01 (sample SAMN15532306, study PRJNA645909) | rock metagenome | isolation source: weathered quartz diorite | place: Puerto Rico | collected 2017-06-21 | reverse complement strand
GCCCAACCAGGCGCAGCGACAGCCAAACTTGCGACCCGCGCGCAGGGTCAGGAACGCACCTATAATCAGTTTACGGACGATCGTGTCGGCGGCGTCCTGACCTTCACCAACGTCGCGCAGGAGACGCCGATCCAGGAGATCGCCGCCTACCACCTCGCGCCCGGCGCCGAGCCCAGGGGCACGGCGAAACTCAGCTACACGATCCACGCCAACGCGCAGCCGGACTCGCCGGACCTGACCGCGCTCAACGCCTTCATCGCCGGACGCTATCCGCCCGCGGAGCGCGCCACGGTCGTCGCCCTGCCGGATGGCGCGCCGTCGCGCACCCGCAAGCCGGACGCGGGCGCCGCGAAGCTGCCGCTCGTCCACATCCTGATCCCCTACGAGGTCGGCGCCTCGCCGCCCGCCGAGCCGCTCTACCGCTCCTTCGGCTACGGCTGGGAGAACATGCACGACGCGCTGGACGGTCTGGCGCTCGACCTGCCGGCGCTCACCTCGAAGGACGGCGGCCCCATCGCGCTCAACATCCAGGTCAAGGATCCGATCTGGCCGATGCGCGACCTGATGGACATCTCGGTGTCTGTTCCGAGCGGCCAGTCGCGCACGCTCTGGCTCGACACCCGCGACCGCATCCTGCCCAACAAGAGCCTCTACCTGACCATCGCGGCCAGCGATCCTGGCTTCGACGCAACCGCCCTCGACGGCGCGAAGATCCGGCTGGTGTTCAAGGACCGCGCAGCGGGCCTAGCCGAACACGTCGCCGACCGCCTGAACCAGGTGAAGGACAACTGGGGCTTCCTTGTCGAGGAGCACACGGCGTCCAAGCGCGAGAGCCTCTACGACCGCGTCGTCGCCGACGCCACCGACCTGCTGCGCGTCGATCCCGACAACCGCATCGGCCGCGAGTACTGGGCCGACATCGCGTTCAACTCGCAAGGCCCGCTGCCGTTCACGCAACCCCCGCCGCCGGCCGGCGTCCCGCTCTGGGCCTTCCGCCAGCTCGAGGACCTCAAGCTGGTTCGCCATTTCGTCGACTGGTGGATCGACAACCGCCAGGTTCCCTACGGCGACTTCGGCGGCGGGATCAGCGACGACACCGACCTGCTCGAACAATGGCCCGGCCTGGCGCTGATGGGCGTCGAGCCCGACCGCATCCGCGCCTCGCACATGAAGCTCGCCGACGCCGCCTACAAGAACGGCATGTTCACCGACGGCTTGTCGACCATCGTCACCGACGAGCTGCACTCCTACGAGGACGGCATCAATTCCAACTCGGAGGCGATGTACATCAACTGGGGCGACCCGAAGGTGGTCGAGCGGCTGATGACTACGGTGGCCGCCTACAATCGCATCATCGCCCCCAACGCCGCCGGCCACCTGCACTTCCGCACCAGCTGGTTCTCCGGCGCCAAGGTCTATTCGGAAGGCTCGTGGGAATGGCAGAAGGACCAGTCGGTCCTGGTCGTTCATCCCGGCCTGCTGATGGCCGACTTCAACGGCGACCCGACCTCGAAGAAATATGTGATTGGCCTGGCTGACGGGCTGATGGCGCATGCCAAGACCGACGCCAAGGGCGAGCTCACCCTGCCCGATGACATCAACTGGCGCACCGACGAGACCCGCGGAACCTTGCCGGCCAACACGCCGGCCATGCAGCTGCTCTGGGGCGCCTCGCGCATCAGCGGCGACGCGAAGTACCAGGCGCCGATCCTCGCCGCCGCGGCGAAGCAGGGCCCGCGTGCGACCACCGAGTTCAACGAGAACCTCATGGACGTGCTGGGCAAGCGCGCGAGCTGGGGACCCGAGGCAATCAAGCGCGCGTCCGGCGGCGGCGCGAGCAACTTCGACCGCTACCTCGCCTGGCAGGCCAGCGGCGACAAGCACTACCTCGAAGCCCTCTACGGTGACGAGATCCGCACCGCCAACCAGCACATGTACATGCACACCGAAGGTCACTGGTGGAGCGACCGGGTCGAGATTCCTTCGGAGCTCCTGCAACGCTCGCGCCTGGGCGGCGTGGCGCTGAAGCGCAACTGGATCTGGCCCGGCGCCACGGTGAGCTGGCGCTTCGATCGCGATGACGCCGCCGAGCAGGTCGCCATCCTGGTCCCCGGCGCCACGCCCACGCACTTCAAGGTGATCGCCTACAACACCGCCGACCGCGTCGTCCGCGCCCAGATGACCGGCTGGACCGTCACGGCCGGCGACTGGACGATGACGTCCGGCGTCGACGCCAACGGCGACGACATCGCCGACACGCCGACCTCCAAGACTGTCCCTCTGGAAAAGAGCGCCTCGGTCCCCGTCGAGTTCGCGCCGCACCAGACGACGGTGCTGGACTTCACCCTCGCCAAGGCCGGCCCGCCCACCGAAACCCGCCCCGACCTCGGCATCGGCGTTGATGACGTCAAGCGCTCCGCGCGCGCGCTGTCTGTGACTGTCCACAGCCTGGGCGCGCTCGACGCCCCGGCCGGCAGGCTCTGGATCGAGGACGCGTCCGGCAAGACCCTCGCCCAGGCCGCGACGCCCCCACTCAAGGCGCCCACGGACCTGAAGCCCAAGACTGCTGTCGTGAAGCTCAATTTGCCCGCCGGTGATCTGAAGGGCGCGACCGTGCACGTCGGGCTTCAGAACGGCGTCCGCGAGATCACCCAACTCAACAACAGCGCACCGCTGCCCTAGGCCGGCGCCGACAAGCCCTGCAGGGCCTTGAAGCCGCGCTCCAGGTGGACCGCAAGGCTCACCGACGGATCCAGGAACCACGCCTGCGCAGCGAGACCGAACACCGCCATGCCGGCCCCGGCCGCCAGCCGCGCCAGCCCGGCCTCCACGCCCCGCCGCTCCAGTGCCTCGGCCACCGCGGCGATGGTCGACGCCCCCTTGGCCAGCTGGCGTTCCTGCAAGGCCGGCGTGGCCGCGATCACCTCGCGCGCCGGCTCGGTCAGCGGGCGGTTCGCCTCGAACAGCGGTTGCGTGCCGCGGAATGCCCACAGCAGCACCGCCATCGGCGCCAGCCCCTCCGGCGCCGCGGCGATCCCGGCGCTCAGCGCGGCGTGGAAGTCGCCCTCGCCATCGAACAGCACCTCGCGCTTGTCCGGGAAGTGGCGGAAGAAGGTGCGCTCGGTCACCCCCACTCGCGCCGCGATCTCGGCGGTGGTGGTGCGGTCGTAACCGCGCTCGCGGTACAGCTCCAGCGCCGCCAACTTCAGGCGCCGCCGCACATCGTCACCGCTTCGGGGCACCTCAGCTCCACATGGCTATTGTCAGTCACTGACACATCCGATATGTCAGTGACTGACACTTTAGAAAGCTTTGGCGCGCGGCGCAACGCGGGAGGCTGGTCCATCCGCGGCCGACGCCCCCTGGCCGGAGATCGACATGACCGCTACCCCCGACACCATGCGGACCCTCCGCTTCCACGCCTACGGCGACCCGGCCGAGGTGTTGACCCTGGAGACCGCGTCGATCCCGGCTCCCGGGCCCGGCGCGATCCGCATCCGCGTTGAGGCCTGCGGACTGAACCCTGCCGATCGGGCGCTCTGTAAGGGCCTGTTCGCCACCAGCCTGCCGCGCGGCATCGGCCTCGACGTCGCGGGCATCGTCGACGCGCTCGGCGATGGCGTCTCTGGCGTCGGCGTGGGCGACCGCGTGCTCGGCCCGGCCAATTACGCCGGCTACGAAAGCGCCGGCGCCTCGGACTATGCGATCCTCGATCACTGGGCGCCGGCGCCCGCCGGGCTCCACATGACCCACGCCGCGGCCCTGACCATGGCCGTGGAGACCGCCTATCGCTACATCGACTGGCTGGGCGTGAGCGCCGGCCAGACTCTGCTGGTCAACGGCGCGGGCGCTGTAGTGGGCTTCGCCGCCGTCCAGATGGGACTCCTGCGCGGCGCGCGGGTCATCGCCACCGCCGGCGAGACCTACGCGGAACAACTCCGCGCGCTGGGCGCCACGGTCACCGCCTATGGCGACGGCATGGTCGAGCGGGTCCGCAGTATCGCCGGTTCGCCGCCCGACCTTGTCTTCGACGCAGCGCCCACGAACCTGCGACCCGACCTTGCATCGGCCGATCGCGTGCTGCGCGATCTCATCGAGATCGCGGGCGGCGATCCGCGCCGCGTCATGACCTGCGCCGATTTCGCGACCGCGGCCGCCCTGGGCGTCCGCAACGGCCTGGGCGAGGTTCCCGGCGGTCCAGGCGGCGCCATGCTGCGCTATGACATGCTCGGCGAGTTCGCGCGCCTCGCCGCGGAGGGCCGGTTCTCCATCCCGATCGCCCGCACCTTTGCGCTCGAGGATTGGCGCGACGCCCTGGCGCAGAGCATGACCGCCCACGCGCACGGCAAGCTCGTCCTGCTGTTCTAGGCGGAGCGCACCGCCCGCACCCGAGCTTCCAGTTCGCCGAACGGCCACGGACCGTCGGCCAGCACCGCGCGGTGATAGGCCGGCCAGCGCGCGCGCTCGCGCGGTCGCCAGGCGGCGAGCGACAACGCCCCCAGCGCCTCGGCGGAATATTTCGCGGGCGTGGCCAAGATCCGATCCACGTCGGCCTCGATGGTGATGAAGGCGATGGACTGGCCCTGCAGGTCGGTCATGGCGGCGATCGCCTGGTCGCGGCTCCAGCCCAGGGCGTGCAGCCCAGTGTCGACCACCACCCGGCCCAGCCGGAACAGCCGCCATTGCAGGAAGCCGAGCTCGCCGCGCGGATCGCCGCGATAGGCGCCGAGGTCGGCCGCCAGCTGCTCGGCGTAGATCGCCCAGGCCTCGAAATAGGCGCCGGCCGCCTTGACCCGCTCAGCCGGAACGGCGGCCGCGGCCTGCAGCGGCAGTTGCATCAGATGCCCCGGGATCACTTCGTGGAACGCCGCGCTGGGCAGGGTCCACATCGGCCGCGCGCGAATGTTGCGTAGATCGACGTAGTAGCTCCCGATCTCCCGATAGCCGCCCTTACCCGCGGCCACATCGGCCGCCGACATCCGCCGCGCCTGGGCCTCGGCGATCGGCAGGTCTCCGAAGGCCAGCGCCAGCCTGGGCCTGAGCGCCGCCACGGCCGCGTTCATGTCCGCCACCGCCCGATCGCGGCCGGCTTCGTCGTCCGGATAGAGCCAGCGCGGATCCTTCGCCAGCGCCGCCAGCCGCTCACCGACGCTGCCCTTCTTCAGCCCCTGGCCCTGCAGCAGCACATCGGCCTGCTGCTGCGCCACCGCCGCGGCGGTTAGCGCGCGATAGTGCGCGGCCCGCGGCTCGATCGGCCCGCCACAGGCTTCGGCCAGCGCCGACCGATAGTCCGGCGCCTGGCTGAACGCCGGCGACGCCAGCGCACTCAGCCCCGCGGCCAGGAAGGTTCTGCGGTTCGCCATCGCCGCAAGCTAGCCGCCGAAACCTGTGAATGCTACCGGTGTCATAGGTCTCCTCCGGAGTTCGCGATGCTCGACCGCCGCGCCCTGATCGGCCTCGCCGCCACCGCGGCGGCGGCGAGCGCCGCGCGCGCTGCGGCCAAGAACGAAGACGCACCCCCAATCCTGCCCGATCCGACGGAAGTCGTCGCCCTATGGCCCGGCAAACCGCCCGGCGCCCGCGCGCAACTGCCCCACGAACAGATTGTCGACCGGGTGAAGACGTCCGGCTTCCAGGACCGCATCGTCACCGGCGTTGGCGTCCCCCTGATGACCGTCTTCCGCCCCGCCAGGCCCAACGGCGCCGCCGTGCTGATCGCGCCCGGCGGCGGCTACATCCGCGTGGTCATCGACAAGGAAGGCTTCGAGGTCGCCCACCGCCTGGCCGCCGCCGGGATCACCGCCTTCGTCCTGCGCTATCGGCTCCCCGCCGAGGGCTGGGACCACGCCGCCGACGTGCCGCTGCAGGACGCCCAACGCGCCCTGCGCCTGATCCGCGCCAACGCCGCGTCATTCAACATCGACGCCCGGCGCGTCTGCGCGATGGGCTTCTCCGCCGGCGGCCACGTGATGGCCTCGCTCGCCACCCGCCACGACGCCAAGGTCTACGCCTTCGTCGACGACGCCGACCGCCAGAGCGCACGCCCCGACCTCTCAGCCCTGATGTATCCGGTCATCGACATGGCGCCGCCGCACGCGCACCCGGGGTCGCGCGAGGCCCTGCTCGGCGCGTCGCCGACGCCGCAGCTCCAGACGCTCTATTCGCCGCAGCGCCATGTGACGCGCGCCACGCCGCCCACCTTCCAGGTGCATGCCTGGGACGATCCCAGCGTACCGATCGCCAACAGCCTCGACTACCTGGCCGCCCTGCGCGCCGCCGGCGTCGGCGGCGACAGCCATTTCTTCGAGGAGGGCGGCCACGGCTTCGGCATCTGGCTGGCGCACGGCAAGCCCGCCGCCGCTTGGCCCGACCTGTTCCTGGCCTGGGCCGGCCGCCACGGCTTCATGACCGGAGCGACCGCATGAAGCGCCGCGACCTGCTCACCGGCCTCGCCGCCACGGGCCTGATCCTGCCGGCCAGAAGCCGCGCCGCCGCCGCGCCCGTCACCCGCACGCGCGCTGGCCCGATCCGCGGCTATCTCGACGACGGGATCAGCGTCTTCAAGGGCGTGCCCTACGGCGCCGACACCGGCCCGCGCCGGTTCCAGCCACCGGTCCCGCCGCCGCCCTGGACAGACGTTCGCGAGACCACAGCCTATGGCCCGGCCTCTCCGCAACGCGGCCGCGAAGGCGCCATGAGCGAGGACTGCCTCTGCCTCAACGTCTGGACCCCAGCGCTGGATCGGGGCCACCGCCCGGTGATGGTCTACATCCACGGCGGCGCCTACTCGACCGGCTCCGGTTCGTCGCCGCTCTATGACGGCGTGCGCTTGTGCCAGCGCGGCGATGTCGTAGTGGTCACGATCAACCATCGCCTGAACGCCTTCGGCTACGCCTATCTCGCGCGCCTCGTTCCCGAGCTTTCAGACAGTGGGAACGCCGGTCAGCTCGACCTGGTGCTCGCCCTGCAATGGGTGCGCGACAACATCGCAGGCTTCGGCGGCGACCCGGGCAAGGTGATGGTCTTCGGCCAGTCCGGCGGCGGCGCGAAGATCGCCACGATGATGGCCATGCCCGCCGCCAAGGGCCTGTTCCACCGCGCCGCCACCATGAGCGGCCAGCAGGTCACCGCGTCCGGCCCCGGCAACGCCACGCGCCGCGCGCTCGCCTGGCTCGACGCGCTCAAGCTGAGGCCCGCCGACGCCGCCCAGGCGCGCACCCTTCCGATGGAGCGACTGATCGAAGCCATGGGCGTCGAGGACCCCGTCCTCGGCTTCGGCGGCCTCTACTTCGGCCCCGTGCTGGATGAGCGCAGCTTGACCCGCCATCCGTTCTATCCGGACGCGCCGCCACAGTCGGCGAACATCGCGATGATGATCGGCAACACCCATGACGAGACCCGCGCCTTCCTGGGCGGCGACCCGACCAACTTCACCGTCGACTGGTCCGGCCTGCCCGCGAAGCTGAGCCAGGCCAACATGCGCGTCGACATCGACCCCGCCACGGTGATCGCCGAATACCGCCGCCTCTATCCGAGCTACTCCGCCAGCGATGTGCTGTTCGCCGCCACCACCGCGGCGCGCTCGTGGCGCGCGGCGATCATCGAGGCCGAGGAACGCGCCAAGGCCGGAACGCCGGCCTTCGTCTATCAGGTGGACTGGGTGAGCCCGCGCGAGGGCGGCAGGTTCGGTGCGCCGCACATGACCGACATCCCGCTGGCCTTCGACAATGTGCGCGCCCCGGGCTCCAACGCCATCGGCCCCACCGCCCAGCCCATGGCCGACAAGGTGGCCGAGGCCTTCCTGGCGTTCGCGCGCACCGGCGACCCGAACTGCAAGGCCCTGCCGCACTGGGAGCCCTACGGCTTGGCGCGGCGTCAGACCATGATCTTCGACAACCGGCCCCGCCTGGCCGATGACCCGCGCGGCGCCGAGCGCCGCCTTTTCGAGAAGGTCCCCTTCGTGCAGGCGGGCACATGAAGAAAAGGGTGCGGACCGTGGGGAGCGGCCCGCACCCTTAGCCGGGATCGGAAGGCCGTCAGAGGGCCATCAGAACTGCCAACCGATGCCGGCGTTGGCGCCGCCCGAGCCGCGGCCGTCGAAGGTCGCTCCGGCCTTGAAGACCGTGTGGCCGTTGTCGAACACCTTCGACGCGCCGATGGCGAAGGCGGTCTCGCTCTGCCACGTGCCGATGGCGATGCCGACCAGGCCCTTGCCCGGTTGGAACGCTTGCGGCAGGCCGGCCACAGCCATGGCGGCGGCCGCGCCGGAGTTGGCGCGGGTGGACAGACTGTTCAGCCGATTGTTCAGCGCGTCGACCCGGCCGCTGACCGCGCTGAGCTGGCCGAAGGTGGCCGCGTCGGTGGCGGCCGTGCCGTCCGCGACATTGCTGATCCGGCGCTGCTGCGCGGCCGAGCCCACCGAGACCGTGTTGGCGTCCGCCGCCACCGAGCCCGCGCCCAGGGCAACGGAGTTGGCGCCCGTGGCGCTGGCCTTGGCGCCGATCGCGGTCGACAGGTCGCCGGTCGCCTGGGCCACGTCGCCCAGCGCCACCGAAGACGCGCCGCTGGAGATCGACTTGTTGCCGCCGGCGAACGAGTTCACGCCGCTGGCGTTGTTCGCCCAACCCACCGCCGTGGAGAACGGGCCCGCGGCGTGGCTGCGCCCGCCGAGCGCGGTGGAGGTGCCGCCATCCGCCAGGCTGTTGAAGCCCAGCGCCGTCGACTGCACGCCCGACGCGACGCTATTGACGCCGACCGCGGTGGCCTGATCGCCCGTCGCCTGGGCCACGTCGCCCAGGGCCACGGTGGAGAGCCCGCTGGCCACCGACTTGTTGCCACCGGCCAGCGAGTTCGTCCCGCTGGCGTTGTCGGCCCAGCCGACCGCCGTGGAGAAGGCGCCGCCCGCCTTGCTGCGCCCGCCGAGCGCGCTCGACTGCGGGCCGTTGGCCAGCGAGGTGAAGCCAAGCGCCGTCGACTGCAGGCCGCTGGCCGTGCTGTTGAGGCCGAGCGCGGAGGAGCTGTCGCCGGTCGCCTGGGCGTTGGTCCCGGTGGCGTTGGCGTCGACGCCCGACGCCACGGCGCCCGTGCCGGTCGCCTGGGCGTGTGCGGCATGCGGCAGGGCTGCGACGACGACGACGGCGAAGGCGAAGGCGCCGGTCAGTTGGGCCAGCAAGCGGGCATAGGAAGGCTTGTGCGCAGGTGCGTTCGCACCGGCGCCGGTGAAGATCGACATGTCTGGAAAACTCCTCGCAGAACTTCAGGTCGTGAAGGCTTTTCAGGACCCGCGACTGGACTAGCCGTACGCGTGCGGTTCCCCGGGCGCCCGCGCCGCCGAAGCGGTCACGACCCTTGCACTTGGCTATGGATGCCGCCCGGTCCCGGAAAGGTTCAAAGCTCTACCGTAGGCGCAGTTTTTGGTACGCGCGCACCGCCGTCATGCCGAGCAACGCCACGCCCGCCGCGAACGCCATCGGCGCGAGCCATCTGGTCTCTCGGTGCGCAAAATATTGCAGGAAGCAGAGGCCCGCCCAGACAACCTGCGCCCAGATCCCACGCCAGCTCGACGTCGCGACATCGAGGCGGTGGGCCTCGGCGCGCGATAGCGCCGGCGCGACGAAGGGGCGCCCGGCCAGCGCCTTCGCCGGCGCATCCCAGGCCAGCTTCAGTCCAACCAGCACCGCCGCCAGGATGACGCCTACGCCGACGGTGATGGCGATCATCGGATAGGCGAGCAAGGGAAAGACCACGAACGCCAGCATCACGGCGACAACGCCGCCGAAGAGCACCACCAGGATCTCGATGTCGATCCAGCGATCGAAGGCGACGACGAAAGCGTTACGCTCGGCGACAGTCACCGCGATCGCGGGTCCCTTCTGGCTACGGCGGTAGAGGAAGCCATCGCCATCGCGCACGAACTGAGCGGCGAAGCCGGTGCTGGCGCTGCGGACGAGGTCGGCGTCGGACATGGCGAGGTCGGTCGGCGGATCCGTCGCCAGTGTGACCCCGCCCTCGCCAAAAGTCGACGGCTCCGCTTAGGCCGATCGCAGCGGCGCGCGGCGGCGCAAGGCGCGCCCCGCCAGACCGAATCCGACGATGGCCAGAGCCCAGGTCGACGGCTCCGGAACGCCCGTGGTCCAGTCCGCGTGCGAGGCGGCGGTAATGCTCAGGCCCGTGATCCGATTGCCGCTAAGGTCCGTGAAGTCCGCCCCGTCGATGAATCGCGCATCGGCGAAGGCATCGGCGGAACTCTTCAGTTCACTGAAATCGGCGGCAGCGTGACCATTGCCGCTGGCGTCGGTCATATGCGTATCGACCTGGTTCAGCAGGAACATATCGAAGTCCGTCGGCGTGTTGATGTTCACGGTCATCGCGATATCGAAGATCCTGTCGAAGCCGCCGAAGCCCTGTTCGACGCTGTGGTCGTGGACGACCGAAAAGGTCTCCGATAGCGGGTCGGCGAACGTCAGATCGGTCCCGTTTACGACCAGCGAGACGGACGCCGAGCCGTTCGAGTTGTCGCCGACAGCAACGTTGGACAGGCCGGGAAGAAATGCGTCCAGGCTGCCGAACAGCTCGATGCGTCTATGCACGACGACCTGTTGCGGGCCTGTGGGATCGCCCGCGATCGTCAAGGTGTCGTGCATCTCGCTTTGCGCGAACGCGGTTGCGCTCGACGTTCCGGCTTCACCGCGCAGATTTCGGCTTACATCACCTTCGAGATGGACGCTGACGCCATGGGCGTTTGCCCCCACGAACGTTGTCGTGTCCAGGAAGGTTGTCGCGCCCGCCGAAGAGTTCGGCTGGCCGGTTCCGGCCTCCAGTTGCGAAGGTCGGTTGATGGGCGCGGCCTGGGAAAACGCGAAGGAGTCAGTGGACAGCACATTGTGCGCATCCACGATCACGGAAAGCCCCCGCGCACTGTTCGACGGATCGGCCGCGGCGCTGCCCGCCGCGGCCAGAACAAGCGAGGTCGCGACGCCGCTCAGCGCGGCGGCGAGGGATCGACGGGTCTTCATGGTGGCTCCAGGCAAGGCGCCTCAACGCCCCCGACGGGCTAGGGCAACCCTGAATGCCGCCCTGCGGAGCCGTGGTTCAGTGGGATCCGTTCGATCGTTCGGCGCGCGAGCTCAGCCGGCGAACGAGGCCTGAACTACTGCGGCCCGTCGCCGACGATCTCCAGCACCGCCGCCTCGTCCTTGGCGCCGTCGTAGTGCCATTGCTTGGCGAAGTGGGTGACCACGGAACCGGCCGGGATCGGCGTCGTGGTCTCCGGCGAGAAGGTCTGGCCGGTGCCCACCCACCAGGTCCCGCTGATCACGTAGATGTAGCGGGCGTTCGGGTGGGTGTGCGGCCGGCTCATCTGGTGCGGCGGCCAGCGGACCAGGATGGCGTAGGGGCCGGGCTTGGCCGGATCGCCCCACAGCAGATAGCTCTGCGGCCCCTTCACCGGATCGCCCTGCCAGGCGATGTCGGCCGGCAGCTTGAAGCTGAGGACGGCGGGATCCGGCGCTGCCAAGGCGGGTAAGGCGGCCGGAACGGCGAGGGCGGCCGCGGCGAGGGCGGCGATCAGAACGATCTTCATGCGCAAGGCGTACCGCGCCGGCCTTCATTCCGCCACCGGCTCCGCATGACAGTGACGCTTTGCAACGGCCGGGTGGACGGGACCTGTGGCGGCGGCGAAGACACCACGGCGCAGGACCGCGTGGATCGTCGCGACCTCCGTGCTCGCCCACGTGGCGGTCTCCGCGATCCTGTTCTCGCACTTCGGGTCGACACCCAGCTACGCGGTTGCGCCGGTGATGAGCGTCGAGCTGCTGACTCGCTCGCCCGCCGCCAAGCCTCCGCTCGCGAAGGCGCCTCGCCGCCGGAGCCCGTCGCTGTCGGCGTCTTCCGCGCGGGCGGTCGTTCCCCACCGGACGCCGCTCGCGCCCAGCGACGTCGCGCCCTCCGCCCTGGCGAGCCCCGCGCCGGGGGTCCAGGCCACCTTGCGCGGGCTCCTGGGCTGCAGCGAAGCGGCGCTCGCGCACCTGCCACGCGCCCAGCGCGAGGTCTGCGAGCAGCAACTTGCCCGGCGCCAGGTGGCCGATCTTGGCCGCGCGGCGCTCAACCTCGACCTCGGCGGCAGCTTCGCCAAGGACCCACAGCCGTATCTCGAGCGGCGTCCGACCCACGGCTGCAAGGCCCGCGCCGGCGGCGATGTCGCTCCCCTGGGTGAAATCGGCGTGGCCACGGGCATCGCCTGCGCCAAGCCGTTCTAGCCGCTGGCGCGCCGTTGCGAGCGGTGTAGCCTGAACCCCGGGCGGGGAGATCGAGATGGACGATGGCAAGCGGCCCTCAGGCCTGGACCGCCGGTCCGTCCTGCGGTTGACCTCAGGCGCGATAGCGGGAGCGGCGACGACCTCCATGGCCAGGACCAGCCACGCGGCGAGCGCCGCCCCAAAGCCAGGCGCGTCAGAGATCGTGATGATGGACGCCGGCCCGCTCGCCAAGGCGATCCGGACGCGGAAGGTCTCCTGCGCCGAGGTGATGACGGCCTATCTCGATCACATCGACGCCGTGAACCCGAAATTCAACGCCATCGTCGCCCTGCAGCCGCGAGACGGCCTGCTGGCCCAGGCCCAAGAGCGCGACGCCCAGCTCGCGCGCGGCGAACCCGTCGGCCTGCTGCACGGCCTGCCCCACGCCTGCAAGGACCTGCAGCCGGTCAAGGGCCTGCGCTTCACGCAGGGCTCGCCGATCTTCCGCGACTTCGTGGCGCCCGCCGACAGCATCATGGTCGAGCGCCTGCGCGCCCAGGGCGTGATCTTCATCGGCAAGACCAACACGCCGGAGTTCGGCTTCGGCTCGCACACCTACAACCCGGTCTACGGCGTCACCCGCAACGCCTACGACCCGACGAAATCGGCGGGCGGATCGAGCGGCGGCGCGGCGGTCTCGCTCGCGCTACGCATGCTGCCGCTGGCCGACGGCAGCGACTATGGCGGCAGCCTGCGCAACCCGGCCGGCTGGAACAACGTGTTCGGATTTCGCACCAGCGCCGGGCGCGTGCCGGTGCACGGCAAGGAGGACTGGCTGCCGTCCATGGGCGTCACCGGCCCCATGGCGCGCAACGTCGCCGACCTCGCCCTGCTGCTCTCGATCCAGGCCGGCCACGATGCGCGCGCGCCGCTGTCCATGGAGAGCGATGGCGCCCAGTTCCGCAAGATTGCTGGCGGCTCAATGAAGGGCAAACGCATCGCCTGGGCCGGCGACTTCAAGGGCTTCGCGCCCTACGAGCCCGGCGTGCTGGAGACCTGCCGCACGGCGCTGAAGACCTTCGAGGCGCTGGGCTGCTCGGTGGAGGAAGCGATCCCGGACTATCCGCTGGAGAAGGTCTGGCAATCCTTCATGCGCCTGCGCGGGTGGCAGCAGGGCGGCGCCATCCTCGAGCACTACAACAACCCGGCCCACCGCGCCCTGCTGAAGCCCGAAGCCATCTGGGAAGTCGAGCTCGGCGCGAAACAATCCGCCTACGACATCACCGCCGACTCCATCGTCCGCACCGAGTGGAGCCAGGCGGTCAACCGCTTCTTCGGCAAGTACGACTACCTCATCGTCCCTACCGCCCAGGTCTTCCCCTTCGACGCCGAGCTGCACTGGCCCACTGAGATCGCCGGGCGGAAAATGGCCACCTACCACGAGTGGATGCAGGCGGTGTGCCCGATCACCATGGCCGGCTGCCCGGCGCTCGCCGTCCCCGCCGGCCTCGGCTCCACCGGCCTGCCCATCGGCTTCCAGATCGTCGCGCCGGTCCACCACGAGATGGCCTGCCTGCAGCTCGCCGCGGCCTACGAAGCCGCCGTCCCGCTATCGGCCAAGCGCCTCCCGCCGGTGCTCACGCAGGTCTGAACGGCGGCATCGGTCCAAGGCCTATGAGGTCCGAGCGTCGCGGGTTTAGGCTCGCCGCAGATGAGACGGCTGAGGGTGAGGTGGTTATGCGCAAAACCGTAGTCATTCTGGCGGCGCTGGGCGCCATGGCGGGCTCGCCGGCGCTCGCGGATTCGCACTACATGTTCTGCTTCGGCGGCGGCCGGGTCGGCCTCTACTACAGCGCGGTGTTCGCCGTGCCCGAGGGGACCAAAAGCGCCGCTACGGCGACGGCCTTCACCGCCTTCGTCATGAGCAAGTACGGCCACTCGCCCGGGACCGAATGCCACTCCAACCAGACTCTGGCGATCGCGACCGCCGACAAGAAGCAGCGCCAGGACAGCGACCAGACCTCCAAGTTCCCGTCCAAGATCATCGAGACGGGCTGGACCGGGAAGTAGGCCGAGGTCAGCGCGCCAGCCAGCCGCCATCCACCGGCACGATGGCGCCGTGCATGTAGTCCGAGGCGCGGCTGGCCAGGAACACCGCCACGCCGGCCAGATCGTCGGGCGTGCCCCAGCGGCCTGCCGGGATGCGTTCCATGATCTGCCGGCTGCGGGTTTCGTCGGCGCGCAGGGCCTCGGTGTTGTTGGTGACGAAGTAGCCGGGCGCCACGGCGTTGACGTTGATCCCCTTGGGCGCCCACTCGTTGGCCAGCGCCTTGGTGAGGCCCGCGAGCCCGCTCTTGGACGCGGTGTAGGACGGCACGCGCAGCCCGCCCTGGAAGGACAGCATCGAGGCCACCTGGATGATCTTGCCGCCGCGCCCGGCGGCGATCCACGCCTTGGCCGCCGCCTGGCTCAGGAAGAAGGCCACCTTCAGATTGGTGTCCATCACCGCGTCCCAGTCGGCTTCCGAGAACTCGGTGGAGTCGTTACGCCGGATGATGCCGGCGTTGTTGACCAGGATGTCGATCGGCCCGGCCTGCGCCATCACGCGCGCAATCGGTTCGGTCGAGCCGAGGTCGGCGGAAATCGTGGTGAGCTTGCGCCCCGCCGCGGCCACCATCTTCGCCGTCTCGTCCGGCGCGCTGCGGCCTACGGCCACGATGTCCGCGCCCGCGCCCGCCAGCCCGACCGCGATCGCCTGGCCGAGCCCGGTGTTGGCCCCGGTGACGAGCGCCACCTGGCCGGTCAGATCGAACAGGCCGCTCATTTGAGTTGGCAGATGTCGAGGACGTGCATGTCCGTGTAGTCGAGGTTCTCGCCGCCCATGGCCCAGATGAACGCGTAGTTCGAGGTGCCCGAGCCCATGTGGATCGACCACGGCGGGCTCATCACCGCTTCCTCGTTGGCCATCACGATGTGCCGTTGCGCATCCGGCTCGCCCATGAAGTGGAAGACCCGCTCGTCCTCCTTCAGGCCGAAGTAGAAATAGACTTCCGAGCGCCGGTCGTGCAGGTGCGGCGGCATGGTGTTCCACACGCTGCCGGTGTTGAGGATCGTCAGTCCCAGGAGCAGTTGCGCCGACTGGCACGTCGCCGGCACCACCAGCTGATAGATTGTCCGCTCATTGGACTGCGCTAGCGAGCCGCGCTCCAGCGGCACGGCCTCGGCGATGGAGATTTGCTTTGTCTCGAACCGCGCATGGGCGGGCGTCGAGACCAGGTAGAACCGCGCGCCCTCGCCCTCGAACGTCACGTCCTTGGAGCCCATCGGCACATAGAGGCAGTCGCGCGAGGCCAGCGTGTAGGCGGTCCCGTCCACCGTCACCTTGCCCGGCCCGTCGGAGACATTGACCACGCCCAGCTCGCGCCGCTCCAGGAACGGGTGGCCGGCCGCCGACGCCGGCTCCGTCTGATCCGGCAGCTTCAACGGCCCTTTGCCCGGCGCCGCCCCGCCGATCACGAAGCGCTCGTAGTGGGCGTAGTTCAGCACCACCTCGCCGGGGACGAAGAGCTCGCTGACCAGATAGCGGTCGCGCAGCTGATCGTTGGTCGCGCCCTCCATGCTGTCCGGATGCGTGGCGTAGTAGGTCTTCTTGAACACGTCTTGTCTCCTCCGCGCTCAGGCGCTCGCCCGCGAGGGCTTGGCCATCACCGCATCCAGTTTGTAGGCCCGCTTGGCCAGGTTGTACGCCAGGTCCTGCGCGACCTCGGCGGCTTCGTCTTCGCCCAGCCGATGCTCCGCCACCAGCCGGCCTAAGAACCCGCAATCCACGCGCCGCGCCAGGTCGTGCCGCGCCGGGATCGACAGGAAGGCGCGGGTGTCGTCGTTGAACCCGACCGTGTTGTAGAAGCCCGCCGTCTCGGTGGTCTGCTCGCGGAACCGGCGCATGCCTTCGGGGCTGTCGTGGAACCACCAGGCGGGGCCCAGCTTCAGCGCCGGATAGTGCCCGGCCAGCGGCGCCAACTCGCGGCTGTAGCTGGTCTCGTCGAGCGTGAAGACGATCACCGTCAGGTCCGGCTCGTTGCCGTAGCGATCGAGCAGCGGTTTGAGCGCCTTCACGTAGTCGGTGCGTGTCGGGATGTCGGCGCCCTTGTCCCGGCCGAAGCGGCGGTGGACTCCCGCGTTGTGGTTGCGCCACGAGCCCGGGTGGATCTGCATCACCAGCCCGTCGTCCAGGCTCATCCGCGCCATCTCGGTCAGCATCTGCGCGCGGAAGAGCTCAGCGTCTTCCAGAGACCAGACGCCGTCGAGGATGCGGTGATAGAGCGCCTCGGCCTCCAGCGGTGACAGGTCGGCCGTCGCCGCGCTCGGATGGCCGTGATCCGTCGACGTGGCGCCGGCCGCGATGAACGCGCGTCGCCGGATCCGGTGCGCCTCCAGATAGCCGGACCAGAACGACACGTCCTGGCCGCTCAGCCGCCCGAACCGCTCCAGCGAGACCCAGAAGTCCTCATGCTGCGGATCGACCACCGGATCGGGACGATAGGCCGTCACCACGCGGCCCTTCCACCCGCTCTCGCGGATCGCCTTGTGATGTATGAGTTCGTCCGTGGGCGACTCCGTCGTCGCCAGCACCTCGATGTTGAACCGGTCGAACAGCGCCCGGGGCCGGAACGCCGGCGTCGCCAGCAGTTCCCCGATCCGGTCGAAATAGAGATCGGCCGTGGACGCCTCCAGCCGCACGTCGAAGCCGAACACCTCGGCGAACACGTGGTCCAGCCAGACCGCCGAGGGCGTGCCCCGGAACAGGTGCATGTGGCCGGCCAGGAGCCGCCACGCCTCCCGCGGGTCCGCGCCGCTCGGCCCCTTGCGCGACGGCACGCCCAGCGCATCCAGCGGCACGCCCTGGCTGTAGAGCATCCGATAGAGATAGTGGTCCGGCGCCAGCAGCAGGCTGGTCGCGTCGGCGAACGGCGCATCGGTGGCGAACCACTCCGGGTCGGTGTGGCCGTGCGGGCTGATGATCGGCAGGCCCGCCACCTGGCCATAGAGCCGCCGCGCCACGTCGCGGACGGCCGGTTCCGCCGGGAACAGCCGATCGGGGTGCAGGGACAGCGGTTGGGCCATGGCTCGCGAGGGACTTTCGGGCTCCCGGCAGGTAACCGGTGTCATCGGCGCGTGGCAAGCCCTCTCGGTGCGATGTCCCGGCAAATTGACACCGGTTACCTATTCGCCCAATGTCCCGCTCCGTGACCCCGCTTTCGCCCCCGATCCGCTCCGAATTGACGGCCTGCCCGCGCCGCAGGGCGGGGCGTTCGTGAGCGCATCGGAGCCGAAGACCGCCGCGGCCCTGGCCCCCGCCGAGGTGGCGGGCCGCTTCGTCGCCGCCCGTCGCGCGGCCGTCTCGATCGCCGATTTCCCGGGGCCGATCCCCGCCGACATGGCCGCCGGCTACGCCATCCAGGAAGCCGCCATCGGCCTGTGGCCGGACCGGGTCGCCGGCTGGAAGGTGGGCCGCATCCCGCTGGAGCTGCAGGTCTCGCTGCGCGCCGAGCGCGTCATGGGGCCGGTGTTCGCCGCCAATGTCGTCCGCGCCGGCGCCCAGCCGACCCCGGTCTTCGCCATTCCCGGCGGTTTCGCCGCCGTGGAAGCGGAGTACATCTACCGGATGGGCGAGGATGCGACCCCCGGCAAGACCGACTGGACCTCCGCCGACGCCCTCGCGCTCGTCGAAGAGGAGCTCGTCGGCGTCGAGTTCGCCGGCAGCCCGCTGGCCACCATCAACATCCTGGGTCCCCGCGTGGTCGCCGCCGACTTCGGCAACAACGCCGGCCTGATCCTGGGCAAGACCATTCCCGACTGGCGCGCGCGCACCGACGACTGGCCCCCCTGCGAGTCCTTCGTCGACGGCAAGCTGGTGGGCCGCGGCGCGCCCTCGTCGCTGCCCGGCGGCCCGGCCGCCTCGCTGGCCTTCCTGATGAACGCCGTCGCCGCGCGCGGCCGGCCCCTGAAACGCGGCCAGCTGGTCACCACCGGCGCGGCCAGCGGCATCCACGACATCGAGGCCGGACAAACGGCCCGCATCGCCTTCGGCGACCTGGACGAGATCTTCTGCATCGCGCAGCAAGCCCGTCCCGCCGGAGTGCAGGGAGACACCAGGCATGGCGACGGCGACAAGTCCGGCTGACGCGGGCAGGGCGGCCGCAACCGGCCGCTACCGCTGGATCATCGTGGCGCTGCTGTTCACCGCCATGATCATCAACTACGTCGACCGCCAGACCATCGGCTTCCTGAAGAGCGACCTCTCCAAGCAATTCGGCTGGAACGAGACCAACTACGCCGACCTGGTGTTCTGGTTTCAGGGCGCCTACGCGCTGAGCTACCTGGCCTTCGGGCGCATCGTCGATCGGATCGGCGCGCGCTGGGGCTTCGGCATAGCCTTCCTGATCTGGCAGCTGGCGCATATGAGCCACGCCTTCGCCCGCTCGCTCACCGGTTTCATCGGCGCGCGCCTGCTGCTGGGCGTCGGCGAGGGCGGGGCGTTCCCGGGCGGCATCAAGGCCATGGCCCAGTGGTTCCCCAAGAAGGAGCGCGCCTTCGCCACCGGCCTGTTCAACGCCGGCACCAACATCGGCGCCATCGTCACGCCGCTGATCATCCCGGCCATCGTGCTCGCCTGGGGCTGGCAGGCGGCCTTCATCGTCACCGGCCTCGGCGGGCTCCTCTGGCTGCCGATCTGGCTGCTGGTCTACCGCACGCCCAGGCAGGTGAAGCGCCTCTCCGCCGCCGAACTCGCCCACATCGAAAGCGACCCGCCCGACACCGTCGAAAACGTGCCCTGGACCCGCCTGCTTCGGGTCCGCGAGACCTGGGCCTACGCCGCCGCCAAGTTCCTCATCGACCCGATCTGGTGGATGTTCCTGTTCTGGCTGCCGGACTTCATGCAGAAGCGCCACGGCCTCGACCTGAAGACCTTCGGCCCGCCGATCGTCGCCATCTACCTGCTCTCCGATGTGGGCAGCATGGGCGGCGGCTGGCTGTCGTCGAAGTTCATCCAGATGGGCTGGTCCATCAATCGCGCGCGCAAGACCACCATGCTGATCTGCGCCCTGCTGGCCATGCCCGTGGCCTTCGCCGCCTTCGCCGACAACCTATGGGTCGCCGTGGCGATCATCGGGGTGGCGACCGCCGCCCACCAGGGTTTCTCGGCGACGCTCTATTCCATGCCCGGCGACGTCTTCCCGCGCTCGGCGGTGGGCTCCGTCGTCGGCATCGGCGGCATGATCGGCGCCATCGGCGGCATGGCGATGAGCAAGTACGCGGGCTTCGTGCTCGACAAGCTCGGCACCTACACGCCGATCTTCATCGTCGCCGCCTCGGCCTACACGCTCGCGCTGCTGGCCATCCACCTGCTCTCGCCCAAGCTGGAGCCGGTGGAGCTCTAGGCGGCGGCCGGCCCCGTGGACTCGCGCACCACCAACGAAGGCAAACGATCCTTCTGGTCGCGGGTCTCGTCTTCGACGCCCATCAGGCGCGCCACCGCCAGACGGCCGATCTCGCGGGTCGGCGTGCGGATGGTGGTCAGGCTGGGCCAGAGGCGCCGCGCGATCTCGAAGTCGTCGAAGCCCACCACCGACAGGTCCTCAGGCACACGGACACCGAGTTGACGGGCGGCCTGCAGAACACCGGCGGCCATCTCGTCATTACCGGCGAAGATCGCGGTCGGCCGCGGCGAGAGCTGCAGCAGCGTGCGCGCCCGCTCGATGCCGGACTCGAAGGTGTAGGCCCCTTCCTCGATATGCTGGGTCTCCAGCGTCAGGCCGCGCTCGGCCAGGCCTTGCTCGAACCCCTCGCGCCGCTCGCGCGACGACCGGAAGCTGGGCGGTCCCGAAATGAAGGCCACGCGCTTGTGCCCGAGGTCCGCCAGATGCTGCGCCGCCTGCTGGCCGCCCAGCCGGTCGCGGGTCTCCAGCATGCGCTCGGGCGCATCCACCGAGACCGAGGCCACCCGCACATAGGCGCAGCCGATCTCGGCCAGCAGCCGGGCCGCCCGCTCGTCCTCCGACACCGACGGCGTCAGCACCACGCCGAACAGCCGCTGGCGCTCCACGAAGGCGCGAAGGTCGGCCAGGAACGTCGGGCTGCCCCGGTCGCAGGGATGCACCACCAGCTCGAAGCCCGACCCCTTCATGCCGTCCAGCAGGCCGAGCTGCATGTTCACGACGTACTGCGGGTTGGGGTTGTCGTAGACCAGGCCGATCAGGAACGAGCGGCGGAAGGCCAGGCCTCGGGCCTGAGGATCGGGCGCATAGCCGTGCTCGGCGATCACCGCCTCGATGCGCTCGCGGGTCTCCTTCTGGACATAGGGGCTGGCGTTGATCACCCGGCTGACGGTCTTCTTGGAGACCCCGGCCAGGCGCGCGATGTCGTTGATCGTCGGCCGGCGGCGCGGGCCATCGCCCGTTCCAGGTTCGTCGCTCCCGTCCTTGTCGGACTGTGACGCCTCGCGCTTCGCCATTCCTTGCCCTTCGCTCCCACCGTGGTTCGGGGAACGCGCTTCTTAGCCCCGGCTGGACGCAGGGGTATAGGCCGAAAGCATGACACCGCTTACCTTGGGGGCCAATGCCGCTCGCCTCGCTCCTGAAAATCGACCCCCGCGACGACGTCGCCGTCGCCCTGACGCCCGTGGCGGCAGGAGAGACTGTCGCGGACGGCGTGACGGCCCGCGAGGACATCCCCGCGGGACACAAGGTGGCGCTGCGGGCCATCGCCAAGGGCCAGGACGTCCGCAAGTACGGCTGGCCGATCGGCCACGCCCGGGCTGACATCGCCGCCGGCGACCACGTCCACAGCCACAACCTGGCGACCAACCTGGTGGGCGAGGAGGCCTATGCCTACGCCCCCGCCGCGCCGGAGCCGCTCCCCGCGCCGTCCTCCGCCACGTTCCAGGGCTACCGCCGGGCCAACGGCCGGGTCGGCACGCGCAACGAGATCTGGATTCTCTGCACGGTCGGCTGCGTCGCCCGCACCGCCCAGAAGATCGCCGCGACCGCCGACAAGCGCTTCAAGGGCCGGGTCGACGGGGTCTATGCGCTGACCCATCCCTTCGGCTGTTCGCAGCTCGGCGGCGACCTGGCTGCCACCCGCAGCATGATCGGCACGCTGGCCGCCCACCCCAACGCCGGCGGCGCGCTGATCCTCGGCCTCGGCTGCGAGAGCAACCAGCTGGCCCAGGTGCTGGAGACCATGCCGCAGATCGAGCCCGCGCGGCTCAAGGCCTTCACCGCCCAGGCCACCGAGGACGAGATCGAGGCCGGCCTCGCGGCTGTCGAAGCGCTGGTCGCCATCGCCGAACAGGATCGGCGCGAACCCTGCCCGGTGTCCGACCTGGTGGTGGGCCTGAAGTGCGGCGGCTCCGACGGCTTCTCGGGCCTCACCGCCAACCCGCTGGTCGGCCGGATCGCCGACGCGGTGGCGGCGGACGGCGGCACGGCGATCCTCACCGAGATCCCTGAGATCTTCGGCGCCGAGCGCCTGCTGATGGCGCGCGCGGCGGATCAGGCGGTGTTCGACGACATGGTCGGGGTCGTGAACGGCTTCAAAACCTACTTCCTCAGCCACGGCGAGCCGGTGAGCGAGAACCCTTCGCCCGGCAATATCGAGGGCGGCGTCACCACCCTGGAAGAGAAGTCGCTGGGCGCCGTCCAGAAGGCCGGGCGGGGTCAGGTCACCCAGGTGCTGCGCTATGGCGAGCGGTCCGACCGCAAGGGCGTGGTGCTGCTGGAGGCGCCGGGCAACGACGCGGTCTCGTCCACCGCGCTCACCGCCGCTGGCGCGACCGTGATCCTGTTCACCACCGGGCGCGGCACGCCGCTGGGCTTCCCCGCGCCAACACTAAAGCTCTCCACCAACTCCGGCCTCGCGCAACGCAAGCCGCACTGGATCGACTTCGACGCCGGCCGGATCGTCGCCGGCCAGGCGATGGACGACGCGGCCGCCGCGCTCATGGACCTCGTCCTCGCCACCGCCTCCGGTCAGCCGACACGTGCGGAGGACAACGAGGAGCGCGAGATCGCCCTGTGGAAGCGCGGCGTCACCAATTGAGGCGCCTGAGCCAGGCGAGCCTGGGCGACCTCCCAGCGGACGTCTCCCGCCCGGCCTACGACCGCGCCGCCACCCGCAACGGCATCGTCCATTTCGGCCCCGGCGCCTTTCACCGCGCGCACCAGGCCTTCTACGTCGACCGCATGCTGGCGCGCGATCCCGGCTTGGCGATCAGCGCGGTGTCGCTGCGCAGCGACACGGTCCGCGCCGCGCTCGCGCCGCAGGACGGACTCTACGCCCTGGTCGAACGCGAGGCCGAGCCCACGATCCGCGTCATCGGCGCGATCCGCGAGGTGCTGACTGCGCCCGCCGATCCGCAAGCCGTCTTCGCCCGCCTCGCCGACCCCGCGACCCGCATCATCAGCGCCACGGTGACCGAGAAGGCCTACTGCCTGACGCCCGCCGGTGACCTCGATCTCAGCCACCCCGACATCCGCCGCGACCTCGCCGATCCCGGCGCGCCCACGACCCTGGTCGGCTGGCTGGTCGAGGGTTTGCGGCGTCGCCGCGCCGCCGGCGCAGGCGGTCTCGTCGCGCTGAGTTGCGACAACCTCTCCGGCAACGGCGGCAAGCTGCGCGCGGCGGCGCTGGCCTTCGCCCAGGCCCGCGGCGAGGCCGACCTGGCGCGCTGGATCGACGGCGAAGTGCGCTTCCCCGACTCGATGGTCGACTCCATCACGCCCGCCACCGACGACGCCCTGCGCGCCGAGGCCGCCGCGCGCCTCGGCCTCGAAGACGCCTGGCCGATCCAGCGCGAGCGGTTCGTGCAATGGGTGGTGGGCGACGGCCTGGGCGCCGAGGCGGACAACTTTGCTGGCGCCGGCGTGACGCTGACCGGCGACGTCGCCGCCTTCGAGCGCGCCAAGCTTCGCCTGCTCAATGGCGCGCATTCGACGCTGGCCTATGTGGGCCTGCGGCTCGGCCACGAGACCGTCGCGCAGGCCATGGCCGACCCCACGCTGGCGGCCTTCATCGAGGCCCTGATGCGCGACGATATCGCGCCCTTGCTCAGCCCGACGCCCGGCCTCGATCTCGACGCCTACGTCGGCGCGATCCTGGCGCGGTTCCGCAATCCGGCCATCGTCCACCGGCTCTCCCAGATCGCCTGGGACGGCTCGCAGAAGCTGCCCGTGCGTCTGCTTTCGTCGATCGCCGAGGCCCGCGCGCTGGGCCGGCCGGTGGATCGCCTGGCCGCCGGCCTTGCGGCCTGGATGGCCTTCGTTCGCCAGCAGCGGCGCCGCGGCGAAGACCTCGTCGATCCCCTGGGCCCTGAGCTGGCGAAGGTCGACCGGGCCTGCACCGGCGCGACGTCGGACGTGGGCCGGTTCCTGGCTTTGCGGGCGGTCTTTCCGGCTGACCTGGCCGCCGACCCGGTCCTGCGGGCGGCGATCGAGGCCGCCTATGTCCGGTTGACCGGCCCCGACCCGACCGCGGCGATCGCGCCTCGATGAACCCGATCAGCGAACCTTGACACCGTAAACTGTCACCGGTGTCAGGTGATGGTTAAGATTGTCCCGAAAAAGCAAACTTCTGTCTCACAGAAACAAGCTTAGCCGCCGTTAACCCTATAGGCGAAGCGACGAATCACCCCCTCGGGGGCTCTGCCGGAGACCGCTGGGTCCCACGGCTAGGCTACTGGGTGTTTTCGCAACTCAAAACTGCAAGCGAAACAGCGCCCTACCCGCGCTCGGGACCTATTGTCATGCCCATCTCTTCGGCCGTACAGACCCTCGATCCGGCCGTCAATTCCAGCGCCGCCCCCCAGGCGCCGTCCGCCCGGGATCTGAAGGACTTGCTCGCCGTCATCATCGGCGTTTGCGAGTCGCTCGCCGACAACCTCAGGGACAGCCCGACCCACGCCGAGCTCGCTCGCATCGGCGCGCTCGCCGCCGACCGCGCGGTGGGCTTGGCGGCCGACCTTGTCCAGGCCCAGCCGGTGCTCGGTGAAGGGGCGCCGATCCTGCCGCGCCCGGCCAACGGCAACGGCCTGCGCGTGCTGCTGGTCGAGGACGACCCCGACCTGCTGAGCCTGCTGACCGCCGCCTTCACCCGCGAGGGCTACCAGACCTTCTCGGCCCCCAACGGGCGCATGGGCGTCCAGATGCTCCAGCGGCTGAAGCCCGACCTGATGGTGACCGACATCGTCATGCCGGAGATGGAAGGCATCGGCGCCATCCTCGAGGCGCGGCGCTCCACGCCGGCCACCAGGGTCATCGCGATTTCCGGCGGCGGCCAGTACGGGCGCAGCCACAACTTCCTCGAATGGGCCAGCGAACTCGGCGCTGACGAGGTGCTGGCCAAGCCTTTCCGGATGTCGTCGCTGATCACCGCCGCGCGCGTGGTCCTCGACCGTTCGCCGGCCGGCGAGCCGTTGGATTTCGAACCCCCGACCCGCCTGGCCCACGCCCGCTAACGGCCGACCGCCAAGGCCATTCCGGTCACGCGCGGCGACGCGCGCGGCCGCCTTCACGCCTGCTGAACTTCCCCCAAGCCTGCTCAAAATTCCGGAGACCTGACGATGCGCATTCTGCTGATCGAAGACGACCGCAACACCGCCCGCAGCCTCGACATGATGCTCACGACGGCGGGCTTCAAAGTGGAAGCCACCGACCTCGGTGAGGACGGCGACGATCTCGCCAAGTCCTATGACTACGACGCGATCCTGCTCGACCTCGGCCTGGAAGACATGAGCGGCATGGACGTGCTGCGTTCGCTTCGCCGGGCCAAGGTCAAGACGCCGGTGCTGATCCTGTCCGGCGCCGCCGATGTGGGCGGCAAGGTCGCCGCGCTGGCCGCCGGCGCCGACGACTATCTGGTCAAGCCTTGCCACAAGGACGAGCTGGTGGCGCGCCTGCGCGCGGTGATCCGCCGCTCGGCCGGCCACGCCGATTCCACCATCACGGTCGGCGACGTCAGCCTGAACCTCGACGCGAAGATCGTGCACGTCGCGGGCGTGCGCGTTCACCTGACCGGCAAGGAATATCAGACGCTGGAACTGCTCGCGCTTCGCCGCGGCAAGACACTCTGCAAGGACGTCTTCCTGACCAACCTCTACGGCGGCATGGACGAGCCCGGCGCCAAGATCATCGACGTGTTCATCTGCAAGCTGCGCCAGAAGCTGTCGCGCGCCTCGGGCGGCAAGCAGCACATCGAGACGGTCTGGGGCGGCGGCTACGTCATGCGCGATCCCGACGAAGCGCCGATCAAGGCCGCCGCCTGATGCTCCGGCGCGCTTCGGGTCGCGCGGTAAGCGCTGGCCGTGGAATCGAAGTTGCGCCGGAACCAGTGGGCGAAGGCGCTGAGGCTGGCGAAGCCCAGCATGTCAGCCACGCTCTGCAACGATCGCTCGCTGGTCGACAGCAGGGACACGGCCAGGTCCTCGCGGGTGGCGTTCAGCACCTCGGTGAAGGACGTCCCTTCGCCGGCCAGCCGCCGGTGCAGGGTGCGCCGGTCGATCCCCAGCCTTGCGGCCACGCGCTCCACCGTGCAGCCGCCGTTTGGCAGCAGGGCCAGGATGAGCTGTTCCACCTGGCCGCTGAGGGTGAAGCGGTCCCGGCTGCTGGCGATGTGGGCGATGTAGGTCTCCATCACCCTGGCCATCTCGGGATCCTTGGCCTGGACCAACCGGTCCAGCTCGGCGCGGTCGATGACCAGGCCCATGAAGTCCTGGTCGAAAAGCGGCGTCAGGCCGAACACCCGCCGGTGGCTTTCGAGGTTCGCCGGCGCCGAGTGCATGAAGCGCACCTCGAGCGGTCGCCAGGTCGGACCGCGCACGGCCTGGATCACCTGAAACATCACGCCCATGGTCAGCTCGTTCGCCTGTCGCCCGCGCCAGGGCGGTATGACGACGCGCAGCAGGGCGACATCGTCCATCTCCTCCAGTCCGACGGACAGCGCCTCGTTTTGCAGCCAGGAATACTGGTGGAACAGCTCCAGCGCCTTGCGCAGCGTGGGCTGTTCGCGGATCGCCAGACCCATGGGCCCCATGGTCGACAGCCGGCGTCGCTCGACCATCCGCAGGGCGAAGTCTTCCAGGCCGGAGGCCGTCGCGCCGAGTTCCAGCAGCCGGGACATCGCCGGCGCGGAGACGCGAAGTTCAGGGTCGCTCAGCGCCTCGCGCGGCAGGCCGACGCTCCTGGCCAGCGCATAGGGATCGAGGCCCGCCTCGCGCGCCACATCGACAAAGCCGGTCAGGCCGGCGCTGCGTCCCATCTGGGACATCTGCCCCCCAAGGTCCGATCGCCCCTGATCAGTCGCCCCACCTTGCCGAAAATCAAGTCCGCCACGCCCAGAGGCCGCCCGTGATTCCGCCGCTCCCCCCTTCGACGACCGCATCCGCCGCGACGCCAGGTCGCACCTCCAGCCCGCCGCCGGTGGAGGTGCAGCGCATGCGCGAGCTGTTCGCCCAGGCCCCCGGCTGCATGGTCGTCTTCTTCGGTCCGGACCACGTCGTGCAGATGGCCAACCCGGCCTACCTCAAGCTCTCGGGCCTGGACGACAGCATCGTCGGCAAGCCGGCGCGCGTGGGCCTCAAGCGCGGCTTCTCCCGTGGCTTCGGGCGGCTGCTGGACCAGGTCTACGCCACCGGCCAGCCCAAGGTGATCCGCGGCGCACCGCTGGCGGTGACGCGCTATCCCGGCGGCCCCGACGAGGAGGCCTTCGCCGACTTCGTGCTGCAGCCGTTGCGCGAAGCCGACGACGTGGTCTTCGGCGTGTTCTGCCAAGGTCACGAGGTGACCAACGAGAAGCTCGCGAACGACCGGCTGCGCGCCAGCCGCGAACAGCTGAAGGCGGCGCTGGACGAGGTCCAGGCGATGTTCGACTCCAGCCACGACGTCATCTGCGTGTTCGACGCCGCCGGCCGCTTCACGCACGTCAACCGCCACGCCGAGCAGGTCTGGGGCTACCGGCCCGAGGAACTGATCGGGCGCAGGTACCTCGACTTCGTACATCCCGACGACCGGGCCGCCACGGCCGCGTCCGGGCATCTGGTCAACGCCGGGACGCCTACCAAGAACATCCTCAACCGCTACATCCACAAGGATGGAACCATCGTGCCGCTGATGTGGTCGGCGGTGCGCACGCACAATCCGGACAGGGTCGTCGGGATCGGCCGGGACATGCGCGAGCACATGGCGGCGGAAGAGAAGCTGCGCCAGGCGCAGAAGCTGGAGGCGATCGGCCGGCTGACCGGCGGCATCGCGCACGACTTCAACAATCTGCTGACCGTGGTCATCGGGTCGAACGAAACCCTGGTGGACGCGCTCGCGGACCGGCCGGACCTGCAGGCCGTGGCGAACCTGGGGCTGGACGCGGCGGAGCGCGGCGCCGAGCTGGTGAGCCGGCTGCTGGCCTCGGCGCGCAGCCAGCCGCTCGCCCCCCAGGTCGTCGACTGCGCCAGATTCCTCGACGGCCTGGCGCCGATCTTGGGCCGCACGATCAACAGCGATATCGAGATCGTGCTGGAGACCTCGGAGCCGGACCTGCGCTGCCTGGCGGATCCGACGCAGCTCACCTCGGCGATGCTCAACCTCGCCATCAACGCTCGCGACGCCATGCCGGGCGGCGGGCGCCTGACGCTGCGCGCCGCGCGCGATAGCGCCGACGCGGGCTTCGTCGTGCTGAGCGTCTCCGACACCGGCGAAGGCATGTCGGCGCAGACCCTGGCGCGCGCCATGGAGCCGTTCTTCACCACCAAGCCCGAGGGCCAGGGTTCCGGGCTCGGCCTGTCGATGGTGCACGGCTTCGCCAGCCAGTCCGGCGGGCGCTTCGAGATCGACAGCCAGCTCGGCCGCGGCTCACGGATGAGCCTCTACCTGCCGCTGACCTCGCACGCCGAAGCCGCCGCATCGCCCGCCGCGGCGGCGCCGCCGCAGGCGCAGTCGCGCCACGTGCTGCTGGTGGAGGACGACGACCTGCTGCGCGACCAGGTGCAGCGTCAGCTGCTCTCCCTGGGTTGCCGCGTCACCGCGCACCGCAACGGCCACGACGCCCTGCGCCGACTGCACGCGGCAAGCGACGTCGACCTGCTGATGACCGACATCGTCATGCCGGGCGGCCTGAACGGGCGGCAGCTGGCGGATCAGGCGCGGCAGCTCTATCCGCATCTGCCGATCCTGTTCACCTCCGGTCACACCGACGAGCCGACCATCCGGGCGCTGCGCCTGGAGGGCGAGGCGGCGTTCCTCGGCAAGCCCTACCGGCGCGGCGACCTGGCGCGAAAGCTGGCGGACCTGTTCGGCGATCAGCCGGTGGCCGCGTAGGGCTCCGAGGCCTCCGGCGCGTCGGCGCGCGCGATCGCCGCGATCATCGCCGAGAACAGCGCCTCCACGTCGATCGGCTTGGAGATCACCTCGGTCATCCCCGCGGCGCGATAGCTGGCGACCTGGTGCATCATGGCGTTGGCGGTGACCGCGATGATCGGCGTCGCCTCGCGCCCGAGTTCGGCTTCGCGCGCGCGGATCGCCTGCGCCGCGCTCACGCCGTCCATAAGCGGCATCTGCACGTCCATCAGGATCAGGTCCCAGTCGCCGGCCTCCCAGGCCGCCAGCGCCTCGACGCCGTTGGCGACGATGGTCGGCTCCAGGCCGATCTGGCCGAGCAGGGCGCGCAGCACCATCTGGTTCACAGGATTGTCCTCGGCGGCCAGCACGCGCACCTGCCGCTCGGTCGCCGCGGCCATCTGCTCTCGCGCCTCGGCGGCCGGCACGGCGCAGGCCGGCAGGGGCAGCACGAGCGCGAAGACGCTGCCGGCGCCCGGCGCGCTTTCCACCAGGATCTCGCCGCCCATGGCCTTGGACAGCTTCTGGCAAAGCGCCAGCCCCAGGCCCGCGCCGCCATAGCGCCGCGTCATCGACGAGTCGGCCTGTGCGAAGGTCTCGAAGAGCTTCGGGATGCGGGTCGCCTCGATGCCGATGCCGCTGTCGCGCACCTCGCAGCGGATGCCGCGCGCCGTGCTCAGCAGGCTGACGGCCACCTCGCCGCGGTGCGTGAACTTCAGCGCGTTGGAGACCAGGGCGCTGATGATCTGGCGCAGGCGTGCGGCGTCGCCGCGGTAGCGGCCGGCGGCGCGCGGATCGATCGCCAGGCTGAAGGTGAGGCCCTTGCGGGCGGCCTCGGCGGAATAGGCGGAGCGGATGCTTTCCAGCACCGCCGGCAGATCGAAGTCGACACTGACCAGCTGCAAGCCGCCGGCCTCGATCCGCGCCAGGTCCAGCAGGTCGTCGACGATCGCCATCAGCGCTTCGGCGCTCTCGCCCAGCACACGCAGACGTTCGCGCTGCACGCGCGGCATCGGACTGAGCGCCATCGCCTGCGCCATGCCGAGGACGCCGTTCAGCGGCGTGCGGATCTCGTGGCTGATCACCGCGAGGAACTCGCTCTTGGCGCGGTTGGCCACCTCGGCCGCCTCCAGCGCCGCCTGCTGCTCGCGGGCCGCCTGCCGCGCCGCCGTGACGTCGACATAGGTCGACATACAAAGGCTCCAGGGCTCGCCGTCGCAGGACGACATCCGCAGGTGCACCTCGATATCGAGGGTCGAGCCGTCGCCACGGATCAGCTCCGCCGGGAAGGGCGGCAGGACGCCGTCGTCGTCGATCGCGTTCAACGCCGTGGCGAATCCATCGACGAAGCTGTCGGTGAGATGGACGACCGAAAGATCGACGCCGCACATGTCGCTGGCGGCCTGGTTGGCGTCCAGCAGGGTCACGTGCCGAAAGAGGTCGTCGACGGTGAACATCCGGGCGCGGAGCACGTCGCCCAACCCCACCGGCGGATCGTCGGCCGGCGCCCGCAGCTCCTGGTAAAGCCGCGAGGCGTTGAAGCACGACCGCGCGATCGGGCTCTGGTCGAAGATCATCCGCAGGCGGTGCTTGCTCTCCAGCGCTTCCTGGCCGGCTCGCTCGGCCTCTTCGCTGTGCTGTGCGAGGCTCTCGAGCGCCATCTTCAGCGCGCGCCGTTCCGCGTGACTGCGGGCCGCCATGCAGACGATAGGGACGAGAAGGGCGACGGCGGCAAGCACCAGGGCGCCCGATCCCGGCGTCGCGTAGCCGGCCGTCATTTGGCGAGCTCGATCCGCACCCGCAGACCCGCCACCCAGCGGTCCGGAATCCCGCGGTCGCCGCCGGCGTGGTGGATCCATTGCAGGTCAGGCTGCAGGGTGACCCGCGATCCGACCTTGTCGGAATAGGTGACCTCGATCCCGGTCTCCGCGCGGCTCGAATCTGTGAACTGATCGCGCAGGTTCGCGCGGAACTTCCGATCGAGCAGGCCCTGCTCGACGCCGATGGAGAGCGCGCTGTCGGGACGGCTGGCGACCGGTTTGTCGACCCGCACGCCGGCCTGCCAGCCCCCGTGGAACGGGGTGGTCTCGCCGTCGGACGCGCCGACGCGAACGAAGCCCGTGACCTGGCGCCCGCCCTCTTCGCCGGCCAGCCTGTGTTCGGCCTGGACATAGACGCCCTGAGCCACGCGACGGCGCGGCGCGCCTGCGCCGTCGACGTCGCGGATGTCGTCCTGGGTGTGGCTATAACGCCAGGCGCCGGCGCTCATCTTGATCGGCGCGGTGACGCCCACCTGGGCGATGGCCAGCACCCCGTCGCTGAACGTCAGGTCGACGCCGCGCGGATCGCCCATCACACCAGCCTTGGCGTTCAGCACCGCCGCGCGCACGTAAGCCCCCTCGCCGAGATTGACGTTCAGCCGCAGGCCAAGCGACGTCGCCGGGAAGATCGAGGGCCCGTTGGGACCGGTCGCGGCCAGTTCCGAGCCGATGCCGAACGCCGGCGCCAGCAGCTGACCCGCGGCTTCGTTGGAATAGAACTCGCTGTTGAGGTTGTAGAGCCCGCCGCGGACCGACGCCTTGCCGCCGAAATCCTGTTCCAGCCACAGCTCGAACATCCGCAGACGGGGCGCGGCCACCTCGATGTTGTCGACGCCTTGCAGGGTGCCCGCCACGTCGTTCGGGGCGCCGCCGGAGTTGTTGAGCACATAGGCGTGCGCCGTGGCGCCCCGCCAGCCGAACGCCTTCTCCAGGTCGACATCGGCGATGGCGTCGAGGTTGTCGAGGTAGCGGCCGGCGCGCGGGCCTGAGCCGGCGACCACACCGGTCACGTCGGCGGTGTAGACCAGTGCGTAGCTGACGGCCGGTGTCGGCGCCTGGGTCGCTTCAGCAGCTTGCGGTTCGGCGGCCGCGCCGGTCGCGCAGGCCATGGCGATGCCGATGGCGAGGACCGCCAGGTGGATTCGGCGAAGACAATGCATTCTGCGGCTCCGGGGGATCACCGGGCCACATTCTCACTTTTCCAATAATTCAACGTTAAAAGTGGGAATTAATGGGAACTAGGTTTGAATTTAGGTGTTATGACCATAGGGAAGAGCATATTTATCCCATTGGACGACCCTATTCTCTTACGGCGTACAGTTATTATTGAGTCACCGAGATTTGTGGCTGATCCGAATGCATAGATTATATGACGGCCTTCGAAACTGTCAGTCTTGGAGGGGTGTTTGACCTTCAGCCTCTGGAATCGTGCGGCCGAAGCTGATCAGGTCGAGGGCCAGGTCGTCGTCGGCGACCAGGCGGCGCAGCGCAATCTGCACCACCCGGGTGGCGTCGCGCAGCCGCTCGGGATCGACGTCTTGCAGGATCCATCGGTTGCGTTCCTTGAGGATCTTCACCGCCTCGCGATAGGTCGCTTCACCCAGGTCGCTGAGGGACAGGTTCACCTGCCGACGATCCTGTTCGGGGGTGCAGCGCGACACCAGCCCACGCTCGACCAATTGGTCGACGGCCCGGGTGAGCGTGGTCCGCTCCACGGTCGAATATCGGGCAAGCGCGCTCATGGTGCAGACCTGAAGCCGGCGGATGATCGCCAGCGAACGCCATTGCGCGAGATTGAGGCCGGCGGGCTTGAGCGCCTTGTCAAAGAAGTGGTCCCGCTGCCGCGCCGTCTGGAACAGCAGGTAGAAGAAATACTCCGACGCCCCCAGCGGGAACTCGCCATCAGGGTCGACGGAATTGTCTGGGGGCGGGGTGCGAAGCTTAGCCATTGCCACCAACTGAAGCGCAATCCGAGCTTTTGCACAATGTGCAAATACGCTATGTCACTTTGCATTAAGTGCAAATGCATATTTTTAAATTCAATTAACCGCTGGCGGCTAAGCCCTGCGGCCCCGCCTCCGAAAGGATTGATGTGAACAAGACCCGGGTCCCGGCCGCCCCCCCAGTTGCAGACCACGGCGACGACGAAGACTTGCGTGGCGCCCTGCGCAGCCTGGACGCTGATCTGCAGGCCTGCCTGGCGTTGAACCGCGCGACGCTGCGAGCGCTGGCGACGCTCTCGCCGCTGCTCAACTCCGCCGCCGACGCGGCGTTGGAAGAGGAGGCCGAACGCGCCGCGAGCGCCGCGTCCAAGCGGGTGACCGACGTGGTCGAAGAAGTGCGCGAACGCCTGCAGCAGGCGCCCGCCGAGGCGCGCATCGCGCTCGCCCTGCAGCGCGCCTTGCATGACGCCGCCGACGCCTTGCCGCGTCACATTGACGACAATCGCAAGAGCTCGACCGGCTGACGTCTAGGCGCTCTCAACGAACCGCGCCCGCACCTTGCGCAGACCTTCGAGGATCTCGTCCGCCCCGCGCGTCAGGCCGCCCGCCAGCAGGCGGATGCCGTCGACGTGCACGTCCACCGCAGACCACTTCACGGGCTCGCCGCTGCGGAAGCGATGGATGACGTCGCACAGGCTGCACGCCGCCTCCGCCAGGGCGTCCAGGCCGAAGGCGCCGGCGACCCCGAAGATCGCATTGCTCATGTCGTAGAGCCCGTCGAGCGTAGCCATAGCGCCATCGGCGCGATCGCCGGCGGCGATCCGCGCCAGCTGGTCCGCCTTTTCCTCGAGCGCGGTCATGCACTGCTCGCGCACCGACTCGATATTCTGCTCGGCGGAACGCAGGGCCTCCTTGATGGTCTTGCCACCAGGCCGGCTGACGACCTTGGCCAGCTTGTTCTCGACCTTGAAAACGCGCGGGAGACTCATCGGGCGATCGCCTTGGGTTGGAAGAGGGCGTCGATCTGATCCTGATCGAGATTGGGGGTCTTGGCCTCGCCGACTTCCACGGAGAGGTCGTCGTGGCGGCGGCCTTTCATGCCGACCGGCGGGCCGATCGAACGCACCCGGCGGTCGGGGCCGCAGTAGCCCTCGGAGGTGACGAAGGCGCGCTGGTCGCTCAGCAGCCAGACGATGCGCTGCATCATCACCATCGGCGGCACGGGCTTGCGCACCACGAAGCTGGCGCCGGCGTTGCGGCCCTTGAGGATCGCCGACGGCGTGGTGTGGCCGGTCACCAGCATCACCGGCGCCCAGGCGTTGGGCGAGCCGCAGCGGCGCAGCCAGTGGATGAAGCCGTAGCCTTCGCCGTCAGCCAGCGCGCTGTCGACGACGACCAGGTTCAGATCCCGCTCGCCCACGATCACCATCGCCTCGACGCTTGAGGTCGCGCGGCGCGGCGTATGCACGCCGAAGCCGGCGAACATCTGGGCCAGGATTTCCAGGCCCTCGGCGTCGCCGGCGGCGATCAGCACCTCGGCGGTCGAGAGGTTGACCCGCTCGCGCCCCCTGAACGGCGTGGCGTTCATCTCAGGTCCCGAACAGCAACAGGTCGCCGGACGCATCGTCCGCGGCAGGCGTCTTCGCCGACGGGCCGGCCAGACGCCGCGCCTGTTCGGCCAGAGTCAGGTCGATCATCGCGGCCTGCACGTCGATGGCCGCTCCGGCCGGAACCGCATCGGCCAGGGCGCGCAGGAAGGCGGCCATGCCCTCCAGCCGCTGGCTTAGCAGGTCGGCGCCTTGCGCCTCTTCCATCAGCTCGGCGTCCAGGGCGCCGGCGCCGGCCGCCAGGCGGGCGATCACCCGCTGCAGCTGGTCGCCGGCCCGCGCCAGGTCGGCGAGCTCGATGGCCGCCAGCCGCAGGGGCTCGGCGAACGGGCGGAAGGTTTGCTCGCTCATCAGAACAGCTCCAGGGCGCCAGAGTCCTCCGGCGGGGGCGCGACGGGGCGCTTGCGTTCGGCGGCGAACACCTTGGCCTCGGCGGCGGCGAGGAAGACCTGTCGCGCGCGGCCGCTGACCGGCCAGTACTGGATGCGCCGCGCGCGATCGCCGCGCAGCGAGCCGCCGGCATGGGTGAGACCTTCATCGCGCACGAACTGCTCCGCGAAGGTCGCGTTCTGGGAGCCTACGTCGGTGAGGCCGGTGATCAGCCGCGCGCCGCCGAACAGCTTGACCTCCAGCCGCTCGCGCCGCGCGCCGCGCCGCAGCAGCGCGTTCATCAAGAGCTCCATCGACTGCACGCCGTAGCGCAGCCCTTCGCTGCCGGTGACGCCCGGCAACAGGAAGTGGTTCATGCCGCCGACGCCCGCCACCGGATCGCGCATGCAGGCGGCCACGCACGACCCGAGGATCGTGGTCATCACCAGATCCGGATCGTCGGCGACCAGGAATTCGCCCTGGATCACGTGGGCCTTGCGCGGCTCCGCGACCACGGCGCGCGCCGTCTCATGGGTGGCGGCGGCCAGGCTCATTGCAGGGCGCCGAAAACCGCTTCGATCTTTTCGCGCAGGGTGGCCACGGTGAACGGCTTGACCAGGTAGTTGTTGACCCCGAACTGCACCGCGCGCTGCACCAGGTCCTTGTCGGCCCGGCCGGTCAGCATGATGAAGGCGGTCTTCTGGATCGGCGGATGCGCGCGCACCGCCCGCAGCAGACCCAGGCCGTCCAGCTTCGGCATGTTGTAGTCGGAGATCACCAGCTGGATCGGCCGGTTGAGCATCTGGCGCAGGCCCTCCTCGCCGTCGTTGGCTTCGAAGGTGGTGCGGAATCCGAGCTCCTGCAGGCCGCTGCGGACGAGCGAGCGGATGGTCTGCTGATCGTCGACGATGAGGCAGTGAATGGACGCGGCGGCGGGCATCAGGCTTCCCTTGGGCGGTTGGTCAGTTGGCGGATGGCGGGCGCGATCTTCTCCAGCGGCAGCTGGCGCTCGACGGCGCCGATCTCGAAGGCGGCGCGCGGCATGCCGTAGACGACGGACGAGCTTTCATCCTGGCCCAGCGTGCGGCCGCCGGCGTCGCGCAGCGCCAGCAACCCGCGGGCGCCGTCACGGCCCATGCCGGTGAGGATCACGCCGAGCGCGCGGCTGCGCGCGGTGCGCGCCACGGAGTCGAAGAGCACATCGACGGAGGGCCGGTGGCCGCTGACCGGATTGCCCGGCGTGACCCGGCAGCGCAACGTCGCCGAGCCATCGATCTCCAGATGGTTCTCACCGCCGGGCGCCAGATAGACGTGGCCAGGGATCAGCGGATCACCGTCGCGCGCCTCGCTGACCTCAGCGGCGCTGGCGCGGTTCAGACGCTCGGCGAAGCTCTTGGTGAAGGTGCCGGGCATGTGCTGGGTGATCACCGTCGGCGCGCAGTTGGCGGGCAGGCGGCCGACGATCGATAGCAAGGCCTCGACGCCGCCGGTGGACGAGCCGATCGCCACGATCTTGCCGTTCGGCGCGAAGACGTCCTCGGGCCCGGCGGCGGCGCCCGTCGGGCGCGCGCACTGCGGCCCGCGCGGGCGGG
>JACXTT010001722.1_pt1 | contig 35958 bp, 26 predicted proteins | sample 9270951 | NCBI WGS metagenome assembly JACXTT01 (sample SAMN15532306, study PRJNA645909) | rock metagenome | isolation source: weathered quartz diorite | place: Puerto Rico | collected 2017-06-21 | reverse complement strand
GTGATGGGTATTGGGTGTTGGGTGAAGCTTGCGCTGCCTCGGCCCGTGACGCTATCAAAGGGAGAAGGCGATCAGATAGTCGCCGAGCGGTCCGGCTCCGGGGATACCGTGGCCGCCGGCGGAAATCACGACGAACTGCCGGCCGTTGGGACCGCGGAAAGTCATGGGCGTCGACCTGGCGCTGGTCGGGAGGTCGGCCCTCCACAGTTCCTTGCCGGTCGCGACATCGAATGCGCGCAGCGCCGAGTCCAGCGTGGCGGCGATGAACACCAGGCCGCCTGCGGTCACGATGGGTCCGCCCAAGGCAACACTGCCCCATGCGGGCGGCGCCGGCGGCGATCCGCCTATCGACGGCAACTGGCCGAGCGGAACGCTCCATCGCACTTCGGCCGTGTCGGAATCAATCGCTTTCAACATCCCGAAGGGCGGAGGGGTGCAGGGCACGCCGCCGGGAGACCGCAGGAAGCGGCGCGCCATTGCGTAGGGCGTCCCCAACTGGCGCGCGAATTCCCAACCGAATGCCAGATCGCGGCCGGCGGCGGCTTGCTCGCGCTCTAAATCCGCGCGCGGGATCAGGCGCACCTCGGCGGCCAGGTTGTTGACGGGAAGAATCAGCAGGTGGCTGCCGGGATCAAACGCCGCGCCGCCCCAGGCCATCCCCCCGACATTTCCGGGAATCACAAGGGAGCCGCGCAGGCTGGGGGGCGTGAAAATGCCCTCCGAGCGGAGGCCGGCGATTCTCTCGCGGCACCATTTGCGATCGGTTTCCGGGCCTTGAATCTCCTCGGGATTGAGTCTGGCAGGCGCCAGGGGGCGCGGGGCTACGGGGAACGGCTGGGTCGGAGCAGAAGCTTCGCCGGGCACGTCACTTTTCGGGACGGGGCGCTCTTCCACTCCAAAGATGGGCTTGCCGGTTTCCCGATTCAGGATGAAGAAGTGGCCGGTTTTTGAGCCGGCGCCTACCGCCGGAATGGTCCTGCCATCGCGGCGCACGTCGAACAGTACCGGCGGTGAGGCCACGTCGTAATCCCAAAGGTCGTGATGGACCGTTTGAAAGCCCCAGACGAACTCTCCGGTTTCAGCGCGAAGCGCGACCAGGGAGTTGGCGAAGCGGTTGTCGCCGGGGCGCTCGCCGCCGTAGTAGTCGGGGCTGGCGCTGCCGGTGGGGACGAAAACCAGCTTGCGCGCGGCGTCGGCGGCAATGATGGACCAGGCATTGGCTCCGCCGGTGCGGCGCGCGCTGCCTTTTTTCCAACTGTCGCCGCCGGGACGGTGGGAGGATTGCGGAATCGGATCCCACGACCACTTCAGCTTGCCGCTCGCCGCGTCGAAGCCGCGGACCTCGCCGGAGGGCAGGTTGGTTCTGTCGTTGTCGGCGATCGCCGAGCCCACGATCACCGTATTGCCGACGATGGCGGGCGGCGAAGTCTCTTCGTATTCCGAGAACGAGTCCGGATCGGGCGGGATGCGCAAACCGGTCCGCAGGTTGATCACGCCGTTGTCGCCGAAATCGGAACAGGCTTTGCCTGTCTCTGCGTCCACGGCGATCAGACGCGCGTCGATGGTGGCGAGGAAGAGGCGGAGGCGGCCGGAAGGCGAGGTCCACGCCGAAGCGCCGCGGTTGGCGAAATCGCCGTAGCCTTTGTCTCGTGGAACCTTGGCATCGTACGACCAGCGCTCCTTTCCGGTTAGCGGATCGAGGGCGATCAGGCGTCCGAGCGGCGTTGTGGCATAAAGGGTGTCGCCGATATAGAGCGGGGTGGATTCAAAAGCCGTCGGCCGGCCACGCGGAGGCGCATAGGCATCGCCGGTGCGGAACGTCCAGGCGACGCGCAGGGTGCCGACGTTCCCGCGATGGATCGTGGAAAGGGGAGAGTAGCGCTGGCCGCCCGGGTCGTGGCCATAATTCGGCCAGTCCGAGCCTGCCGGATCGGGGAAGGAGAAGAGCAGCAGGACGAAGCCGGTAAGCGTGAGTAACGCGAGCGCAATCCGGTGCATAGCCACCAGAATACCCAATGGTTGACTCTACCGAGCCAATTAGCCGCGCTTCCGAGCCGCGACGGTAGGGAGCAGGCGTAGTCACCGCGTCGAGAATGTCAATGTCGTGCGCCGAACATCGACATCAGGTGATGCTGGGCCACTTTTTCCTTGCGGATGCTCCGCCATCTCTTGAACGCCTCATCCGTCATGGCCAGGGTGTTCGTAACGTCCGTACGCGACCAGATCCAACCGACGTCATAATCGGCCTTATACCGATCTTCCTGCAACTTTCCGAAGTCGCTGATTATCTTCTGCAACTCCGCTTCCACTGCCGTCGGATTCTTTTTGTCTTGAAGCTTCAAGGCGGCCCCGCTCATCTTTCTATGCTCGAACATTCGCCCGAGCCGCGCTCGTTGATCTTTCAGACGAAAGTTTGAAACGAAGTCCGCGATGAGGAGATGGAAAAGGGCATAGTACGCTGTGGATATCGCGCGTCGGAGGCTGGACTGTTTACGGTTCTGGCCACCCCGACCTGCGAGATGATACGCATCCCGCAGCAGGTCATCGGCAAATGCCATGCTCTATGCCCAAGCCTCTTCCCGCAATGCCGCCTGTTCGGACTCGCTCCTGAAATTGTGGTACGGAAAAACGCCAAGCGCGCCAAAATCCAGACGCTCCGCGAGACGCCATTCCACGTTCGTCGCCACTTCCCGTAGGCGATGTTTGGCTGCATCGTCGGACAGAATTACCCGGAAGAAGATTGCCCACTGACCGCTCCAGTCCTCCCCGATCTCATGCCTGATATGAACGACGTCGGGCCTGAGTGTGGCTTCGACGGCGCGCACTTCGGCCTCAATTTGGCCTTGCTGCGTAATGGCAGCCGGCATCAGCATAGAACACGACCTCTTCACCATGAGCATAACGCATAGCGGATTGGATCTGGAGCAGCTTCGGAATCGTTCAGTAGCGAAGCGCTACCATGGAAGTTGGTGCTTCCAGGAAACGCTCGCCTTTAGAACCCCCGAAAGGAGATCCGTCGGATGGGCAAACGCTTGATCGTAGTCGCCGCGCTTGCGACCGCGCTCGCTCCAGCGGCGCCCGCGGAGACCGTCGCGCGGATACTGGGATCTAACATCGAAGAACAGGATCTGGGACGGGAAGGCACGAAAGGGCTGCTGCAGCAGGTGATGCAGCGCTTCGCCAAGCACTATCTCAAGGCCAACCACATCGAGGCGACCCAAGAAGAGCTAGGCGCCATGCGCAAGAAGTTCGCCAACGCCGCCGGCAAGAGTCCCCGCGTCGACGAGTTCATGGAGCGCTACTTCGTCGTGGGAACCGTGGAGAACTTCAAGATGAACCGCGCGCTGTGGGACAAACACGGCGGGCGGCTGGTCCTCTCCGCCTTTACGGTCGTCTACGCTGCGCCCGACGCTCTGGCCAAGGAACTGCGGGCACTGGAGGAGCGCGCCGAGTTCTCCATCCCGGACACGGCTCGCCGCGAGGAGTTCTATCGCCATCTTCTGGACATGAAAGGAGACGGCGTCGTGGAAGGTGCGCGGGCGCGGGAAGTGCTCGCCAACCCACCCTGGAAGTAAGACGCCGCCCCGCAACCTCCGGCACGCGGTCCGGGTTTGCAATAGAATAAGAGGAAAAGGGAGCAGGACGCAGGTTCTCCGGCGGTTTCTTGAAACCCGGCGGGCGCATCTCCAGTCTCATCTCTTTCCAGCCTGTGTGTCAGGTGGCCTGATCAGCTTGGTTTATCAAGTAAGCTTTGTGTTTTCAGAGGCCGCGCGGTTCGGGCGGACCTGTTCAGAGAGGACGACGCTATAGATGTGGATTTCCGGGTCGATTCGTAATCGCGCACACCGGCTACTGCCGGCCGTTTTGCTGTTGGCCGCGCCCGTTCTGTTCTCCCAAACTGCGACGTCGCTGCAATGGGCGGGTTACCTGCCTGGATTCCGATTTGAGGCGGCCCGCGCGGTGGCGCCGGCGCCGGACGGCACCGTGTGGGTGGCCGGGGCGTCTTCCTCCACCATCGACTTTCCCGGACCGAACAGTCCCTTTCAGAGCCAGCCCAAGGGCAAGAAGGACATCTTCCTGGCCCGCTACCGCCCCGCGGCCGACGGCACGGCCAAGCTTCTCTTCTGGACCTGGATCGGCGGCACAGGCGACGAGGAGGTCAGCGCGATCGCCCTCGACAACAAGGGCCGCGTGTACATTACCGGGACCACTGACTCCATCGATTTTCCAACCATGAACAATCCTTTCCAGACCGCCCTCAGCGGCGAAGTGGACGGATATGTCGCGATTGTCGATCCGACCTTTACCGGCATCGACACGCTGGTCTTCGCCTCTTACTATGGCGGCACCAAGTCAGACTACCCCCGCTCGATTTTCGTGGAACCGGGCGGGGCGGCGGTGATCGCCGGTTACACCACCTCCGACGACCTACCCAACATCAACGGGGCGCAACACGATAACCGGGGCGGATGGGACGCCTTCCTGCTGCGCATCGAATCCAACGGCGCGCCGCAGTATGGCACTTACTTCGGAGGGAATTCCACCGACATCGCCACCGGCGTCACGGTGGACGCGAACGGCATCATCTGGTTTACGGGCTATACTGCGTCGGAGGATTTTCCGCTGACAGGTAACGCGTACCATCAGAACAGGGTTTCACCCACAGATGGATTCCTGGTGGGTATCGATCCGCGGAAATCGGGCCTGGACGGGCACGTCTACGGATCCTATTTCGGCGGCAGCAGCCTGGACGTTCCGCAAAGCGTCAAGGCGGTCGCGGGCGGCACGCTGTGGATCGCGGGATACACCTTTTCGACGGACCTGCCGGTGACGCCGGACGCGTGCCAGGCTTCGAGCGGCGGCGCCGTCGACTCGTTCGTGATGCGACTGGACCCGGCTCGTTCCGGCGAGTCGGCGCTGCGCTACCTCAGCTATTTCGGCGGTACCGGTTACGACATCTTAAACGGGTTTACCGTGATGAGCAACGGACGCTTGGGCCTGGCCGGTTACACGACGCTGGGGCAACTGCCGATAGCCGGAAGTCCAGTGCAGTCCAGTCCTTCGCCCGGGCTGGCGGACGCTTTTGTCGCCATCCTGAATCCGGCTGCGGACACGAATACGTGCCTGGTGTACTCCACCTATCTGGGCGGCGGGTACGACGATGTAGCCACCGACATCGGCGCCGGGCCGGACGGACTTTTTGTGTCCGGTTATTCCACGTCGACCGATTTGCCGGTGACCGACGGATCGACGAAGCAACAGCCGCCGGCATTACCCGGCGCGTGGGTGGCAAAAATAATCACGCAGTAGCGCTTTATCCGAACAAATTGGCGGCACTTGCGCGATAAAGGCTAGACTAATTCCGGCTTGGCGCGTAAGATAAAGCCTATGAAAGCCAAGGTTGCGCCGGAACCGCATACCGCCAGCGAACCGATTCCCGGCGATCGAGCCGCCACGGCAACCGCCACCGCCCTTAACGATGACGATCGCGCCATACTCTCCGAAGTCGAGAGCTCACTGGCCAACGGTCTCCAGCTGAAAGCCTGGTGGGATCGAACCTCTGCGGCAGACAGTTTTACCGACCGCTTCCCGACCGCCCTCACGCTGAACCGGCCGGATCAAAGCTTCGCTTTCTTCGATCACGCCCTTGTAAACGGGCGCTTGATGCCCATTTTAGGGGATATGCAGGACCTCTTCTACGACCGTATCAAGATGCCCGACTCGGCATCCCCGGACATAAGACGGGCTCATGCAGAGTGGATGCGGGCTCAGATTCAGGAATTCATCCTCCACTATTACGCGCGAGTCAGCTCTTCCGACCTGCCCAAGTTTTATGAGCCCGGAGCGCCGGCTCCGCCTGCTTTTCTCAATCCATTCGGGCTCTGCCCGGGCAAGGGCTCCGAGCGAGAAGGCTTCGGGCAGAAACAGCTCTATTATAAACTCCGCGAGACCGGGAAGATCGGAAAATTCACGGAAAGCGAGCTATACGCCATCGCCGATATGCGGGAAATCGGCACAAAGTACCAGTGGATTGTCGGCGACGCACGCATGTTTGGCTTCGACTTCAAGGTGACGCCGCTGGGGCCTATGCTTCCGTACGCCGAGGTTCCTTTGCGGGAGACTCAACTCGCCGTGCTGAGCCCCGATTTCGTCACCAACAAGACGTATCCGGCGGATTCGGGGTCCGAATCCACGGCGCCGGACGAGCGCGTGCTGGAAGAATACGGCTACGGCCTGGCCACTCTGAAAATCCCCACCAACCGGACGCCCGTGGCTTATGGACCCGGTTTCTTCGACGCCGGCTTCATGACTTACACGTGGCGCGTGCTGGCCAGCGGGGAAACCCGCGCGCGGATGGTGTTCGTTGTCAACCAACCCGACGTGCTGGTGAATCCCGTTCTCAGCCCGGCTGCATGGGGCATCAAGCTCGCGGATGCCCTTTCTTTCGGTATGGTCAACGACGCCCTCAATCAACTCCCCCGCTCCGTCCGGAGCGCGCTGACCGACCCCGTATTCGGATCCATCGCCCTTGCCAACCTGGCGACCTTTGGCCAAGCCGGGAAACAGCTTTGCATCTCGGACCGTGATCTAAACAAATTGATCCTCTTCTATCACTACCTGGTGATCTACACACTGATCGTGAACTCGCTTTTCACGTTCCGCCAGATTCCGGACTGGTTGGACGCCAGCGCCTTGCCGGAATGGGTCGTCAAGGGAACGCAGTCCTGATCGCCGGCAGTTTCACAGCCCGCGCTGGCGCAGCTCGTAGAACAGCACCGGAGTGATCAGCAGCGACAGCACCATGGAAACCAGCACGCCGCCTATGACGGCGACCGCCAGCGGCTTCAACAGTTGCGCTCCCGATCCCACGCCGGCCGCCAGCGGCGCCATGCCCGCAATGGTCGCCAGCGCGGTCATCACGATCGGCCGCAGGCGGCGCCGGCCGGCGTGGAAGATCGCCTCCCGCAGGTCGTAGCCCTTCTCGGAGAAATACTGCTGCGAGTCCAGCATCAGGATGCCGTTCTTGTGAACGATGCCCACCACCATGATGGCGCCCATGAACGAGGAAATATTCAGCGTTGTCCCGGTGATGAACAGCGCCAGCATGGCGCCCGATCCGCACAGAATCGTCGCCACGAGAATCGAAATCGGATGCGAGAAGGAGCGGAATTCGAAGACCAGGATAATGAAGATCAACAGGATCGACAGCAGCAGAACCTGCGTCAGCCCGAGGAAGGACTCGCGCTGGATGCGGTAGAGCCCACCGTACTCGATGCGGATTCCGGCGGGCATCGGCACTTCCTTCGCCAGGCGCTGCTGGATCTCCGCCACGGCCGACCCGAGGTCGCGGTTCTCCAGCCGCGCCGTCACCGCGGACAGGTTGCGCAGGTTCTCGCGCAGAATTTCGGTGGTCTCTTCCTCCACTTCCACGTCGGCGACGCTGGACATCGGGACCGTCTGTCCGGTTGGCGAAGTCAGCAGCAGCGTTTTGAGCTGATCCGTTGATTGCCGGTATTGCCGCGGAAAGCGCACGCGAACGCCGACCAGGCGGTCGCCCCGGATCATGTCGGAGGCAAGCTCACCATCCAGCATGGCCGCCTGCAAGTCGGCGATGTCCTTCACTCCAAATCCCGCCAGGCGCGCCTTTTCGGGATCGACGCGAAAGTTTACCGACGGTCCGATGACCACCGTGCGGTTCACGACGTCGACGACGCCTCTGACCTTGGGGAGCCACTGTTCGATCGCCTTAGCCACGGCCTGAAACGTCGCCGGACTGTCGTGATAGACCTTGATCTCGATCGGCTGCGGCGACCAGGCCAGGTCGCCGATCAGGTCTTCCAGAATGTGAGGGAACTCGACCTCGATCGCCGGCTCCGACCCGACGATCTTCTTGCGCAGCTCTGAAGTCACTTCTTCGAGCGAGCGCGAACGGTCGCGCTTCAGCTTGACGAGGAAGTCGCCCGTGTTGGGCTCGGCGATAGCCAGCGCCAGCCGCGCGCCGGTGCGCCGCGAATAGCTCTCGATTTCCGGTGTCTCACGGAGATACTGCTCGATGTGAGTGAGGATGCGGTCGGATTCCTGGAGCGACGTGCCGGACGGCGTGATGTAATCCAGCACGAACGCGCCTTCGTCCATCTCGGGCAGAAACCCGCTGCCGAGCTGGAAATAGAGTCCAACCATGCCCGCGGCCAGCATCCCGGCGCCGGCCAGCACCGCGCCGGGATGGAACAAGGACCAGTGCAGCGCGGCCTCGTAGCGCGTGGTGAGCCCGCGCAGCACGCGGCCTTCTCCGCTTTGTTCGGCGCGCTCCAAGTCGGTTTCCACAGGTCCCGCCGGACGCCGGAACAGCACGGCCGCCAGCACGGGCGTAAAGAAGATAGCCAGGAAGAGCGACGCGATCAGCGCCGTCACCATGGTCAACGCCAGGGCCCGGAAGAACACGCCTGTGATGCCGCTGAGAAATACCAGCGGCGCGAAGACTACGATCGGTGTCAACGTGGACGCAATGAGAGCCGGAGTCAGCTCGACGATGGCGTTGCGCGAGGCTTCCCACGGGGATTGGCCCGTGGAGAGATGCACGACGATGTTTTCCACCATCACGATGGCGTCGTCGATTACTACGCCGATGCAGGCAGCGAGGCCGCCCAGCGTCATCAGGTTGAAGCTCATGTTGAACAACCGCATGAAGACGATGGCGGTCAGCACCGCCAGCGGAATCACCAGCGCGGTGACAAGAGTGGTGCGCCAGCTCTTGAGGAACAGCATCAGCACGATCACCGAAAGGCACAGGCCGATGAGGATGCTCTCGGTGACGCCGGAGATGGAGTCCCGCACCAGGATGGACTGGTCGTAGAAAGTGGAGAGCTCGACGCCGGGTGGAAGCGTCTTGCGGATTTCGGCCAGCTCCGCATTCACCGCGTCGGCGATTTCGACGGCGTTCCCATCCGGCTGTTGCAGCACGTTAACCAACACCGCCGGACGGCCGTTGGCGGTGACGATGTTGTAGATCGGCCGTTCGCCCGGCACCACTTGCGCCAGGTTCCGGATGGAGACCGGGGTGCCGCGGACTACGTCAACGACGGTATCTTCAATCTGCTCCTTGCGGCGGATCAGGCCGGTGACCGTGGTCAGGTAGAGGTGGTAATTCTCCTGCATCATCCCCGACGGCGAGATCAGGTTGGAATTGCGGATCGCGTCGGAGACCTTGGTCAGCGGCATATTGTACGACGCGAGCTTCTGTGGATCCACAAGCACGTGGTACTCGGGCGGGCGTCCGCCTACGATGCGGGTTTCGGCCACTCCGGGAAGGCGGTAAAGACGCGGCGCGAAATCGTAATAGGCCAGCTCCCAAAGCTCGGACAGTGACTTCGTCGGCGACGTGATACTGAAGCCGATCATCGGGAAGACCGAGAATGTCAGCCGGTTAATGTAGAAGCGGCAAGTGGAGGGAAGCGACGGCGTGATCTGTGAAATGCGGCCCTGGACAAGGTGCAGCGCGTTCAGAATGTCGATGTCCCAGCGGAAGAAGACGCTGATCTCGGTGGAGCCGCGCGCAGTCACCGAGCGGATGTCGGAGATGCCGGGAACAATGCGGATGGCCTCCTCGATGGGCCGCGTCACACGCAGCATCTGGATGTCCACCGGCGTGATCCCGTTGTCCACCAGGATGACGATGCGCGGGAAATCGGTCTGCGGAAAGATGGCGACCGGCAGCTTGGGAATGAACGCGATCCCGGCCGCGGCGAAGCTGAAAACGATCACCGCCATGGCCCGGGCGTGGGCCTGTACGAATTCGCCGAGCCGTCCGGTCACGGCTTCTTCTCCTCCGGCGCCGGAGTTCCCTGGACGCGAACCTGGGTGTTCTCCGGCAGGCCGTAGCCGCCTTGAATGATGAGGGTAGCGCCGGCATCCAGGCCGGAGAGAATCTGCACTTTGCCGTCGAAGACCTGGCCGGTTTCCACATCCTTCTTTACGGCGATGTTCTTATCCCCCACCACCAAGACAGTGCCTTTTTTGCTTCCTTCGGCGAACTGAACGGCCGCTACGGGCACTACGATCGAATTGGGAACCACGCCGGTAACCACGGCCAGAGAGCCGAAGACGCCGGCCCGCAGCGCGCGTTTGGGATTAGGGATCTCGCACCAGGTCTCGACGGTGCGCCGCGCCGGGTCCACGGCCTGATTGACCACCGAGACGCGGCCGGCGAAGGACGCCTCGGAGTTATCCGCGGGCGTGAAGGCGCAGGCCTGCCCGGTGCGGACCTGCCCGGCTTGAGCTTCCGGAACCTGAGCGCGCGCTACCGCCACCGACAGGTCCATCACCGTAAAGATGGGAGCATCGGGCTTGGCCATGTCGCCGGGAAAGAGAAACTGCTCCGTGATGGAACCGGACGACGAGCTGCGAATCTCGGTGAAATCCAGCTGCGCGGAGATGGCCTTGAGGTGCGCGCGCGCCTGGTCGACGCGGCTCCTGGCCATCTGGATATCGCGATCGCGGGACTGATTTTCCAGCAGGTCGAGCGATTTGCGAGCTACCTCGAGATTGGTTTTGGCAGTAGCAAATTCGGTCTGGCTGACGAGCAGCTCGCGCTGCGGGATGGCGCCTTGCTGGAAGAGCTGCTGGCGACGCTCGTAGATTTTCTGCGCCTGGTTCAGCGCCGCTTCGGTGGTGGCCACCTGGCCGCGGGCGCGCTCGATGTCGGTGGGCAGAGTGCCGGAGGTGACTCTTTGCAGATTGGCTTCGGCGTCGGTGACGGCGGCGGCGGCTTCATCGCGCTGGGCAATCAGGTCGCGGTTCTCCAGTACCGCCAGCAACTGGCCGTTCGACACCGTGTCGCCTTTGCGGACCAGCAGCCGCCGGATGGGAGCGGTGAGGCGGGAGCTTATGCCGGCCTGCTCCCGCGCGAAGATGGACGCGGGCGCGCGCACCGAGGCGCGCACTTCGGCCGTTTCGGCGCGGGCCACCTTGACCTCGACCACCGGTTTCGGAGCAGCCTCCTCCGGCGCGTGGCAGCCGGCGAGCCCAAGCAGCGCGGCAAAGCCCAGGTATGCGGGTTTCATCGTCCGGATGCTACCTCCAGATCCGCGCGAGCATTAAGATAGTTCGCCACGGCAGTGTAGTAATTGGCCCGGGCCTGCGCAAGCTGGCTCTGCGCGGTGACCACATCGAGCGCCAGCCCCTCGCCGCCTTCGTAGCGCACGCGGCTCAGGCGGAGATCGTCGGCGGCGAGCCGCGCCTGCCGGTCCGTCAGCGAGATTTGCTCGTAGAGCTGCTGCACGCGCACCAGCGCGCTTTGATAGTCGCGCGAGAACAGGCGGCCGGCGATGGCGCGGTTGGTCTCCACCTGCTGGGTCCGCAGCTCGAATTGCTTCATCTGCGAGCGAGCCTTCATCCAGTCGAAAATCGGAATGTTGAGATTGACGAACGCCGCGTAGCCGCGGTCACGGATGCGCACGGCGGGGGCGTCGATGCCGTACTGGAAAATCAGGCCGAGCTGTGGGAGCAGCGCGGACCGCGCACGCCTGTAGTCGGCCTGAAATCCGCGGAGCTGGGCGTCGAGGAGGGTGAACTCCAGTCGCCTCATGAACGGCGCGGGCTCGGCGGCGGGGCCTTCCGGCGGCGGCAGAGGCTGATCCAGCACTTCGGTCAGCGCCAGGGGGATTTCGACGTCGCGGGTCCAGAAGGCGGCCAGTTCCTGGTTGGCGAGCGTAGCTTCGAGCTGGGCGGCTTTGAGATTCTGCTCCACGAATGCAGCCTGGGCCCCGGCCTTCACCACGTCCGCTTGGGCCGCCTCACCGCCTTCGAACAGAAGTTGCGTGCGGCGCTCAAACGTCCGGCTCTCGGCCAAAGCGTCGGTCAGCGTTTGCGCGATGCGCCGCGTCAGCAGCAGCCGGTAGAAAGCCGTAGAGACCGCGCGCCGCAGGTCGCGGCGGCTGATTGAGAAGCCCACCGAGGCGGCGTCGCGATTGGCGCGGGCGCGGGAAAGCTCGGCGCGCAGGCGTCCGGAAGTGTCGAACTCCTGGGTCACGGTGAGCAGCGCGGCGTATTCGCGGACGGCGTTGAGCGGGATGAAGCTGACGGTGGAGTGATCGTCGCGCAACGGGCTGTTATAGGTGAAGCCGGTTGCCAGGCGCGATTGCGGAAGGAAGCCCGCGCGGGCCTGCGTGGTTTCCAGCGCCGCGATGTCGCGCTCCTGACGGGCCAGCGTGACGGGGGAAGGCGCGCCCTCGGCCAGGCGGACGCAATCCTGAAGAGTCAGCGGTTGGGAAGGCTGTTGAGAGAACGCGCAGCCCGATGCGGCGGCTACGACGCAACCGAGGGCGATGATCCTGTCTCTCACAAGTACCCGGCGTCGCGGGACGGTCAATGGCGAGCCCTCCATTACCAGCCCGAATGAAGAAATATAGCGCAGTGCGGCTTTAGACGGCAAGTCAGCGAGCCCCTGGATGAAACGGCGGCGCTGCCGCCGTCACTACCGGTCAACTGCGCCCGCGCGGCGCGGCAAGGAGGCTTTTCCGCATGCCGAAGAAGACCCCATCTCCCACTCACGCCGGGCACGGCGATCAAATGACGCCCGAGACGATGGTGATCGATCCCAACTTCGAAACGTTCGCGAATCACTTGTCGATGATGTCGCCTCAATTGCACGAGATTCTGCGCCTGCCCCCCTGGCTGAATTTTCTGCTCCCCTACGAGCGCAAAGATCAGGCCAAGCTGACGGCCACCGAGCGGTCGCGGTTCCTGTGCGCCTTCGACGTGCTGAACGCCAACGGCACGCTGGGCCAGTTCGTGGAGGTGCACGGCCAAGCGATTCACCACATGCATCACACCCTGCGCTTCCTGCCCTGGCACCGCATCTTTCTGGTGCGGCTGGAGCGAGCGCTGCGCGCCATCCATCCCGATGTGTCGATTCCGTACTGGGACTGGACGCAGAGGGCGGAACAGAATTTTCCTGCGTGGCTTTCCGGAGTTCTGCCGACGGTGGTGACGCCTTCGCGGACGGTGGTCGTGACGCGGGCGCCGGGTACGAGCGCCGACCTGGGGCTGATTGCGTCCAACACTCCCGCCACGCTGGGCCAGACGACGTTCAACGGCTTCACAGGCAGCCTGGAGGCGATTCACGACAGCGTTCACGTCTGGGTGGGCGGATCGATGGGCGCAATCCCGACCGCGCCGGCCGACCCGATCTTCTGGATGCATCACGCCAACATCGACCGGCTGTGGGCGGTCTGGCAGGCAAGCCCGGCGGGCGCGGGGAAGAATCCGCCGCTAGCGGGCGCCGACCTGGTGATGGATCCGTATCCGGAGACCGAGGCGGATACGCGGGATACGACGGTGCTGGGATATCAGTACGCGTGACGCGCGGAGCCGCTGTTCGCGAAGCGCTAAAGGACGGGGCCAGCGGCGATCCCACGCGACATCTGTCTTGCGCCGTCTTCGGCCTCCGCACGCCACAACAGTTTCCGCTTTTTTGCGACACACTATCGCGGAGTGGCGAGTTCAACCGCCGTTCTTAGCCATTCCTCCACTCAAGCTTCCGCCCCGTACGAGGCGATTCGCAGCGCAACCGCCACTATGGCCGATTTCGGCGGATCTCTGTCCGAAGCCGGCCCGTCTTCCTCCCGTAAGATTCCTCTCATGAAGCACTGCTCGCTGTGGATCGCCCACCAGCGCCACACCCGTTTTTTTCATCCGCTAGTGGCACCTTCCTTTCGGCCGCCAGTGGATCTTTGCGGCAGGGCCGCTTCCGTTTACTCTTGGGACCTAAGGAGCCTCTCTCCCATGAAAAACATGACGTTACAAATCTGTTTGGGAGCCGCCGTGTCCGCGGCCGCCGCGGCGGCTCCTCAGGTGTCCCATTCAGCGGCCGGAAAGGCTGCGTTTGAATGCGGCCGGTATGCTGAAGCGGAGCGTGAATTTCGCGCCGCGCTCGAGGAATCAACGCCTTCCGGCAATCGCGCGGAAGAGGCCGCGGCGACGGGCAACCTGGCGGCCGCGCTGCGGGCGCAGGCCCGGCTGGATCAGGCGGAACCGCTGTTTGCGCGGGCTATGGCGCTAACCGAGTCGCTTCCGGTGTGGGAACAGTCCGGGTTGGCGCCGCTACTGGACAGCTATGCCCAGCTTGACGTGGACCGGCTCCGCTATGATGCGGCCGAGCAGAAATTTCTGCGCGCCGCCCGCATCGCCCGGCTGGGTTCGCCTGATCATGTATCGGGCATTCTGGCCAACTACGCCCTGCTGCTGATCCGCGCCGGACGCCTGCCGGAAGCCGAAGAGATCGAGAAACGATCGATCGATGCAGCGCGGACGCGATTCGGCGAGGGCAGCTCGAAGCTGGCCGTGCCGCTGTTGAATCTGGGAGAAGTGTTGCGCCGCCAGGGGCGATTGGCGGAGGCAGAAGCCGCCATCCGGGAGGCACTTTCGCTGGCCGGCGCCGCAGGGAACGCGTTGCCGCGGCCGTGGGTAGCCGCCGCGCTCAATAATCTGGCTCAACTGCGCGTCGCGCAGAAGCGCTGGAAGGAAGCTGAGCGGCTGTTCGAGCAGGCGCTTGAGGCGTGGGATCGATCAGTGGGGCGGGATCACCCGTCGTATGCCAAGGGGCTTACGAATCTCGGCGCGCTCGCATACTACCGGAAGAAATACACGCGCGCGGAAGCGCTCTACCGGCAGGCGCTGGAGATCGATAGCGCGCGGTACGGCGCGGAGCATCCCAGCGTGGCCGTGCATCTGAACAACCTCGGCGCGCTGCTTTCGAACGTGCGTCGGTATGGCGAGGCGGAAGACGCGCTGCGCCGCGCCGTGGCCATCTACGAACGGGAGCGGTTGACGGCCGACCGCGGATACTTGCGCGCGGCGTCGAATCTGGCCGGGTTGTATCACGCGCAGGGGCGCTTTGCGGAAGCGGAGTCGCAGTACCGGCGGGTGGAGGAGATGGCTCGTCTGGCCGCGCCGGCGGAGGAACCGGCGGTAGCGAAAACGCTGGATGCTTACGCCACGCTGCTAAGGCAGCGGAGCCGGCCGGCCGAGGCGGAGCAGGTCGCGGTGGAGGCGATGCGGTTCCGGGTTCGGAGCGCGTTGCGCGAGGACGTGGGGTGGCGGAAATAGTGGCGGCGTTGTGGAGCGCAGGCGGGTCGCTTGCGCTGCTAAAGCGCGAGAATCTTTGCGTGGCGTGACGACGTTGGCGTTCGGCCGCGGCCACTCGACCTTCGGCAATCTCCGGAACTGGATGGTGAGGTCGCGTTGGGGTGTCAACTTCCGGATGCGTCATCCCGAGCGCGATGCCACTTTCGGACACGCCGGATTCCCTCGCTACCAACCGATCTCCCAAAACTCCGCAATTGTGGTTGAGTTCAATCGTCCCGGTTTCGCTTACGCGACACATGCTTCGATCAGGCAGATGGGGGAGTGAGTAGGCGTAATGCTGACCAACCTGAGCCCGGCCGATTCAAAAAGCCCGGTGAATTCGGCCGGCGGGGACGCTTAGCTTTTTTGTTCCGGCGGCGTGGGACAGAACGGCGGAGTCCCATGCGAGGGGGCGGTGGGCTTCGCGGGACCTTGCGAGAGACATCAGCAGCGGGACTTTCTGAGTCGCTCTGGAGCCGAACGTGGGGCGGGCCACGCCGCGGGCCCAGAGGAACAAAGCGTCCTCGGCGATGCCATCAGGCGGATATTCGAGCGGGCGCGGGTGGTCAGCTTCGCCGTCGAAGTAGCCGTGCGAGGTCAGGCGGATGGCGCTCGCAGAGCCGGCCGTGGCAGGACGCGCTGGAGGCGCTTACGGGCCAACGGCAGATGGACGCGACGGCGGTCCTGGACTATTTCGCGCCGCTGAAGAAGTAGCTGGATGAGCAGAACCGCGGGAAAGCGCTCGGCTGGTGAGCGGAAACCAGCGGTAGCACGTCCAGCGGGGCGGGCTTTGCCAGCGTAGTACTGGATCGCACCCCAAGCCATCTACTTGGTCGGGGGCACGTGGAGCGTGCCGAGTACAACTCTTCGCGGAGAGTATATCGAAAGCCGATGAGCGGCGGCGACCGTTGGGCATCGGGTAGTGTCTGAAAATCAGACACTACCGGGTATCGCTGCTCGATCCTAATGTGACGCACACGCCCGGCTACTGACCGCGTCTGGCGGCATCTGCATCCTCAGCTAGATCCCGCAGGAGTTCAAAGAACGACGGCGATTGGCCGATGAAGAGCCCGTTGGCCGTCAGTGCGCTAAGCGCGCCCATTGCAGCCCCACTTGTCTCTGTAGGGCGAATGATCGAACATACCGGGAACTTTCGGCTGAGGAATGGGCATGGCTCTGGCATGATCAGGCTGGTTTGGAAGTCCTCCCCGCCAAGAGGAGGGGCGTTGAGGTCCGGAAACACCAACCCATTCGTTGGGTCGGTCAGAGGAGGTGCATTGCCCGCCTTGTCTTGCCAGGTCTGAAAGTGTTGCGTTTCGGTCGGGCCGATACTGAGCAGGATTCGCAGAACTTCCGGATGGGTCACCCTCTGGGCCAGCTTGGGATAAAGACTGGTACCGCCTTGCTCGATAAAAGCAAAGTGGAATCCTGCTGTGTTGGCGATCGCCTGAAGGTGATTAGCCGGACTTAGATCAGCATTGGTCCGGGGAATGCCGGGAAACTGCCCCATGCTCAAACCCGGAACTGCCTGGGGAAACGTGAACGTGGGATCGAGATCGGGGTTTTTGTCCCGGCTGCGGTACCGGGTCCACCAACTGGTATCCACAGTGAGTTGCATGAGATTTGTCAGCCGTCCGATTTGCTGGGCCCCTGTCGCGTGGCTGCTAGGCAAAGTGCGGAACTGTTCCAGATTGACCGTATCGGCGCGCTTCGAAGCCAAGTACGCGTTGATGAACTGGAAGTGGGTCATCTCATCCTCTGTATTGTCGTGGATGTACTGGGGCATGTCCGAGTCAAGCACCACAAGGGCGGCAGTATAGGCTGGATTTCCATTTCCCCCGGGGACTTCGCTGTCTTGGATGCCTCCGAGTTCGTTGTACTGTCGCCACAAATCGGTCTCGAGGATTTCGGCCGCAGCCAGGAATCTGAGGATGGCCGCGTCTCCCTTCGTAAGTTCGCCGCTGCTTTCCTCTCGTTTTTGGCCGAAAGCGCGATCGGCCAACAGTCCGACACCTGCGGTTGCCGTGCCGGCCGCCTCCAGTCCTTTCTTCATGAAAGAGCGCCGGTTGGCGGGACTCTTCAATCCGTTCAGTGCATACTTCACAGCCTTTGCTCCTTTTCTTCCGATTGCTGTCGGAGATGGTGGTTTCAAGAGACGCGCGCAACCGGGTTCGAGTGCGCACGTGCTGAGAGACCTCCCTGAGGCGAGCTTACTCGGAATCGCACTTCACATCGGTAACTTAATGTGTAAACAGTTCGTCCTGCGCTTATGTGAGCACTGTCTCCCGAACATGCGCCCAGTCGCCCGGGAAGCATAGCTGTGCCTGACCGGCATCGAAAGGATGCAGATCGACGAATAGGCACGGGAACAAGAACAGCAACGCTACGACGTCCGCGGCGGCCGCGGCGACAGCCCCAGCTTCTTCAGTGACTCCACGCCCTCCGGCGTATTGAGCTGCCAGTATTTCATGCGGGCGGACTTCAGGAGCACGGCTTTCTCGCCCTTCGAGGATTCCCAGGCGACGATGCGGCGGGGGGAAGCTTTTTCCACGGAGAAGGTTCGCGTCGAGGCGCCTTCCACGTCCGCGGTGAAGGTTTCTACTTCGAAGGCGCCGGCGGGGACGGTTAACTTTTTTGTTCCGGAGGCGTGGGACAGAACGGCGGAGCCCCATGCGAGGGGGCGGTGGGCTTCGCGGGACCTTGCGAGAGACATTAGCAGCGGGACTTTGATCGACGCTCCAGGGGTGAGCGACGGGCGGGCCATGCCGCGGGCCCAGAGGAACAGAGCGTCCTCGGCGATGCCGTCGGGCGGATATTCGAGCTGACGCTGCTGGTCGGCTTCACCGTCGAAGTAGCTGTGCGAGGTGAGGCGGATGGCGCGCGGGTCGAACAGCGTCTGCGCGTAGAAGTTGCCGCACCATTCCTGGCTGGAGAACGATACCTTCGCGAGCGATCCGGCGGGGCGCTCGTTCAGTGGAGCCAGGGCGACGAACGCGCTCAGCATTTCGTTGTAGTCGTAGATGCCGGTCTGGTAATCCTTCACCAGGTTCAGCTTCATCGCCGGAAACTCGTCGCTCTTGGGATGCTTGCCGGGATCCGCTTTCACGCGGGCGCTGTTGGAGAACGGCTCGGTGACGAAGATGGTCACGGCGACTCCGCGGCGGGGTTTGCCGTAGTGGGGCTGCGTGAGATCGTAGCCGGCGAGCTCGGCCTGGCCGTCGCCCCATACCGACCAGAATGCGCTTTCAAATTTCGGAGCATCATCGGGCGCGGCGGGGGGCTTTTGCGCTCGGACCAGAAAGAAGACCGCCGGGCAGGCGAAGGCGAGAAAAAGCAGGAAACGGCTGGTGCGCATGAGGAAACCTTTACTGGAACTCCCGAAGATAAATGTTGCCGCGCGTTTCGACCCGCTCATAGATCAGGCGGTCGCCGGCGGGGGACCAGGCGGGATAGCGGACGAACGACGGGCCGGGAGGATAGGCGGTCAGCTTCCTGCGCTCGCCGGTGGCGCGCGACACCCACTGCAGGTTCCAGGCTCCGTCGCGCAGCGCGGCATATGCGATGCGGGCGCCGTCGGGCGACCAGCCGAAGGGCCAGGAGTGGCCAGTCTCGTTAGTGATTTGCTGCAACGGCCCGCCGGCGGATGGCATTACGGCCAGATGGGAGCTGCTTCCACGCGCCACTTCCAGCGCCAGCCATTTGCCATCGGGCGACCAGGACGGGAATCCGGCCGATTCCTTGTCGAAGGTGAGCTGAACGGGGTCGCCGCCGTCGAGCGACGCCGTCCAGACGTTGTGTACGCCATTCTGAGTGCGGTGATAGGCGACGCGGCGCAGCGACGGCAGCAGGTTGGGCAGGCCGGACATCCGCGCGGGCGGGCTGTACGGGCGCGTCGCGCCTCCGGCGAGCGTGGTGACCCACAGCCGGTAAGCGCCGTCCTCGCGGGACGCATAGATGATGCCCGCGCCGTCCGGGGTCCACACGGGGAACGATTCGCGCTTTGGATCGATGGTGAGGGGGAAAGCGTTGCGGCCGTCGGAGTCGGCTATCCAGACATCGCCCGCCACGCCGAGGCGGCGGACGAACCAGGCGATGCGGCGGCCGTCGGGCGAAAACGCCGGGTGGGTGTTGCGATAGCTGGTGTCTTGGGTGATCGGCGTGGGCGCGCCGCCGTCCAGCGGGAGCGACCAGAGGTTGCTGGTAATGGAGGCCAGCGAGTAGGCGAGCTTCTGCTTGGAGGCGGCCAAGTCGCGGGGCATGGCGAGGCCGGTGCGGACGATTTCCTCGGACTTGCCGCCGGCCAGGTCGAGGCGCAGGATGCGAAAGTCGGCGGCCTTCATCTGCTCGGCGTAGTACAGAGATTTGCCGTCCGGGGTGAGGGCGGGGGCGTAGATGCCGGCGTCGGCGATCTTGCGGAGCTGGTCGCCGTTCAGATCCACCGACCACAAGCCGGCCTCGCTGAAGCCGGCGTGGCTGAGGAAGAGCAGTCGCTTGCCGTCCGGCATCCAGACGGGAGAGGAGTGGCGTCCGTTGCGGGTAATCTGGCGGGGCTCGCCGCCGGCGGCGGGGGCTACCCAGATGGCGGACGGCGTGACGGGCGCTGAATCCAAGCCCACCAGCGAATAGGCATTGTCGGACTGAAACGCGAGCAGGCGGCCGTCAGGGGACCAGGCAGGCTTGGAGCCGAAAAGCGAGATCTGGCGGGGAAAGCCGCCGAGCGAGGGGACGACGTAGACGCCCCCGCGAGTCATCGAATGGTAGGCCAACAGGCGGCCGTCGGGCGACCAGGCGGGCTGGATGTTGAGGCCGCCGTCCTCGGTGATGCGGATTTCGCGTCCGCCGGGAGTGGCCGGGCGGACGTAGATTTCCATGGCGCCGCTGCGGTCCGAGCTGTAGGCGAGGGACGCGCCGTCGGGAGAGAAGGCGGGGTAGGCGTCGAGGCCGACGGAGGCGGTGAGCTGAACCGCCGGGGACTCGGGCAGGTGCGACGTGGGAGTCCGGGCGCGAACCACGGCTATGGCGAGGGCTGCGACGGCGAGGGCGGCTCCAGCTATGGCGGGCCAGCGGTTTCTGCGCGCGGGCGCCGGTTCCGGCTGGTTTACGGGGGCGATGAAGCGGTAACCGATAGTGGGGACGGTTTCGATATAGCGGGCCTGACGGACGTCGTCGCCGAGAGCTTTGCGGAGTTGGGCGACGGTTCGCGTGAGGGCGTTGTCGGTGACGAAAGTGTCCTTCCAGATGGCTTCGATGAGCTCTTCTTTGGGGACGACGCGGTCGCGGTGGTCGATGAGGTGGAGCAGGACGCGGATCGACTTCGGCTCCAGGGGCAAGGGGGCACCGGCTTTCCGGACGCGGAAGCTGTCGCGGTCCACCTGCACGTCGTCGAAGCGGATTTCGTTCATTTGCCCACTTGTTGGGACGAAAACATCACGTCTCCGTCACGACCATCATCGCGCTTTCACAGTAAGTTGCGGAAATGCTGCTGCCGCTTCTCCTGCTGACCGTTCCTTTGCGTATTGTCGAACATGCGCCGGTGGCTGAACAGGTGTACGTCAACGGGCAGGGGCCGTTTCGCTTTTTGATCGATACGGGGGCGGAGGGGACGATAGTGCATCCGGCGGTTGCGGCGAGGCTCGGGCTTCGGCCGGAGTTTCGAACGGAGATCGTGACGCTGGCCGGGGCGGAGTGGAGGGCGGGCGCGCGGTTGAGGAGTGTCGCGCTGGGGGCGCTGGCGGTGGAGAGCGTGGACGCGGTGCTCGATCCTCTGCCGGCGGTTCGGTCGGTGGACCCGTTGGTGGATGGGGTGCTGGGGCAGGACGTTCTGGGGCGGGCGAATTACCTGATCGATTACGGCGGCCGGCGGCTGGTCTTCGATCCGGTGGTGCGAGGTGACCGCGTGCACCTGCGGTGGGTGGAAGGGCGTCCGGCGGTTGACGTCCGCGCGGAGGGCCGGACGCTGCGGCTGATTCTGGATTCAGGGGTTGGCCGGGTGGTGCTGTTTCATGCGGTGGGCGGAAGGGGCGTGCTGCGAGTGGGAACAAACACGGGCGCGCGGATAGGCGGTCTGCGGCAGTTGGCGCGGCTGAGCGTGGGGCGGTCGGCTTGGGTGGGTGTCGAGGCGGCACTGGTGGCGTCGCCGGGGAGAGAGGCGGACGGGCTGTTTCCGCTCCAGTTGGCGGGCGCGGTTTATGTGAACAACCGGGAGGGCTACGTGATTTTCAACCCTTATTGATGGAAGCCCGGTAAAATAGTAGTTTGCGGATGACCAGGCTGACTCTTTCCCTTCTCTCCCTTCTTACGGCTTCGGCTGCCGCGTTCGGCGGAGAACTGGAGGCGGCGCGCGACCGGCAGGACCGCGCGACGCTCGAAAAGATGTCCGCGGATCTCGACGCGGCCGCTCAGAAGAAAAGCGCGGACGCCGCGGCGCAGTATCGCGCGGCGCTGGCCTACTCGTATCTGGCCGAAGTGGCGCAGGAGATGCGCGACAAGGGCGGCGCGAAGCGGGCGGCTGAAACCGGCATTCAGGCGGCGCAGCGCGCGCTGGCGCTGAAGCCGCTGGAATCGGAGTACAACCGAGTGCTGGGCACCCTCTACGGGCAGGTGATTCCGGCGAACGTGCTGGCGGGGCTTTCGTACGGGAAGCGGTCGCAGGAAGCTATTGCCAAGGCGATCGAGCGGGACCCAAAGAGCGCGCGAAATTACGTGGCACGCGGGGTGGGCAATTACTATTTGCCGCCAGCGCTGGGGGGCGGGGTGGACCTGGCCATCAAGGATTTCCAGAAGGCCATTGAGCTGGATGCAAAGTCGGACGAAGCGCACATGTGGCTCGGCATCGCGCTGCGCAAGGCGAACCGGAACGCCGATGCGCGCAAGGAACTGGCACGGGCGGCGGAGCTGAACCCGAACCGCGCCTGGATCAAGCAGCAGCTCGAGAAGACGCCGGCGAACTAGATGATGCCGTCGCGCGCCGTGGCGTACTGCGTCGTGGCTTTCTGTATCGTCTGTCTTACACTGCTTAACTTCTTTCAGTTTCCTGGGCATACCTACTTGCAATCGGACACGCAGATTTATGCGCCGATTCTGGAGCATCTGTGGGATCCGGAGTTGCTCGCGAGGGACCTGATCGTGCAGCGTCCGCACGTGTCGCTGACGCTTTACGACGAAGCCGCGCTGGGGCTTCGCAAGGTGACGGGGCTGGGCTTTGAGCAGGTTTTGGAGGGCCAGCAATTCGTTTTTCGCGCGCTGGGGATCTGGGGAGTCTATCTGCTGGCCGCTTCCTTCGGGCTTTCTACGGCGGGCGCGCTGCTGGTTACGGCGATCGTGTCGCTGGGAGCGACGATCGTCGGGCCGTCGGTGCTTACCTTTGAATACGAGCCGGTACCGCGCGGGTTCGCGGTGATGTTGCTGTGCCTGGCGATGGGGCTCGCGGCGCAGGGGCGGTTCGGCTGGGCGTCGGCCGCGGCGGCAGCTGCGACACTTTATCACGCTCCGACGTGCGTGCCGTTCTGGATTGTGTTTCTGACGGCGGCGCCGGCGAAGCGGAGTCTCCCCGCGCTCGGGGCTGCGGCGCTGATTTTGTGGATTGGGTCAATGACGCAGTTGGGTCCGCGGCAGCCACAGATTTTTTTCTCGCGGCTGGATGAGGAGTTAGAGCGGCTGCAGCGGCTACGCGCTTCCTACAACTGGATCTCGGTGTGGGGGGCGGCGACGTTGCCGCATTACCTGGTGATGTGGGGCGCGGGTCTGCTGGCGGGGCGTCGGCTGGGATGGCCGCATCGCTGGCTGACGGTAGGGCTGCCGGCGCTGAGCCTGGCGACGCCGCCGCTTTCCTTTGTGCTGCTGGAAGGGGCCAAGTGGGCTCTAATGGCGCAGGTGCAGCCGATGCGCGCGCTGCTGTTTGTCACTCTGATTTCGGTGATCCTGGCTGCCGCGGCCGGGGTGCGGGCCGCGGGCGCGGGCCGGCGGGCGGAGGCGTTGGGCTGGTTTTGCCTGGCTTACCTGATCCCGCTGAACGTTAAGGTGACGACGCTGCCGGATTTGAGCGCGCTTGCTGTGATGGGGGCGCTGGCGGGTTACGCGGTTGTGTTTGCGTCCGCCGAAGCGGGCGGCAAGTGGTGGGGGACAGCGGGCGTCGCGGTGACCGCGGTGGCGGCGTTTTTCGCGGTGCCGATCCTGGGAGGAGTGCGCAACTATCCGCCGCTGCACAATCCTGAGCTGAATGAGCTGGCAGCGTGGGCACGCGCGTCGACGCCGAAGAACACGATGTTCCTGTTTCCCGACGCGGGGCAGAGCCTGGAGCCGGGAGTGTTTCGCGCCTATGCGGTGCGGGCTCTTTACGTCGACTGGAAGGGCGGCGGGCAGGCGAACCATTTTCGCGATCTGGCGGAGGAATGGTGGAAACGCTGGCACGCCACAGTGGAGCCACCTTTCGACCCCAAGCGCGTGCCCAGGTACGGCGCTTTGGGGATCGATTACTTTGTCGTGAAGGCCGCGCATCGCATTCCGGGCGGCCAGCCGGTATATATAAACGCGAGATATGCGGTCTACCCGGCGCGGGAGCCGTAGGGTGATCGAAACCGGGACCGCTTCACGCCTGCATGGGTGAGGAGCGGTTTATGATCTTCGCGACATTGACTCTGAACATTCTATTGGGCGTGGTTTGCCTTGGCTTCGTGCTGACGGTGTGGGGCGGCAGCCTGCCGTCCGGACCGGAGGGTCCGGTGGGGGCGTGGATCATCCCGGTGCCGTTTCTCCTGATTCTCCTGGTGGTCATGATTTCGTCCATTCTGCGGGGGCGGTTTGACTGGATTCCGGGAGGAAAGGTGGTGGCGTTTGCGCTGCTGATCGGTTTTATGGTCGGCGTGGGGACTCCGCTGTTCGATTCGTTCAACCGGCGCGACTCGGCGTGGGATTACCTGATTGCCACGATTCCGTTCGTCACGCTGGTGGGCTGCTTCTGGGCGGTGAGCGGGCTGGAGCCGATAGTTCCAGCGAGGGCTGGGAAAATCCTGGCCTCGGCGATCCTGGGGCTGACGTCGACCGGGGGGTGGGGGCTCATCGGCTACGCATTTGTGTCGCACATGAACAGCCAGATGCAAGCGGCGGACCAGCAGATGACAAAGGACCGCGCCGAGGATGAGGCCCGCACGGCTCGGGAGGTGGCGGAGTTTCGAGCGCTTCCGGCGGACGCGCCGCTGATCGAGCTGTTCAGTTTCGAATTCGCGTCGAACGAGGCGGTGCAGCGGGAGGCGCGCCAGCGGATCGCGGCGCGGCCGGATCTGGACGGCGAGATCATCGCGATTCTGAGCGACGAGAAGCACGGCGTGACGGACTTGCTGCGGACGGTATCGTACATCGCCAACATCCATCCGGCGCCCTCGGCGCGCCTGGCCCCGGCGTATGCGAAGGTCCTCGAAAGGGCCTACAAATACTGGGAAAGCACAATGAAATACGATGAGTATGCATCCAAGGCGGAGCCGGAAGTGCGGCTTTTTCTGCGCGCTGCGGAGCGGGTGCAGAAGGCCGGCGGTGACCTGCGTCCGCAACTGCGAGCGTGGCGCGATCTGGTAAAATCGGCGCGCGGGCTGGGCGGGCTGGCAGCGTATCTCAAGAGCATCGCTAACGCGTAGGGGGCGGCAAGGGGATGCCTTCCTTCCGGTAGCGGCGCAGGATGCGCAGGCGGGCTTCGGAGAGAGCCGGTCCCTGAAGGGAGAAATCGGCGACCGAAAAGAGAAGCGAGAACTGGATGTGGGTGGGCAGCACTCCGGGTGTGAAGACGGCCTTCGCGGCGGGCTCGGGGAGAGCGGTAGGAACGCCGGCTAACTCTTCGAGGGCGATTTGCATGGCGCGGTCGGGGTCCGCGTCGTGGGCGACGACTACGGGCAACTCGGCGACTACGCGGGCGTCGGGCAGATTGTAGTTAGTCAGGATGCCGGAGGTGATCTTGGTGTTGGGGATCACGATCATATTGTTGCGTCCTGTGCGGAGGCGCGTGGTGCGCCAGCCGATGTCGGTGACCACGCCCTCCTCGGTTTCGGAGAGGCGGATGGCGTGGCCGACGGAGATCGGCTCTTCAAGCAGAATGTGGACGCCGGCGAAGAAATTGGCCAGCGTGTCCTGGAGGGCCAGAGCCACGGCCAGGCCGCCGACTCCCAATGCGGTGAGCAGCGGCGTAATGCTCTTGCCGAAAATCCACAACAGGATGAGGAATCCGGTGGCGAAGATCACTCCGCGGGTCACGGTGCGGGCGAGGCCCGAGGTGGCGAAGGAGATGCCGGTCCGGCGTCCCCACAGTTCGAGGAGGCGCACGGAGATGGAGGCGGCGGCGAGGCTGGCGCTGAGCACCAGGAAAACAATGATGACGCTGGCGGCGCGTCCGACGTAGGTGTCGGGCACGACCGACATTTCGAGCGCGAGGTGCAGAGAGCCGGCCAGGCACCAGAGGACGGAGGGCACGCGGATGGCGTCGAGGACGACGTGGGCGGGGGAGTGGGTGCCGCCGGCGTGGCGGTAGAGCCAGGTGAGCAGCAGGCGGCGGGCGGCCATCAGGGCGGCGAGGGCGACCAGAAACACCAGCGCAGGGCGGGCCGCCTGCTCGATCAGCTCTCGCGGGAGGCCGAGGGGATATCCGTTCATTATTGCCAGTGTATCGGAGCGGGGGCGGGGGCCCTATTCAACGGTGGCGAGTATTGGGACGTAAATGCTAGGGAAGGATCGCTGGTGCGGATCTTGAGGACGCCGCTGATCTTTCCCGTCGGCAGCTTTTCAGGGAGGCTCACTTCGATCCGAAAGAACGAGGCTGCAGCGGACGGGGGGTCGCGCCGGATATCGAGGAAATCGAGGCTGGACTCTATGTCGAGGATCCGGACTTCGGCATGCGGAAAGCGGAGTTGGAGGGTGAGCGTTGACGGGCTCTCAGAGGCGCGAGGCAGCTGCCCGAAATCGACCGTCGCGGGACGGAGCTGGTAGTCCGCCCTGGACTCTTCGAGCATTGTTCGCCTGGCCGTCCAACCAGAGGAGATGGGGATTAATAGCAATAACGCGAGGCAGACAGGTTGAGGCGTGAGGTAACTCATCTAAGCCGGTTCTAAGCTTTCGGCTTTACTACACCGAAGTACTTCCGGTTTATTCGCCGGCTGCCTTGGCCGCGTCCAGCTCGACAAAATCGTTTGGAATCACCTGAGCGATGGTTAATCCGGCAGCGCAAAAGAGGGCGCCACCAGGTTTACGATTCTCGTATCACAAGCCATCACTTGCTCCTTTTTTGTTTGTTTGGCAGACCACGTAAAACCGGTGGAGCGCGCCTCCGATACGATGCACTACCAGGCTGAATCCTGAGAGCCTGGTGAATCCAGGCCAGGCCAGCAATGAACCTCGATTTGCAGAGCGCAGGTGATAGCCTTCAGAAGTGTAATGGATACTGTGAGCTACTACCCTCGCGGCGGTTTCTGCTCGCACCAGCGACCGCCGCTTCCTATGGAATCTCCTTTCCAGCAATGCTTAGTGGTGTTGAGCGGCACTAGCGTTTCAGGCAGTAACGAGTATCATCGCGACCAACCAAATTTCGCGAGGCTTGCTAATCTTCCGCATGAACACCACATTCCCGTGTAAAAACCGAATTTGAGTATGCGTGGCAGAATCGCCCAAATGTCAAGTGTTAAATCTCGTAAGCAACTCAATTGACATAAGTTATGAGTGAGTACCGCGTAACTGTTAATAGTACTACTGGGTTTGGGGTGGGGTTGCAGACAGACACCCTCCCGGGGTGTTCAAATGAAATCCGGAAGGGTGGCCAAACGTATCTGGAAGGGCGAGTTGCGGAGCCTGATTGAAGGAAATGGATAGGGAGGATCTCAGCCATTTTGGGGGATCGGAAAGGGCTCCATGGCCCCTCGAATTCGACGCGGATGCGCCGGAGAATCCCTGTATCGGGTGGGCGTCCTGGGTCCGTGGGCGTCTGCCTGTAAAGGCAAGCGGCGGGAAATATTGGACGGCCGCCGAGAGTTAGAAATGGGAACCCGGATGTCGCCAGGACTGATTTGAAGACATCCTTCCGAGATCAGGCCCGCTCCAGACGCCGGGCGGCTTCTTCAATCGTCGCGCGGGATTTCGAGAAGGTGAAGCGCACGCGCTTGGGGTTGCGGACGGCTTGCGGATAGAAGACCGAACCGGCTACGCCGGCGACTCCGCGTTCGCGGATCAGGCGTTCGACGAAGAGGTGATCGTCTTCGTCCGAGAGCTGGGAATAGCGGCACCAGAGAAAATACGATCCGCCGGGTTCGTACCAGGTAAAGCCGGCGTTGCCGAGGGCCTGGCACAGGATCTGCTTGCGCTCGCGGTATTCGGCGCGCAGACGCTCGTAGAATTCTTCGGGTAACCCGGTGGCGCCGGCCAGGGCGACCTGGAACGGATGGGGCGCGGTGACGGTGTGGAAGTCGTGCATCTTCCGCAGTTCGTTGGTCAGGGATTCCTCGGCCACCAGGTAGCCCACGCGCCAGCCGGTGACGGAGTAGGTCTTGCCCATGGACGTGACGGTGACGGTGCGGTCGCGCGCGGCTTCGATGGTGGCGATGCTGACGTGTTCGAAGCCGGGCCAGACGAGGTACTCGTAGGTTTCGTCACAGAAGATCAGCAGGTCATGGGCGGCGGCGAATTGGGCGATGATCTCCAGCTCGCCTTGGGTAAAGACTTTGCCGGTGGGGTTGCAGGGATTGCAGAGGAGGATCGCGGCGGTGCGGGGCGACCAGAGCGCTTCCAGTTGCTCACGAGTGAAGCTGAAATCGGGCTCGCCGACTTCGAGCGTCTTCAGCTCCAGGCCGGAGGCGATGGCTTGCAGCACGTAGTTCTCGTACATGGGGGCGAAGGTAATCACTTCGCTGGAACGCTCGACCAGCGCTTCCATGGCCACGATCATGCCTTCGGTGGCGCCGCAGGTGATGACGATGTTGCGGTCGGGGTCGGCGTGGATGCCGTTGAAGCGGGCCAGTTTTTTCGCGACGGCCCGCCGCAGCAGGGGGGAGCCCCAGGGATCGGTGTACTGGTGATGGCATCCGGCGATGGCTTCGACGGCGAGTTGCTTCAGCTCCGGGAAGGTGTCGTCGTCGGGGAAGCCCTGGGAGAGGTTGACGGCGCCTAGCTTGGCGCTGAGGATGGTGGTCCGGCGGATAACCGACTCCCGCATTGGGAGGCGCTTGATGGGCATGGGTCGAATGGGCGCGGGTGTGGCGGAAGCGCGCTCCCATGAGCTTATCAGAGGCGGGTATGGGCTGTTTTTTAGCGTATGGCCTCCGCTCGCGGACACAGGCGGGAACGCCTGTACTAATAAAGTGAAAATTTTTGCGGGCCGCGACAATTCTTTCATGGCGCAGGCGGGCAAAGGTAGCCGCGGCTAAAGACCACTCGGCGAAGCCGCGCTGTGTCACCTTGCTGAAAAGTTCTGACGGGCGGCGCGCAACCAACCGGCAGATGAAGGTACTCACTTTCTTCGTGGCGGCCAGCCTGTTTGGCGCGGAGAATATACAAGTCAACCCGCGGCTTAATTATTCGAGCGATGCCGACGACGGGCCGCTTCTAACCGGAGAGCGGTTGGGCGACGGGCCGCGGCGCGGGCAGCCGAATTATGTTCTGATGTTCAGCCGCACTTGCTACAACTCCAAACGCCAGGCCCGCCGGACGGCCGAACTCTACCGGAAATATCGGGGCCGCGTCCACTTCATCGTGATCGATCTCGACGCCGAGCGTACGGCCGAGCAGCAGCAACTGGTGAGGGAGTACTATTTGGGTAATGTCCCGCACGTGGCCGTCTTCGGCGCGTCCGGCGAAGCCCTCTATGACCGCTCGGGAGAGGCCGGCGTCGAAGCGATCTCACGCATTATCGAAAAGGAGCTGTCCCGGTGAACAAAGAAGAACTCCGCCTGAAAGAAGCCAACGACCGGAAGAAGCATTGGAAGAAATGGGGACCGTATCTCAGCGAACGGAGCTGGGGAACGGTCCGCGAAGATTACTCGCCCGGCGGGACGGCGTGGGAGTACCTGCCTCACGACCAGGCGCGATCGAAGGCGTACCGGTGGGGCGAGGACGGGTTGGCCGGGATCTGCGACCGGCACCAGACGCTTTGCTTCGCGCTGGCACTGTGGAACGGACGGGATCCAATCTTAAAGGAACGGGCATTCGGGCTTACCGGGAACGAAGGCAATCACGGCGAGGATGTGAAGGATTATTACTTCTACGTGGACTCGACGCCGACGCACTCCTACATGAAGTATTTGTACAAGTACCCGCAGGCGGAGTTTCCTTATACGCGGCTGGTGGAGGAGAATCGCGGGCGGGGGCGTAACGCTCCGGAATTCGAGCTGCTGGACACGGGCGTCTTCGACGACAACCGCTACTTCGACGTCTTTGTGGAATATGCCAAGGCCACGCCCGAGGACATTCTGGTTCGGATCACGGTCGCCAACCGGGGACCTGAGGCCGCCTCGCTCGATCTGCTGCCGACGCTGTGGTTCCGGAACACGTGGTCATGGGATTTCGGCAAGATCCGCCCCGTAATCAGGAAGGTCTCGGACTGCCTGGTGGAAGCGGAAGAAGAATATTGCGGGCTGCGCCGGCTTTTCTTCGAGCGTCCGCAGGAGATCCTCTTCACCGAGAATGACACCAACAACCAGCGGCTTTACGGCAGCCCTAATGCCGCGAGCTACGCCAAGGACGCGTTCCACGAATACATTATTCACGGGAACCGGGCGGCGGTGAATCCGGCGGCGACGGGCACCAAGATGGCGGCGCGGTACCGGCTGGATCTGGCCCCAGGCGAGGAACGGGTGATCCGGATGCGGCTTACCGACTCCACGGGCAGCTTTGACGAGTTCGACCGGATTTTCGCGGAGCGCATCGCAGAAGCCGACGGGTTCTATGCGAAACTCACGCCGTCGGACGCCTCCGACGACGCGCGGCAGGTGCAGCGCCAGGCGTTCGCCGGCTTGTTCTGGTCGAAGCAATTCTATTACTACGACGTCAAGACGTGGCTGAAGGGGGATCCGGCACAGACGGCGCCGCCGCCGTCGCGACTTCACGGGCGCAACAGCGAGTGGAACCATCTGTACAACGCAGACGTCATCTCGATGCCCGACAAGTGGGAATATCCGTGGTACGCGGCCTGGGATCTGGCGTTTCACTGCATCGCCATCGCGCTGGCCGATCCGGGTTTCGCGAAAGAACAGCTCATCCTGATGCTGCGCGAGTGGTACATGCACCCCAACGGGCAGATTCCGGCGTATGAATGGGCGTTCGGCGACGTCAATCCTCCGGTGCATGCCTGGGCGGCGTGGCGCGTTTATAAGATCGACAAGAAGCGCGCGGGCCGGCCGGATACAACGTTCCTCGAGAGAATTTTTCACAAGCTGATGCTGAATTTCACCTGGTGGGTGAATCGCAAGGACGCAGAGGGCAACAACCTTTTCGAAGGTGGATTCCTGGGGCTGGACAATATCGGGGTGTTCGACCGCTCGGCGCCGCTGCCCACGGGCGGATTCCTGGAACAATCCGACGGCACCAGTTGGATGGCTATGTACACGCTGAACATGCTGGCCATCGCGATGGAACTGGCGAAGCACAACCCCGCTTACGAGGACGTGGCGAGCAAGTTTTTCGAGCACTTCGTGCACATTACCGACGCCATCAATCATTTCGGCAAGGACGCCGACGGATTGTGGGATGAGGAGGACGGATTCTACTACGATGCGCTGCATCTGCCGACCGGCCATTTCCCGCTGAAGGTCCGCTCGATGGTGGGTCTGATTCCGCTGTTGGCCGTGGAAACGCTGGACTCCGATCTCGTCGACCGCCTCCCGGGCTTTAAGCGACGTATGGAATGGTTCCTCAACAACAATGAGGATCTGCGCAAGCACATCGACGAACAGCGCTGCCCGGACGGCACGGTGCGGCGGCTGCTGGCGGTGGTAAACCTGGACCGGCTGCCACGCGTCATGCGCTATATGGTGGACGAGAACGAGTTCCTCTCAGCGTACGGTATCCGCGCGCTGTCGCGCCACCATATGCACAATCCGTTCGTGCTGCACGTCAACGGCAATGAGCACCGGGTGGATTACGAGCCGGCCGAGTCGTCGAGCGGCCTGTTCGGCGGCAACTCGAACTGGCGGGGACCAATCTGGTTTCCGGTGAATTTCCTGCTGATCGAAGCGCTGCAGAAGTTCCACCACTTCACCGGCGACATGTTCCAAGTGGAATTTCCCAGTGGCTCAGGGGGGCGGGCCACGTTGTGGCAGGTTTCGGCCGAAATCTCGCGCCGTCTGAGCCGGATCTTCCTTCGCGGCGAGGACGGCAAGCGGCCGGTGTATGGCGGCACGGGCAAGTTCCAGTCCGATCCGCACTGGAAGGACTACATCTCGTTTCACGAATATTTCCACGGCGACAACGGCGCGGGGATCGGCGCGAGCCATCAGACGGGGTGGACGGGTCTGGTCGCGAAGCTGCTGCAGCAGAGCGGCGAGTAAGGCAGCCACGCAAGGAGGACCGAGGCCGTCGCGCCGAGCACATGTCCTGAGGGCTGCCCCCAGTCGCTTTGACGTCGAGAAACCCCGTGTTCACAGAACGTTGACAGAGTTGTTTCAGCATTGAAACAACTGACGGCTACACTAGCTAGCGATCTTACCAGTATAGTGATAGGGTTTCTAAGGAAGAAAGACAATGACAAAGGCTCACCGGATTTGGAAAGCCCGCCACTGGCTGCGGATGTCTTGGCCGGCGTTCTTCGCCGCGGTGGTGTTTGCGCAATTTGAGTCTGCAACGCTTACGGGCGTGGTCACTGACGCGTCCGGACAAGTTGTGCCTGGAGTCGCGCTGAAGGCCGTCAATGAGGGGACGTCGGTGGAAACCCCATCCACGACCAACGGCGAGGGGCGCTATAACTTTCCCAGTCTGCGGCCGGGTTCCTATCGGGTGGTGGCGTCCATTACGGGATTCAAGCAGTTCGTTTCGCCGGGCGTGATACTTCAAGTGAATCAGGCGGCGCGCCTGGATATAAAGCTGGAGGTCGGAACGGTATCCGAGCAGGTCCTGGTCACGGGCGCGGCGCCGGTGCTGGAGACGGAATCGGGAAGCCGAGGCGCGGTCATCGATCACACCAAGATCGTCGAATTGCCACTGAACGGCCGCGACTACAACCAGCTTGCGTTACTCTCGCCTGGGGTGCTTGCTCCGACACCGCGGCTGCAGTCGGTGGGGTTCCGGGGAGCGTTCAACGTCAACGGCAATCGGGCCTTTCAGAACGCGTTCCAGTTGGACGGTGTGGACAACACCTCTTACTCCAATAGTTTTCGCGGCCTGAACGTGCAGGTGATCCAGCCGTCGGTGGAGGCGCTGCAGGAGTTCAAAATTCAGACGAACGCCTACTCGGCGGAGTTCGGACGCAGCGCGGGGGCTCTGGTGAACGCGATCATCCGCTCCGGCACCAATGAGCTGCATGGCTCCGTGTACGATTTTCTGCGTAACAGCGAGCTGGATGCGAGCAATTTCTTCGCCAACAAAGCGGGGCTGAAGAAGCCGTTCCGGCAGCGAAATCAATTTGGGGTGGCGGCCGGCGGCCCGATCATCAAGAACAAGACCTTCATCTTTGGAGACTACGAGGGGCTTCGGGACGCGGCCGGGCTGATCCGATTCAGCTCGGTTCCACAGCCGATCTGGCGTCAGGGAATGTTCGCGACTCCGATTTCGAATCCCTACAACGCCAACGACACGGGTCAGGACTTCCGCATCCCCGCCACCGCCAACTGCAACGACGGCGCGGGGAACTGCTGGAGACTTCCCGCCAACCTGATCGATCCGGTAGGGCAGAAAGTCGTCAACGTCAGTCCCGATCCCAACACGTTTTCCCCGACCTTCGACAACAACTTCGTTTCCTCGCCGATCGACCGGAACCGCACGAACCAGTTCGATATCCGCGTGGATCACACCATTTCCACTAAGCTAACGGCGTTCGGCCGCTATTCCTACGCCAAGACCAGCTTCTTCCGGCCAGCGCCGCGGCCTGGACTTTCGGAGGGATCTTTTAACGACACTTTTGGAACCGCCGATCTGAAGTCGCAAGCGATCGCCGCGGGCCTGGTGTGGGTGTTGAGTCCAACGATGGTGTCGGACACGCGCTTTGGCTACGCCCTGGGAGACTTTTACCAGCTTCCGCCAAATTTCGGCTCGGGCTGCCCGGGAGAGCTGATCGGACTGAAGAATGCGCCCACTGACGCGGCGATTTGCGGCGGGATCCCGGTGTTCAATTTTCCGGGAGGGAACCTGCAGCGGATTGGGCGGACCACGTCCGTACCCCAATTCCAGACGCCGCGAAGCTTGAATCTGCGCGAGTCGTTCTCGCTGACCCATGGCGCTCATTCGTTGAAGTTCGGAGGCGAGCTTCTGAACGTTGAAACGGGGATTCGCGATGTGAGCGCGCTGTTGGGAAGCTTCACGTTTTCCGGACGGTTCACGGGCGTCAACGGCCGCTGGGAGAATGCGCTGGCGGATCTGCTGCTGGGATTTCCGACCCGCTACCAGCAGGACTCAAATACGACGTTCAACATTTACCAGCGCATGTACTTCCTGTTTGTCCAGGACGATTGGAAGATCACGCGGAAGCTGACGTTGAACCTGGGTATTCGCTATGAGTTTGCCACGCCGCCGCGGGAGCGGGACTACAAATGGGCGAATTTCGATTCATCCAAGGGCGCGTTCATTTCGGCGAAGAGCGGTTCGCTGGAGGAAGAAGCCCTGATTAAGCCGGACAAAAATAACTTTGCGCCGCGAATCGGATTCGCTTATTCCCTGACTCCGAAAACAGTCCTGCGGGGCGCGTACGGGATTTTCTACAATCACGCAAACCGGTTGGGGCGGGAAGGCCTGCTGGGATTCAATCCGCCTTACATTATCCTGGCCGATTCGAACATCGGAGGAAGCGCGGCGCTGCGCTCGACAGACGCGATCTTCCGGCTTCAGGACGGGATACCGGCCGGGTTCGTCGACCTGAGCCGCGTTAACCTGGCGACCGTGTCGCGCAAAGCTCAGGATCCAAACCAGCGGTCGCCGTATGTGCAGCAGTACAACTTTGGTATCCAGCGCGAAGTCATCAAGGACCTGGTTCTGGATGTTTCCTACATGGGAAATCGCGGGCTGAAGATGCCTTCGTTTCGAAATCTGAATCCGATCACTTATAGTTTTAACTCTCAAGGCGCGCCGGTGACGGGATTGCGCGAGCTCGATTCGCTCGGACTGCGAGGAGATATCCAGATTCTGGAGAATCTCGGGATCTCAAACTACAATTCCCTTCAGGCAAAGATCGAGCGGCGATTTTCGCAAGGGTTTACGCTCCTGGCGTCATACACATACGGCAAAGCATTGACGGATTCGGTGGACCATCTCTCCACCAGCGGAGCCGGCAACGGTACGGACGTGGGGGCCTTCAAGGAGCCGCAGGACGGCAAGCACAGGCGGCTGGAGTACGGTCCCACGGAGTTCGATGTGACGCAGCGGTTCGTGCTGTCCGGTGTGTGGCGTCTGCCTTTCGGACGCGACCAGCATTTTGGGAAGAGCTGGCCGCGGGCCGCGGATGCGGTGCTCGGGGGATGGCAGTTCTCGCCGATCTTCACCATGCAAACCGGACTTCCGCTTACCATCATTCAGTCCGATGCGGTCAACATCGGGGGAGAGCGCAGGAGCCGGCCGAACCGGATCGCAAACGGCACGTTACCTGAAAATCAACGAAGCGTCGACCGCTGGTTTGACACCAGCGCGTTCGTCGCCACGCGGTCTTCTCCGGGAGTAGGCTTTGTGCCGAACCAGCTCTACGGAAATTCCGGCGTCGGCGTGCTGCGCGCTCCGGGCCAGGTGAACATGGATTTCAATCTCGCGAAGGATATTAAGGTGACGGAAAAGATTTCCCTCCAGTTCCGTACGGAGATTTTCAACGCCTTCAATCACCCCACCTTCGGTGTTCCCGGCGTGCAAATCGGAGGCGGATTCGGGCAGATCGTCAGCGCTTCGGATGCCCGCATCGTTCAATTCGGATTGAAGCTGCTGTTCTGAGCGCGAGGGTTCTGAACTCCTGAACTCGTACTCCCAGAAGATCGTCCCAAGTCGGGACGTGGCAGGCTGAGAGCCGGCTGAGAACCTGCGCCACGATTGGTGGCTCAGATTGATTCCTGAAGAGGCCGAAATTTCACGCCGGCCTCAGGAGTTCAGAAGCTATACTGAACGGGAATCATGGATCAGGAAAGCCCGGATCCTCGAATCTATCTTGCCGCGGAGCGCACGTTTCTGGCTTGGTTGAGGACCGGGCTGGCTCTGATGGGATTCGGCTTCGTGGTAGCGCGTTTCGGTCTCTTCCTTCGGGAGATGGAAGCGGTTCGATCCGGCGCCATCATCCGCCTCGGCTGGTCGGTTTATTTCGGAACGGCGCTGGTCTTGCTTGGCGTGGCGGTCAATCTGATTTCGGCGCTCAACCATGTACGGCTCATTGCGCAGATAAACCGGGGAGAGCGTATCCTGCAATCCCCTTCCCGGCTCGGCGTCTTCATTGCCGTGACGCTGGCGCTGCTGGGCGTGGTAATGGCGGTTTACCTGATGGTAATTCGTTAGGCTGTCGCCCGCGTCCGCCGGGTGCGATAGAATTCGCTCGATGAAAACCCCACGCCGCTCCGCCATGGCCGCACTGGCCGGCGCCGCCTTCCCTCCCTGGCTTGGCCGCTCCGCCCAGAAGGCCACCGCCCACGCTCTTACCGGCGACCGCTATCACGAACCCGATTACCTCCGAACCGGCATGAGCCGGAACCAGGGCCA
>JACXTT010001721.1_pt1 | contig 35960 bp, 28 predicted proteins | sample 9270951 | NCBI WGS metagenome assembly JACXTT01 (sample SAMN15532306, study PRJNA645909) | rock metagenome | isolation source: weathered quartz diorite | place: Puerto Rico | collected 2017-06-21 | reverse complement strand
AACGCGTCGGCACGGACTGAATGAGACCGAAACTTTTGTGTCTCCTGCTTCTTGCGGCCTTTGCCCTCCCAGTTCTCCGGGCGAAGGGAGGGACGATCGTCAATCCGATCACCGTTCGGGAGCTCAAGGAGCTGATCGGACGGGACTCGGGCAAGGTCGTCCTTGTGAACGTGTGGGCCACTTGGTGCAAATGGTGCAAGGAGGAGATGCCCTCCATCCTGGCGCTCAAGAAAAAGCTTGGGCCCAGGGGTTTCACCCTCGTTCTTGTCTCGGCCGATGACCCCGATATTCTTAATGATGGCGTGAAACCAGAGCTCCGGCGTCTCGGGATCGACTTTCCCAGCTACATCATCGCCGGCAGCACCGACGATGAGTTCATCGCCGGAATGAATGAGAACTGGAGCGGCGCGCTCCCGACCTCGTTCATATTCGACCGGCGGGGTTCCATGGTGGAAATGCTCGTGGGAGAAAAAACCCGCACTGAGTTCGAGGAAGCGATCGGCAAGTACCTGAAATAGTTTGGATTTCACTCCTCGAATTGGTATAATGATCCCGCGCTCCCCGAAGGAGATGGATGGAGGGCGGGATTTTTTTCCATGAAACCATTCCGAGAACGTATAAAGGACGGGCCGATCGTGTGCGACGGGGCGATGGGCACGCTCCTGGACCTCTACGAGTACGAAGAGCTTCCCCACGAGATTCAGAATCTCAAGAACCCCGACATCATCGCCCGGCTTCACCGGGAATATGTCGCCGCCGGCTCGGAGATTATCGAGACGAATACGTTCTCGGCCAACCGGTTACGCCTCTCTCAATTCCACCTGGAGGATAAACTTCGCGACATCAACCTGCGGGGGGTGGAAATCGCCCGGAGCGCCGCCGACGGGAAGGCGTATGTGGCAGGCGCGGTGGGCCCCACCGGAATGCTTCTTGAGCCGATCGGGAAGATTTCCCGCCAGAAAGCACGCGATGCCTTCGCGGAGCAGATTGAACTTCTCGCAGGAGCGGGCGTCGATCTCATCATGCTCGAGACTTTTGTCAGCGTCCAGGAACTCGATGAGGCGCTCGGTGCGGCAAAGGAATTGACCGACCTCCCCATCGTCGCGCAGAAGGCATTTGCGGAGGACGGGGCGATTCTGAGCGGCTCATTTCCTATCGAAGTGATCGAACACCTTATCGAACAGGGCGCGGATGTGGTCGGCGCCAATTGCACCGTCGGCCCCCAGCGAATGTTCACCATCATCAGGAACGCATATAAAGACGGGGTGATCCTCTCTGCGCAACCCGCAGCCGGGATCCCCACACTTCTCAACGGCCGCTCGATCTATCACACAACCCCGGATTACCTCGCCGCTTACGCACGCGAACTCGTTGAGTCCGGCGTCACTCTCGTCGGCGCCTGCTGCGGATCCACCCCCGCCCACATCCGGGCTATCGCCGAAGCTGTCCGGGGATTGAAGGTCGGCAGGCCCGCCCCGAAAATCACAGCGAAAACTGGCGAAGCGCCACGGGCAGAACCGGAACCCCAGTATTACGTCGAACCGTCGCGCTGGTCCAAGTTTGCTCGGAATGTGGGGAAGAAATTCATGACAACCGTCGAACTCGATATCCCGCGCGGGCTGGATATGACGGCTGTCCTTGAAGGAGCCCAGTTCTGCTACGAACGGAAGATCGACGCGGTTAATATAACGGACGGCGCACGTGCGCGGCTCCGGATGAGCGCCCTGGCGATTTCTTACCAGATACAACAGCGCGTCGGCATCGAGCCCATGATGCACCTCGCCACGCGGGACCGGAACCTCATCGGCCTGCAGGCAGAACTCCTCGGGGCAAACCTCCTCGGGTTGAGGAATGTCCTCTGCATCACGGGCGATCCCGCCGGCATCGGGGACTATCCCCACGCTCACTCCGTGTACGACGTGGACTCGACGGGCTTGATCCGCGCTGTCAATTCGATGAACCATGGGACGGATATCATGGGGAATTCAATCGGCACGCCCACATCCTTCTTCATCGCATGCGCCGCCAACCCCTCGGCCGATAATCTCGATTATGAAATAGAAAAGACCGAGAAGAAAGTGGCGGCCGGCGCCCGGATCCTTTTTACGCAACCCCTCTTTGAGATGAAGACCCTGGAAACTTTCCTGAAACGGATCGGTCATCTCAAGGTGCCCTTGATGCTCGGGATCATCCCCCTGAGGAGCTATAAGCATGCGGATTTCCTCCATAACGAGGTCCCCGGCATGCGGATACCGGAAAAATTCCGGGAGCTGATGAGAAACGCCGGGAAGGAAGGGGCCAAGACCGGTGTACGGCTTGCCATGGACTTCATCCGCGAGGCGAAACCATGCGTGTCGGGCGTCTACATGATGCCCCCGTTCCAAAAGTATGCGGTCATCGATGAACTCATGAGCGTAATCTCGTGATGACGGAAACCCAGCTGGACGCCCTCGTGACGATCTGTCACCGCCTGTACGAAAAAGGATTTGTGACGGCCACCGACGGGAATGTGAGCGCACGCCTGGAAAACGGGAAATTTCTTACGACGCGCTCCTCGGTGAATAAAGGGGCGGTCACGGCCGCCGATCTTGTCGAGGTTGATTCCGACGGATCCCCCGTCTCGACTGCCGCGAAACCGTCGACCGAGATCGGGATGCACCTCTACATTTATTCACAGCGGCCCGACGTCAGGTCGGTGGTGCATGCCCATCCCACGTACGCCACGGGTTTTGCATCGGCCCGCCTCGCGCTCGACCGCTGCGTCTTCCCCGAGGTCATCGTCGGGCTCGGCGCTATCCCCCTTGCAGAGTATGCAACCCCATCCACCGGCGGCGTCGCTCGATCCCTCTCCCCCTACGTTCACAATTCCGATGCGATTCTTCTTGCGAACCACGGGGTGGTGACATACGGCGCCGATCTGTGGGACGCCTACTTTAAGATGGAGAAGGTGGAACACGCGGCACATATCACCTTTGTCGCACGGATGCTCGGCGGTGAAACGATCCTCAGCAGGGCTGAGGTCGAGGGGCTGAGGGCAATAAGCAAACAGGCCTACGGCAAGGACATAAAGTCCGCGTGCGAGCCGTCTGATGCCGAAATCCGTGAAATCGTCAGAACCATGATCCAGCCGAAATGAGCGCTTCCCCACAACCTCTCCGCCGCGGTGCCGAGGCGGCCTGGCGCAATGCCCTCTAAGATCCGGGTCGGCGTCGTCTTCGGAGGACGCTCCGCCGAACATGAGGTTTCGCTCGTCTCCGCCGCGTCTATCATCAACGCCCTCGACAAGTCGAAGTACGAAGTGATCCCCATCGGAATAACCCCCGAGGGGAAATGGCTGAGCTCCCCCGAGGCGGTCAGGCTGCTTAAATCGGGAAAAGACCTTGATGGTCAGCCGGAAAAAACTCTCATCCCGGAGCCTTCGAGGAAGAGCCTCGTACAGTTCTCCGGCCCCGCCGAAGTTTCTCAGCAGATTGACGTGCTGTTCCCCGTCCTTCACGGCACGTTCGGGGAGGATGGCACCGTCCAGGGGCTCTTCGAACTCGCCGGCATACCCTATGTGGGCGCCGGGGTCCTCGGCTCCTCGGTCGGAATGGATAAAGTTGTGACCAAGCAATTGTGCGAGCAGGCCGGGATACGGGTCGTCCCCTACCTCTGGTTCCTCTCCACAGAGTTTCTCGAGAAGCCGCGCAGACTTGTTGCTCTCATCGAACGGCATTTGAAATACCCGTGCTTCGTCAAGCCTGCAAACTCCGGATCGAGCGTCGGGATTTCGAAGGCGCACGACCGGAGGGAATTGCTCGCCGCGATCGACCTCGCAAAAAACTATGACAGGAAAATTCTTGTTGAGAAGGGGGTAGAACGGGCACGGGAGATCGAGGTGAGCGTCCTCGGAAATGACCACCCAATCGCCTCCCTGCCGGGAGAAATCATTTCCTCGAACGAATTTTACGACTATGACGCCAAGTACGTCGACGGGAAATCGACAGCGATCATCCCCGCAAAGTTTTCCAAGAAAACTGTCAGGGAGATTCAGGATATGGCGGTGCGCTCCTTCAAGGCCATCGACTGCTCTGGAATGGCCAGGGTCGATTTCCTCGCTCCGAAAGGGAAGATTTTTCTCAACGAAATTAATACCATTCCCGGCTTCACGTCGATCAGCATGTACCCCAAGCTGTGGGAAGCATCAGGGATTCCCTACCCGGAGCTGCTCGACCGGCTGATCGATCTCGCCCGTGAAAGACACAGGGCGAAAGCATCGCTCCGGACGACCTTTAAACCCAAGACAGACTGGTTCCGTGCATGACCTTCACCCTGAGGGGAACTCGGGATATAGATCCCCGAGAGGGGGTGGCGCTTCTGCGCCGGCGATGCAGCTGACGTTCATTGCCGAGGATCCCAATACCCAAGAGGCAGAGACGTGAGCCGAACGCGGAGGATGCCGGCCTCTGACTACAGGGGCCCCAAATGGTAAAACCCAAAGGGTTTCCCCTGAAATCAAACACACCAACATTCTCCCGCCCGACTCCGGGAGGCACGGTCGCTTTCCCGATCGTGTTGCTCGCCCTCATCTGTGCCGGTAATTCACGCTCACAGGATCTCACACCCGGGTATTTTCTCGACAGCCTTCAATCCGAATCGCAGATTATCGAAAAAAACATCAACAGGCTCGCGCCTCCCGAGTACTTTGAGCGCCAGGAGACGCTGCGATCATTCCAGCGGCGGGGGTATGCCGAGGTGCTCCACAGTGTCTGCCGATTAGACGGATTGAGCGCGGTGCTGGCGTACGTGAAGATGAAGCTTCAGATCGAGTATTCCCTCGAGCACGCGCCCGTCGGCTTCGCCACTCTCACCGGTGAGTGGATCGAGCTTCCGATCGATTGGCGTTTCCCCGCCGATCCCTGGAAACGGCCCTGACCTGGCGCCTCCCCCTGTGGACTCTTCACTACAGATCGCAACTGAACTCCTCGCCGTCGATCGCCAGAGCCAGGGCGGAGAGGCCCGGATGAGGATGCATCCCCCCCTTCTCGCGGTTCTCAATATGATCTTCTGCGGCTACATGGATCAGTACATCAGGAAAGATCGCGGCGGAAGCTTCCTGGCACTTTTTCTTTTTATAGAAGTCTCCCTCGTCGTGCTCGCGGAGCTGTCGTTCCTCGTCCGGGGGGGTGATATCATTCGAAAAACCACGATCTTCCCGACAACTCCTCTGAGCCGAATACTGTTCACCGTCTGGGGGAGCATTCGGCGTCCGGCGAGCATCGCCCTGTGGTCCACGGCGCTTTTTTTCATGATCGTCCTCCGCTTTCCGTCGTGGCCCCTCTCGACCGCTGCCGTTGCCGCGACCTTTCTGCTGATTGCGGATGCGGAGCTGATCATCGGTATCCTGAGTCTGTGGATTACACGATCCTCGCTCCCAATGACGAGCCTCGGAGTCGTCGTAATTCTGGGGATAACGGCGGCCCTTATCCTGTCCGTTGTTTTCGGTCAGGCCGCCCTTCTCAGCTCCGTTCCGATACTATCCTTCTCGGTGAACGCGATGGCAGGTGCCGAAACCGGCGATCTATCGAGGTGTTTCCTGAGCTGTGGGCTGCTGGTAGCGACAGGCATGGCAGCGATCGCTCTGGGGCGGAAGATCGCATGATTCGACAAGCCGGGCCGGGCGGACTCTTCGAAGGGCGACGATGGTTTCTTTTTTCTATGGAGATCAGGGATTTCTTCCGCCACCGGCGAGCCTTTCACCTGTTTCCGCTCCTCCTCGCTGGGGTGTACCTGATGGCATGGATCTATCCGGTGGGCTCGCCGTTTGCCCCTGTCATATTTGTCGTCCTGATCGGTCTTGAGCCGCAGTTCAACAATATTTTCTTCCGCAGGCCCATTGAGCCGGAGGCGATGGCAGTCTTGCCCGTTTCTTGGAGCGAGGTAATTCTGGCAAAAAATCTTGCGACCCTGGGGCTTGTATGTCTTTTGATGATCACCTGCTCAATGGCGCTATTCTACTTTTCGCCCGAAAAAATTCGCCCGTCGGCGGCAGGAGACGCCGCGCTCTATCTTGCGAGCATCCTGCCTCCGATGCTCTGCCTCGGGAATTCGCAATCGATCAAAGAGCCGCGACGCGAAACGGGATTCCGGATCGCCGACGCGGTCGACGCGGTCTGGCACCTTGTCCACCTCGCCATCCTCTCGATCCCGTATTACATCCTGGTCTCACTGATGCATTTCCCGGCCCTCCTGCTCGTCTTCATGGCCGGAGCCATCACATTCTGGCATAGATCGTCGATCCCGCGGACCGCAGGCCTCATAAAGATCAATCCTTTATGGATGACGCACTAGCAGTCCTTCAATTTTCACATCTCGTCAAGGAGTACGATAACGGAGTCCGAGCTCTTGACGGCCTTTCGTTCACGATCCCCGCGGGAGCAATCTTCGGATTCATCGGTCTCAACGGAGCGGGAAAGACGACGACGATAAAAATCGTCGCCGGACTCTCCCGCAGGACATCAGGGGAAGTTCGCCTGTTCGGGAAGCCGATCGAAGACCATGATGAGGGTTATAAACGCGATATCGGATTCGTGCTCGACGAGCCCCTCTACTTTGACTGGATGACCCCGAAGGAATACCTCCTGTTCGTGGCGACGATGTATGCGATACCGGCCGGGGAGAGAGGAAGCCGGATCGCGGAGCTCTTGGAATTCTTCGATCTCCAGGAAAAATGCGACTCGCCGATCGCAACATTATCCACGGGGATGAAGAAAAAAATCTCCCTTGCTGCCGCTATCGTCCACGGTCCGCGCCTCATCCTTCTCGATGAGCCCCTGGAGGGAATCGACGCCGTGGCGGCCAGCTCGATCAAGGAGACGCTCAGCATGATGGCCTCGAGGGGAACGACGATACTGATCACCTCCCACGTGCTCGATACGGTCGAGCGATTCTGCAGCGACGTCGCAATTATACACCAGGGAAAAATCCTTCTGGAATGCAAGACGTCGGAGATCCGTACCCGCGCCCTCGGGGCGATTGCCGACCGGAGGTACGAATCGCTCGAGGAGCTCTTCGTCGACCTCGTCTCGGACAAAGTCCGTAAGAAAAACCTCACCTGGCTCTGAGCATGCGGATCCTTGCCTCCATGTTCGTCAATCCGCGCGATGCCGTCGAGCGCATCCGCCGGAAGCCCGTGTGGCTGGTCGCTTTCGCAGCGCTCGCTCTCCTCTCTGTCGCCGCCATGATATCGGTTCACCCCGTCACCGTCCGTCTTGCGCTCGCACAGATTCCCCCCACGGCGACCGCAGCCGATAAACTCGACCTTGCAAAACGATTTGACGACGAACTTTTTGTCCGGTCGATGTTCCTGCCCGTGAGGCTCATCGTCGGGTGGTATTCCACCGCACTGGTTTTATTCTTTCTGAGCCGACTGTGGACCATCAGGGAAGCGGCACGCTTCAGCCATATCCTCTCGCTCGAAATTCACTCCGAAGCGTTCAACGTGCTGGGTCAGCTGGCGGCCGCAGTCTTTCCTCGCGCTGCTCACTCCGCAGTTCTCGCCGTTCCCCTGGGCCTCGATCCCGCCGCCGGGAGTGCACACGGTTCGCTGGGGTTCATGGTGCTGAACTCGGTGAATGTTTTCTCCGTTCTCTATATCACGTTTGTTGGCTTCGGGCTCTCTACCCTGTTCCAATGGCATAACCTCAAAGGATTCATATCCAGCCTCATCGCCTGGTGCTCGACGACGACCTTCAACATCACGATGATCTATCTCCTGAAAGAAAACCTTCACCTGAATGTCCCCTGAGGCCCGGTCAGGTGATTTGAAATTCCGCCAAATTCTCGTACATTGTGGGCCATGGACAGCCAATACTACCGAGGCGCACGCCCGAAGGTTACAGGATGGTTCAAACGTCTGTTCAAGAAGCGCAACACTCTTCTCACGATTATCATCGTCGTGCCGGCTCTCGGGTTCGTGACCTTCAGCAATAAGGGGATTCTGCAGCGGCTCAATCTCGAATCTCAGAAGCGCCAGATGGAGGAAAAAATCCGCCAGGCCGAACAGGAGCAGGTCCAGTTGCAGGCGGAATCGAAAGCGCTCGATAGTGACCCCAGGGCGATCGAAAAGGTTGCACGGGAAAAGTACGGCATGATCCGTGAAGGCGAAACCGTCTACAGGGTGAAGAAGGGGAAGTGATAGCCGGATCGTCACGCGCGCCCGCGAGGTGACTGTACAGCGAGCAAATGGAACTGTTCCCGGAAGGTAATACGAAGAAAGGGAGTAGCCCTCCGGCCCCTCTGGCAGAGCGGATCCGACCCGCATCTCTTGACGATGTCGTCGGGCAGAAGCATCTCCTCGGCAAAGACAGGCCCCTGCGGCTTCTCATCGAAAGCGATCAGCTCCCTTCAATGATTTTCTGGGGCCCGCCGGGATGCGGGAAGACGACAATCGCGCGGATCGTCGCCGCGCACACGAAGGCCGAGTTTTTTCAGCTGAACGCCGTCTCCTCAGGCGTCCAGGATGTCCGCAAAATTCTCGAGCGGGCAGCCGCCAACCGCTCGAAACTCCAGAAGCGGACGGTTCTCTTCATCGACGAAATCCACCGATTTAACAAGGCCCAGCAGGATGCTCTTCTCCATAGCGTCGAAGAGGGCGTCATAACGCTCATCGGAGCTACGACCGAAAACCCGTCGTTTGAAGTTATTCCTCCGCTGCTTTCCCGTTGTTTCGTCTACGTTCTCGAGCCCCTAGGATCGGAGGAGCTCAACCGCGTCATCGACCGCGCGCTTACGGACGATCCCATCCTGAAGGGAATGGCTGGTTCCATAGGACGAAAAGAGCGTGAACAGCTGATGCTCCTGGCCGGCGGGGATGCGCGGATAGTGCTCAACGGCCTGGAAACCGCGCTCCGGCTCGTGAAGCCGGGTCCGAACGGCGAACGAATTGTTACGGCCGATGCGATCGAAAGGGCCTTCCAGCGCAAGAACATACGGTATGACGACGGCGGCGAAGAGCACTATAACGTCATTTCCGCGTTCATCAAGAGCGTCCGCGGGAGCGACCCCGACGCTTCGGTCTATTGGCTTGCCCGGATGCTGGAAGGGGGAGAGGATCCTAAGTTCATCGCACGGAGGATGATTATCCTCGCCTCCGAGGATATCGGGAACGCCGATCCTCTTGCGCTTCCCCTCGCCACAAGCTGCTTCACGGCGGTCGATTATGTGGGGATGCCGGAGTCTCGCCTCATCCTTGCCCAGACAGCAACCTATCTTGCCTCAGCTCCCAAGAGCAACGCATCAACCGTCGCCATAGGGGAGGCGACGGGGGATGTCAAACGCATGAAGAACGAAAGCGTCCCCCTTCACCTCCGCAATGCTCCCACCAAGCTCATGGAGGAGCTTCATTACGGCGCGGACTACAAGTACAGCCACAGTTTTGATGGGCATTTCGTGGAGCAGCAGTACCTCCCCGACAATCTGGAGGGGAAAACCTATTATCGCCCGGCGGATATCGGGGCCGAGAAGGCGATCCGCGAACGACTGAACCTGCTGTGGAAAAAAAAGCAACGATGAAAAAAACATTTGCCCTTGGCGTCGACATGGGGGCAACTACCATCAAGGCAGGGGCCGTCACACCGGAAGGGAAGATACTGGAGCAGGTCTCGGTGGAGACCCTGGCGAACAAGGGCCCCGCTACCGTCCTCAAGCAGATCGGCGAAGCCGTCCGGCAGCTGCTCGCCCGGCGAAAGCCGGTCGATTGCTTCGGCATCGGAATCGGATCCCCCGGCGTCGTGACCGTCCACGACGGGGCGGTGCATAATCCGCCCAATTTCTCGAACTGGAACGATGTTCAGGTCGCGAAGGCGATCCGCAAAGTGATTCCCCTCCCCGTTTTCATCGAGAATGATGCGAATTGCGCCGCGATCGCCGAAGCGAAGTACGGGTCCGGGGTGGACCACAAGGATTTTCTGTTCGTTATCTGGGGGACAGGCGTGGGCGGCGGAATCATCCTGGACCGCAAGATTTACCGCGGGCCCTACGGCGGAGCCGGGGAGGTCGGCCATGTCTCAATCGACTATAATGGACGCCGTTGCAATTGCGGAAGCCTGGGCTGCATCGAGGCATATATCGGCCAGCGCTATCTTTCCCAGAGGACAAAGGAGATTCTCGAATCCAGTCCCCCCGACCGGCCGCGCTCAAAAATCAAGGAGCTTGTCGGGGGAAATCTCGACAAGATCGAGCCTTCTGTTATTTCCCTTGCAGCCGAACAGGGAGACGAGGAGGCTATCGGTATTCTCGAAGAAGCGGGGGAGCTTCTCGGGTGCGCGCTCGCCTCCGTGCTGAATACGGTTGATCTGCGCGTCGTCGTCATAGGCGGCGGCGTATCGGCCGCGCCGCAGTTCGTGTTCGATAAGATCGAGTCGAGCACCAGGGAGCGCGTTCTCACCCCCCACCGGGCCGGCATCAGGATCCTGAGGGCGAAGCTCGGCAATCCGGCCGGAATAATCGGCGCCGCAAGCCTGGTCCTCTGACGATCCATGCCCCGCCGGCTGTGTACGGCTGCACTCGTGCTCCTCGTTTTTTTCTCTCTCTCAACCGCCCAGGATAGACCCCGTCCCGATACGACCGCCGCAGCGGCCGGGGGGGCGAGCCGCGATTCTCTAGCCGCCCCGGATTCGAGCGGCTCCGTGCAGGGAATCGATACGGTTGTCAATTATTCCAGCGCGGATTCGATCATCTACTCCATTCCCGCCAGGTCGATGTCCCTTTACAGCAAAGGCAATATCCGTTACCAGAAGATGGATCTCCAGGCGGAACGGATCACTATCAACTGGAATGATGCCACCATGTCGGCCTTCGGCGTTCCCGATACCTCCGATACCTCCGGAAGGGGGGAGCGGGGGACCCCGATCATGAAAGACGGTCCCGAGGAATACCATAGCAAGGAGCTGGGCTACAATTTTAGGTCAAAAAAAGGGAGGCTGAATATAGCGAACACGAAGATCGATCAGGGATACTACCGCGGCGATAGGATCAAGAAAATTGGAGACGATGTGCTCTTCATCGCCGACGGACGGTATACAACCTGCGACGCTCCCGAACCGCACTATTACTTCGGGAGCCCGAAGATGAAGGTGACGCCGGGCGACAAGGTGATCGCCGAACCGGTATACCTTTACATCGCAGGGGTCCCCCTCTTCTGGCTTCCACTCGGAGTCTTTCCCAGCCACGGGGGGCGGCGGTCGGGTATCATCGCACCGGCGATCGCAGAGGATCCAACTCACGGACGCCTCCTGAGGCATCTCGGCTATTACTGGGCGATCTCGGATTACATGGATATCAATCTGAAAACAGACCTCTACACGAAGGGGAGCTGGGCCGCTTCGTCCGATTACCGTTACTCCCTCCGGTACTATCTCTCCGGCGGAATCTCGGGGCAATACCGGAAACTGATGGAAGGAGAGTCCTCTGATCCTTCCCACTCGGTCGATGAGTCGTATTCGCTTTCGATCAACCATCACCAGGAATTGAATCCCACCACCCGATTCGACGCGAATTTCACGTTTGCGAGCAACAATTCATTCCGCAACACGATCGACCTGAATCAGGCGCTTCAGCAGGATATCACTTCGAACGCGACGATCTCAAAATCATGGGAGGGCTCGCCGAACAGCATGGCGATAAATATTTCACGGCGGCAGAATCTCATCGACGGAAGTCTCTACGAGATCCTTCCCTCGGTCAGTTTTAATCACAGCCAGAGCTACCCGTTCCGGTTCGGAAGAAAGGGGGAGGAGTCGGACCTTTCCTGGTATGAAATGATCGGCGTAAATTACACCGCGCGCTTCGACAACAACAGGAACAAACTGAAGAGGACGGTGAGAGCCAGGGCCACTCCGCTCGACACCCTTTCATCGATTCAGGATTTCGAATTCGACCGGAGCCGGGTTCTCAATCAGGGCGTCAGCATGAATATCTCCCCGAAGCTTGGATATTTTACCATCTCCCCTTCGGTGAGCTACTCGGATCAACGAATATTCTTCGATAACGATATCCCGGCACAGAATCCATCCGACAGCACTTTCATCCGGACCGAGGATCGCCAGACTCAACGCTCGGGCTTCTTCTCCTCGGGCATTTCAGCCAGCACGAAGGTGTACGGGATCGTCCAACCGGGGATTCTCGGCATCGCCGCGATCCGGCATACGCTTACCCCGAACCTCTCGTTCACGTACTCCAAACAGGTGGTCGGCGAGAATCTGGCCCCCAGACAGATGGTGATGGGACTGAACGTGGGAAACGTCTTCGAAATGAAGGGTATCCAGAAGGAAGAGGGAAAGGAGCCGACGAAAATCACTCTGCTTAATCTCGGGGCCGGGATAAGCTATAATTTTTCGGCCGACAGCCTCAATTTTTCGCCGATCGGCCTGAGCTATCGTACCGGAATCGGAAATGCGCTCGATATAGGGGGCGGCGCCGGTTTCGATCTCTATAAACTTGAGGAGCCTCTTCCCGGAGTTTTTAACCGCGTCAACAAGTTTCTCATCAACGAAGAGGGCCGGCTTGCCCGGCTCACCAATTTCAGCATCGCCCTCTCAACCTCCCTTTCAGGCGAAAGACATTCCCGGAAATCCTCTGCCGCCGATACTTCCTCGGCTCGGGAGACGGCGGCCGCCCCCTATGGAGGGATTTTTCGAGAGGAGGAACCGGATTTCAGCATTCCCTGGAGATTGTCGCTCTCGTGGGATTATTCTGAGGACAAAGTTCCCGGCCAGAAGTCACGCGCCTCCAGCGTCCGAGGAAATCTGGAGTTCAATCTCACCGAAAACTGGAAGATTTCAGGGGGGGGAGGTTACGATATCACAAACCGCCAGGTCGTCGTTCCCTCGATCAACGTGAGCCGCGACCTTCACTGCTGGTTCATGAACTTTTCGTGGGTTCCGACCGGCGCGTACCGGCACTATCAGTTCGAAATCCGGCTGAAAGCCCCGCAGCTCCAGGACGTCAAGGTCACAAAACAGGGAAGCGAGAGAGGGATTTATTAGGCCGATGCCCGGCGTTCCTTCACCAGGTAGTTCGGCTCCTTATTCTTCGTGATCGTCTCCCGCGTGATGAGGCACTTTGTCACGTTCTGACGGGAGGGGATCGTATACATGATGTCCATCATTGTCTCTTCCATGATGGAACGGAGGGCCCTCGCCCCGGTTCCCCGCTCCGTCGCCTTCTGAACGATCGCCTTAAGGGCATCCGGTTCAAACTGGAGATCCACCCCCTCCATCCGAAGCAATTTTTGATATTGCTTCACGAGGGCGTTCTTCGGCTCGGTGAGGATGTTGAGGAGAGCCGTCTCGTCAAGCGAATGGAGCGTCGCCACGACCGGCAGACGTCCTACAAATTCCGGAATCATGCCGTACTTCAACAGATCGTCCGGTTCGACGAGCGGGATGAATTCGTCGACCGAATGTTCCTTTCTCCCCTTGATGTTGGCTCCGAACCCAACCTGGTTCTGACTCACGCGATGGGCGATGATTTTTTCAAGCCCGACGAACGCTCCCCCGCAGATGAAGAGGATGTTGCGGGTGTTGATGTTGATCAGGCTTTGCTCCGGATGCTTGCGGCCACCCTTGGGCGGGACACCCGCGATGGTACCTTCAAGAATCTTCAGCAGCGCCTGCTGTACGCCCTCCCCCGAAACATCGCGGGTTATCGAGGCGCTGTCCGACTTGCGGGCTATTTTGTCGACCTCGTCGATATAGACGATTCCTCGTTCGGCGCGCTCGACGCTATAGTCAGCGTTTTGCAGGAGGTGGACGAGGACGGTTTCCACATCGTCTCCGACATAACCCGCCTCGGTGAGGGTGGTGGCGTCTGCGATGGCGAACGGGACAGCGAGAATCCTCGCGAGGGTCTGCGCGAGCAGCGTTTTCCCCGTCCCTGTGGGCCCCAGCAGGAGGATATTACTCTTTTCAATCTCCACATCGTCCAGGTTTCGAGGGCCGGACTTGGAGTCGACCCGCTTATAATGGTTGTAAACCGCGACGGCGAGGATTTTTTTTGCCGATTCCTGCCCGATCACGTAATTGTCGAGCGCCTTCTTGATCTCGATCGGCGGGAGTGATGTCCGCGAGGGGGGGTGCTTGGCTGACACCGCCGCGAGGTTGTTCCGCAGAATATCAACGGAACTGGCTATGCAGGCATCGCAAATATATGCCTCCGGCCCCGCTATGATGCTCTGTACCTGGTCCGCCGAGCGACCGCAGAAGGAGCACCTTATCACCTCGTCCGATTTTGTTTTCTGAGGCATCTATTTATCCTTCTTTTGCTCCGTCCGGGCTTTCTTGACGAGTATATTGTCGATGATGCCGTAGGCCCTTGCTTCTTCAGAGGTCATGTAGTTGTCCCGGTCCGTGTCCTTTTCAACCTGGTCGACGCTCTTACTGCAATGCCCGGCGAGGATCTCATTTATCCGCTTCTTTATCTTGAGAATCTCCTCGGCCTGGATGCTGATGTCGGAGGCGGTCCCCTGCACGCCCCCCCAGGGCTGGTGAATCATGATCCGGGAGTTCGGAAGGGCGGTCCGCTTCCCCCTCGTTCCCCCGGCGAGCAGTATGGCCGCGATGCTCGCCGACATCCCGACGCAGATTGTGTGGATGTCGGGACGGATGTACTGCATGGTATCGTAAATGGCCATGCCGGCATAGACTCCTCCGCCGGGACTGTTGATGTAGAGGTGGATGTCCTTGTCCGGATCTTCGGATTCGAGATGCAGGAGCTGGGCGATGACCAGGCTCGCAGTCACGTCGTCAACCGGAGTCCCGAGAAAAACGATCCGTTCTTTGAGAAGCCGTGAAAAAATATCGTAGGCGCGCTCGCCCCTCCCGGTCTGTTCAACGACCATGGGGACGAGCTGGCTGTGCAGTTTGTCCATGGATTTCCTTCCGTTATTCAAAAAATTCTTCCGTAACTCTTTCGGCGATAAGTTGCTGGCGCTTCAAAAACTCTATCAGCTTATCAGACACGATTCGTTCCTTCACCGGGGGCGAGGATTCATAATAGGTGAGGAGCCTGTCCTTGTCGATCCCGAGCCTGAGGGCCTCGGATTCCGCCAGCATCCTCATGTCCTCAGTGTCAACCTTCAAACCTTCGGCCTTGATGATCCGTTCCCGGATGAGATACCAGGTCGCCTGAAAGACGGCATAGCCGCGGCTGTTCTGACGAAGGGTGTCCTCGCTGATCTCCGGTGGGAATTTCTTCCCCGGATACCGGCTCTTGACATCCTCGATGAAGGAATCGAGGACCGCCTTCACGATGGTTTCGGGGACTTTCACCTGATGGCGACGGACGATCTCCCCGATCATGCTGTCGACCAGCTTTCGATCGGACCGCTCTGCCCAGTACGCTTCCAGATCCTTTCGGAGGCTTTGCCGGAATTCTCCGACCGTCGAGTGTTTCTCTTTTGTGATTTTCTTGATGAATTCGTCGTCGAACACGGGGAGATTTGCCTTCTGAACCCTGCGGACCAGCAGCTCGATCTGCTCTGAGGTTTTTTTTCCGTTCTGCTCTCTCTGGATTTTCACGCGCTTCGTCTGCCCGACCGCGGCGTCCTTCAGGCCATCTTTTATTTCAGGGAATAGCTCCTCGTCGGCCAGGTAGAACGTGGCGTTCGTGGTTTTCTTTCCGATGAGGGGGGAACCGGTTTCATCGAGCTGCTGGATGTCGGCCGTGACGACGTGCTCGGGGTCCACCGCCATGAGCGCCTCCTCCAGCCTGGTGTTCGCCTTTCTCAGGCGAAGGATCTCCTGCTCCAGCTCGGCATCGGTCACGCGGTGGATAATCTTCTCGAGAGGGATGCCCTTGTAATCCTTAAGCTCGATTTCCGGCTTCACTTCGTATTTTATGGTGAAGGAGAGAGCCTCTCCTCGCTTATAGTCAATATCTGTGAGGACCGGTTCGCCGATGGGGCGGATGTCCCGTTCTTTAACGACTTCGCGGTAAACATCCTCGGCGATGGAATCGAGCGATTCCTGCTCGATGCTTTCGCCATGGAGCTTCTTCAGAATGTCGAGCGGCACCTTGCCGCGCCGGAAGCCTTTGAGCTCGATTTTCTTCTGATACCGTCTGTATGCTTCCTCGAAATGCGGGGCGAGCTCCGCGGCGCTCGCGTGGATCTGAATCTGCTTTTCAACCTCGCTGATGTCAGTGATGGATACTTCCATAGAATTTTTCGTGACCGGGTAGCGCCGAGGGGTTTTGTGAATCTCGCGTGGGTAGAGGGGGATTCGAACCCCCATGGATTGCTCCATTGGATCCTAAGTCCAACGCGTCTGCCAATTTCGCCATCTACCCAGACATGATCAACGGTGTGGCGCGCAGTCTCGGACGGGGAGAATTTTTTCGGGTTTTTCCCCTAAATCACAGATTCAATATACAGCTTTTACGCTGGAACTCCAATCATTCCGGGAATTTTTACCGGAGGGGGTGCCTGGGGGCCGATTATTCCTTCAGCACGCGGTCGATGCATATTTTAAGCGTGGTGAAGTCGTACGGCTTGGTGAGAAAATCGTTGGCGCCGAGCGCTAGGCTGTCGCGGGCGATCTTCAGCTCATCGACGCCCGTGAGGATGATGACTTTCGCTGTGCTGTTGGTGGCGCGGATCGTCTTTAAAACTTCAAGCCCGTCCATCCCCGGCATCCGGATATCGAGGACAACGATATCGAAATGGCCGCCGTCGAAGAGTTCGACCGCCTTCTCGCCGTTCTCGGCCTCGACGACATCAAAACCGTTGTTTTCGAGTTCGTCTCGCACCAGAAGACGAAGCGAATCTTCATCGTCGACAAGCAAGAGTTTCAGTTTTTTCGGCATCCGGCAATCCTCTCAAAAAATCGCATTAATATACCACGATTGGCCAGGAAAAGCAAACAATGATGCGCGCTCCGTCATGCCCCCCGCGGGATCTATTCACCACAATCGCTTACCACCGCAGAATCTTGAGAGATGGGACCACCCCCCCTTGTCACCCCCGTAGTGAAGCAGATCCTCCGTTTACAGCCGGCTACCGGAATCCTCAGACAACCCGACCCGAGAACCTCAATTGACCCTTGCACGCGAGGGCGTAGACCTGGCAGGATGAATGTCCGCCCTTATAACAGAAACCCCAGCCGTTTCCGGCCGGGGTTGTCGACGATCGTACAGAGAGACGTTTCGCGGAATTACTTGCAGTCGGCCGTTGTGTTTGAATGCACTGAGGTGACCGTTCCGTCAGCATTGACCGTAATATGATCGTTCTCATGAACGACGAAATTGTTTCCCGGACCCTGACCGATTATGCGGAAATTATTGACGAAGTCCGTTTGGAACTGACCGTTCTGAAGGGAGGCTTTGAAATCGCCCTGAGTTACACCGGTTGCCTGGTACTTATCGCCCGTTACCGATCCGACCCCGGTCAGATCCTGCGGCTGGTAGTGTTCCTTTCCACTCACGTTGTTTCCGTTGATCTCGAAGTTAAAAACGACGTGAAGGTTCCCACTTAATGTCACGAGTTCGCCTGCTCCGCCATTCGCGCAGGGGACGAACACCACGATTGAAATGGGAATGCTCGTGCTGCTGGCGACCCTGGCATTCGCACCGGAACTAAGGGAAAGGACGAGTACGAGCGATACAATGAACACTGTGATTGCTTTCATGAAAAACCTCCTGTTTGGATGAGTGATTGGGTATGATGCCGGGAGCGGATTTTGAACAGCCACATAGGCACCCGCTCCGTTTAATTCTGCGTTACTTTCTGCTCTCTCGTCCCTCGGACGAATCAGTGAGCCCCGGATGAGCGATTGTTTGTCTGCGGCTAATCCTCCGTTATGATTGTGTGACATTCATCCACGGAAAAGGGTACGACATATCACACACCGGAACCACCCTTCCGCGGCGATAAAATTCCACGGGCGAGAGTTTACTCCCGCGGAAACTCAGTAACAAAGGCAACAAGCTTAAGAAATGAGGCCGGGCTCGATTCGATCACCGGTCCGACGTGGTATGACGCAACGAGCTCTTACAAATCCCCGCAAGAAGATAGTTCATCCAATTGCGAATGTCAAGGAAAAAATGAGCGACTTCGAAAAAATTTTTGTTGATATGTCGGCCGCGGCACTCTCCAAAAAATTCTCGACAACCATTTGGAAGCAAAACGAGCCGCCGGAATAAGGCCTGACCTACTTATCAACATGAATCACGGTGATCGACCGAATGCAAATTATCTGTGTCGAGAAAAAAAGTCTGTGCGGTAGGGAGGTGTCGATAAACGAGCTGGGTTCTGCTCAGGGCCTCAAATCGTATCGCAATCCTCACCCGTTTACCCGGTTTACTCATTCTCTGTTTGGGATGCGAAGACGTGATGCGCACGGATTATTGCCTCGCCGCTGCTGCGTGGTGTCTTCCCCTAACTATCTGCCACCCTCCTATGTGCTAGAGATTTTGGTCGCCCATGAAAGGCGGGTCAGGTCGCATGAAATAAACTTTGACTATTCTTTTAATAGTTGAAGATTTTTGCGATTCTTTGTATCTTCGAACGATCGCGCAAGTAAATCATGCCTCCGGGGATGTTTAAAGGAGTTCTCGGGGGAGGGAGCTTACGAGGAACCGAAAATGTTTACTTTCAGTCAAGGGCCCGTAGCTCAACTGGATAGAGCATCAGCCTTCTAAGCGGCGGTAAACTCGCATTATCTGCTAACCTAGGTCAAAAATCCTTCCAGTGCTAACCTCTTTGCTAACAGCGAAGGAGGTTAGTCATGCCAAGTCTTTTTCAGCGTTCCAACGGGGTCTTCTACATTGCCTATTCCGTCGACGGCAAACGGAGGTGGAAAAGCACCGGGAAGAGGCAAAGGAATCTTGCAATAAATGTCCTCTTAAAGTTCGATAAACTCACCGCTCAACCAGCTAAGAGGGTGCTGCTTTCTGAGTTCGCCGAGGATTTCCTGGCTTCCGCCACGACAAACTTTTCCTCAGGTACGATCGGCATTTACAGGCAGACCCTTGCCAGTTTCGTCTCAATAATCGGTGATCTTCACTTAAGCGCTGTTACTCCCAAGCACATCGACATTTACAAGACCGAACGGCTGAAAACGCTTTCTCCTGTCACGATGAATATCGAGCTCCGTACACTCAGAGCTGCATTCTATACTGCAGTCCGTTGGAAACACTTGGCTGAAAACCCCTTCAAGAACGTGCCATTAATCCGGATTCCGGAGCAGCAGCCGACCTATCTGACAAAAGCAGAGTTCAGGCAACTCTTATCGGTGATTTCGGAACAGTGGTTCAAGGATTTGATCACTGTTGCGGTGTATACCGGCCTAAGACGTGCCGAATTACTTAACATGCTTTGGAAAGATGTGGATTTTCAGAGAAATCTGATCTACATTCAGAGTAGTGCTGATTTCAAGACCAAGCATGGAAAGAGACGATCCGTGCCGATGAATCAGGATGTGGTAACAATCCTCATGAAAAGGTTTTCAAATGCGGCCGGAGAATTCGTCTTTTCCAACCGCGGAAAGAGAATTCAAGAGACAAGTCTCACACACAAGTTCAAGGCAAGCATTCTAAAGGCAGAGCTCAATGAGGAACTACACTTTCACAGCCTTAGACACACCTTCGCAACCTGGCTCGTGCAGGAGGGTGTCAGTATTTACGAGGTACAGAAGCTATTGGGGCATTCCAGCGTAAAAATCACCGAAGTCTATTCACACCTGGCATCAGGCGAACTTCATGAAAGCGTGGCAAGGATAAGGATCCCTGCCTTGAACTAGTGGCCGAGTTAGCCTCATACCGGACGTAAAAGCTTTTCCCTGGGGGATAGAGGGGATAGGGGGGACGGGGAGTTTCAGGATACGATCGCCGACGCTAGATTCCTAATTTCTTCGAAAGGGTTAAGGGCGGGCCATCCCACAAGAGGCCCGGTTCTTGAGTACCCCTTCACTTCTGTTTTTCGATAGCCAGTTAGTTTGGTGGGTTGAAATTATTTGATGACCACCAGCTTTTTTGTGTCACTGTACAGAATCCTCCCATACTCGCTCGTAACGAGGAAGCGGCAAATGTACACGCCACTCGCAGCGTCTCCCGCGTTCCATTCAGCCGAGTAGCTTCCCTTTGCCAACCAGCCATCAACGAGTCGAGTTACTTCCCTTCCTACCATATCATATATCGCCACAGTTGTGTGGGCATCCGCAGGCATCTGGTACGCGATATGAGTGACAGGGTTAAACGGATTTGGATACGTGGGGTTCAGCTTGTACTCCACAATTTCTGTTACATTTCCGGCTTTGGGGTAGCTGATGGTGGAATCGCTTATCCTTGAGTATTTGCCTCTTGATACTAATATGAATGTCCTCTTCAAATTTCCGGGAGGAGGAGCAATTGCGTCGAATTTCAGTTCAATATACTCCCCGGGGTTAAGCGAAGCGTAAACACTGTCGGAGCTGCCGAGCTTCATAGTGACATCTCCAGCCACGGAATGCCTGGCCGAAGTCAGTGAAAGCTCCTTGGGCTTCGAGTGGCTTGGAACCGTCACTCCATAATTGAAATAATCCAGACGAGCCTTCCTGGTCCAGACCAGATTGACCGAGTTTGCGCTGTCGAGTGTCATCGGCGTGAACACAAGCGTCGGACGTTGGCGAAAGCTAAATGTGCCTTCCTCGGAACTATTCAGTGACGAGACAGTTGTTGCGTAGGCGATTTTGTATACCTTCGGTACGCCATCCCCCCCACCTTCACCGCCGCCCGAAGTTTGCATGATCGTGGAAGCGTTTTGTTTGATCGGTACGTCAATGGAGATACGCAGCGTATCACCCGCATTAACTGTCACCGAGTTACTATCCATCGCTGACAGTTTTCCGGTTATATCGTCTCCCCGAAGCCTGGCTCTTCTAAGACCATAGGGAGTAATGTATTCGTAGATATCTCCGGTGGAAGGGGCCACGTCGACCTTCGTTGACGGTGGATGATCAACGGCGAGAAGTCGGAACTGGTCGAACGACGACCGTTCACGCTCGAATTCCCGGATGTGCAATATATATGAACCGTTTGACGCCTGCAGAGGCTTAAGGAGACGGTAGTAATCCGTTACATCAATCCCTGCATTCTCAGGGTACTCACTCTGGGGCAAGATGTTGTTGTCCTCCCTGAATTGGGAACCATCCCACGTGTAGACGAACGGACAGCTGGGAGGAGGTGGGGGAGCACAATTCTGAAAATAGGTGTCATACGAAGGTCCGCCCGGAACGTCATTGGTAACGGTGCACTTTAGAGTAAAGTACGTGTTGAGGCCATAATCCGAATAGCCGCCCCAATAATTGAAGGAATATGTCTGGCCCGTCCCGACGACATCCCCCCAGTTTCCAGCTGCGCAATTTGACAGACACCTATGCCATTCATAACGGTATCTTCCGCCCGGGCACGACGGGTTGGCTGTCCAGCTGGGCGATCCGTAGGATTGGAAACAATTCCCTTGGCTTCCCGGTGTTATGTTCGCTGAAAAAGACCCCGGGGACATGGAATAGTCAGGTCTTGAGAAAGAAAGAGTGGTCGCCGAATGGCTTAATCCCGGCATCGGATAGAGATCGTAGTAATATGGAGTAACTGTCAATCTGACCTTATACTGCTTGCTCCCCTCCAGAAGATACTTGCTGAATTGGAGTGTTTGACGGCCCGCTTTAAGAACACCCGAGAAAAAGGTTCCGTAGGGATAGCCAGTGTCCGAATTGATGTATTCCGCGGTGACATGAGATTTGTTTGTAAGCAAAAAATTTACGTTGAGATTACATGAGCCTGTATAACCGTCATCAGTGACACTCAAATCGACCGCGTTAGACCCTGGAAGAAAGGCCCGGAGACCGGTGGCGGGACCCCATTTATCGCCAGTGTAAACATACAGACTCCGCGCGGGGCTTGCACCAATCTGGGCCCATGGAGATTTGGCAGCCGTAACCGGGGAACTAAATGCGCTTGTAGAGCCCGTGACGCCGTTTATTGATCCGATATACTGTCCATCCTCCGTGAAGTGATGATACATCCCCATTTTGGTGTCGGCCACCAACCATTCCCCATTAGCATCCTGACCGATGGAGCTCAGGGAACTTGTGGTCGCATCGAACTCGGTCGAGTTGAGTGCTTGAGCTGTTGTGCTGCCCGTCGCGGGAGGCAAGGCAAGAACAAATGCGTTTCGATCCCGGTCAATAAGTGCAATCCTGTTATTTTCCTGTGTCTGAACCTTTGATGGGTGCCGGAGGAGGTATCCAGCTCCACCCGGCACAACATAGTTTGTGATAGTTTGGACGATAGACCCGTTCCGGCGAATGTCGACGAGCCTTCCACCAAAATCGTCGGCGATCCAGATGTGGTCATTAGCAGGAGCCGTGGGATCGGACGGATTGCTAAAATACCCCACTTGATCGATCGCTAGATCCACCGGATGAATGAGCCCGGGGACATTGAGCGTTGTCCACCATCCCATAGCGTGATTGTTGAAATCATACCAAATCTTCACAATCCGCCCATTATCAGAGTCCGCGATGTAGATCGTGTCATGTAAATCGATAGACATTCCTCCCGGGTGCGCCAACCCTAATTCATTTTGGTGGTCTCCAAAGGACTTCAACCACCCGTTGTTACCACCTTGGCCAAATATGATTCGGTTCCACGAAGGGTCGACGGCAAACGCAACCGCTTGGGCTTCATCTCCCCCTCTAAAGATACCACCCAACGAAAGCCTCGCGCCCGATCCAAAGAGCTGTCGGTTGATCTTCGTGATTGTGTAAGCCCAGTTCAAGACGAAACACCTCGGATCATCGGTTGTGGGAGTCAGAGGGTGAGGGATAGGAGCATACATCTCGGGTATCAATCTCACAGTTGCTGCAGTGAGGCTCTCATGTCTCCCGAGGCCGCCCGGTCCACTTGAGTTGAGGGCCTTCGGGCGAAGATCGGAAGCTCCGACAATGGATTGAATTGCATCGATTAGTTCAGGGGTCTCTTTCAGGAACCAATCAGACCCCACTTTTTCCAACGAAACCTCGGATTCAAACACTTCTGCCCCGAAACAGTTCAAGAATCTGCAATGAACGGTTGCTGCTCGTTCTGCCAAGCGCATTGCACCCGGCTCCAGCGAAACAATTTGTTGATCTGCGATTGACTCGATAGGCTTTCTAGTGGCGACATTTGGAAGGCTTGTCATCATTCCCGAGACTGCATTTATATCTTTGCGTGTAAAGGCTCTTGCGAAGTTTTCAATTGTCCACTGAATCTGCTCTCTGTCATTGGGTAGGGGGGCCAGCGGAATTATTGGCTGCAGCTGAGAAAATGTTTTGAGGGCTACGGCAAAGATCAGCATCCCACCCTTGAAAAGGTGGGGACTGACAGATCTGCTTAGCATCTCGAGCCAGCGCGGAGGCCTAAATTTGGACAATTTCATTTTTCTCTCCTCAAAATACCGGCAGGACGGCTGGGAATCACTATTGCTGGACCCTCAGCATCTCTACTTTTCCCTCGGCAGCACCGGGATAATACTTTTTATCCTTGAGTATCATGAATGATCGGCCCAAACGATCGTATCCCAAGATCTGGCCTTCAACTGTCTGAGTCACTTTCTTCAATTCACAATTGTAGACCTTTTTCTCGCGCAGTCCTATGCCGAACACGAGAGAGCTTCCCCCAGGCAGCCAGCGAATGTAGCCGACAGAAGGCATATCGTAATATCCAGAAGGAGTAATCTCCTTATTAGTCGTGCGTTCGTAAACACCGAATGTCCCTCCTTCATAATTCGCGCTATAGTAGTATTTTCCATTGGGTGAGAAAAAGATGCCCTTATACTTCGTCGCAGATCGAGCACCCGTTCTTGGATTGACCCTGAAAACATGCACCATATCGGTCGTATATATCATGGAGTCGTGGTTCGCCCACGAGATGTCCTCGTCGCTCTCGGATTTGCGAGATAATTCAGTTCTGCCGTCGATACGAATGACAATAAGCGATTCTGGCCCGAAACCCTCACCTTCGTAATCTGTCCCGATAATACAAGCCAATTTATGGCCATCGGGCGACCAATCATATGCTTGCACTCGAGGTCTCGAAAGAGTCACCTCGCCAGTCCTTGAAAAGACGAGAAGTTCATGGTTCAAGAAAAAAAGGCCATTGCTTGTTTTCCTGAATTCGGGCTCTGTCAACAACGCTGCAAAGTATTTGCCGTCCGGCGAATTGTGGATCTGTGAGTTGTTGAATATCCACCCGGCCCGTTCGTAGATCTTTTTGGTCGAAGAAGGGGACCATAGAAAAAGAGTCTTTCCGTATGTTGGCTCGAGAGTAGTGGCAACGACTTCCTGGCTATGGAGCCAAACCGGGTCCACAAGGAGCACGACAAGTAGAACTTTGATGAATTTCATAGCTCCTCCTCCAATGTGATTAATTTCCTATTCCATCTGGATCAGGGATCCAGAAGTGTAAATGGTCGTCGTGGCCCTCACTAGGCTGGACGTTGACAAGGTTCCTGTCATTGTTGAGCACAGCGACTAGAGGACTAAGTTCATAGAATATATCGATTAGCTGTTGCGTCCTAGAACGGCTATAATTCCCATTCTGATCTGTGTAGACAACCGGATCCGTGTTGTTAGTCGTCCTAACCAATCTTATGTCAACCTCGGTTCCGTTCTGATGCTGGTGATGGCCGCGACATGATGGACTCGTACCAAGCCAAGGCCCTCCATTCGCATGGCTCAAATCAGTCGCTGTAATATTCGGATATGGATCAAGCCCGTTTTGATAACGCGCGTGCCAAACTCTGCCAACCGCTTCAATAAGATTGATTAGTGGCAGGGTCGCCCAATTATCAGTCCCCTGTATATCACAACCTGTGTAATGCCAATAGCCTGTGCCGTTGTACGGAAGTCGCACCCCGTTATATAATGTGCCTTGTGCGGCCGTGCCCTGCGCGATTGAATAGTCATGCGAAGTGCGATTCACGTATTCAATGTTGCCACCAGGCGTCGTCTCAGGAATTAGCGGTGGGAAATTCCACGATGTGTAGTTGTACCACCCGTACTGAGCGGTACCATTGAGATCAATAATCGGATTCTGACCCCCGGGTGTTGTTGAGCTATTGTTTTCTTGTTCGGTCGCGTCGCTTATTCCATCGTTATCCACGTCCCACGAGCTCGGGCTCAATTTGACATAAAAATAGTCGCTACCGAGATCACCAAGGATAATTTGGATGTCATAAGCACCTGGATCGGGATTATGGGATTTATACTGACTATATGGGGAGATTCTGCCATTCCAGACTAAGTAGCCTTCCTTATGGCTGTCCGATATATTTACGGCGATTTTCACTCCTTCAGGAACTCCATAGGTATATGTATGATCCTTATTCATAAGGTACCACAATGGAGTCGTTGGTTCAAATTGATCTGAAGTCCACCGATAGTTTATCTTAGCGTACTCTCCGATCGTGAGAAACCTACCAAGATCATTTCCGTTTTCATCTACAATCGAAGTGATCTCAACTGGTTTGGGAGGTACATCGTATGGATTACCTTCCTGATGACAACCTAGGCAGGCCAAGATGACTCCAACAAGGATGGCTGCGGGCCAACCGAAAACAAGGGGACGCTGCGTTACCCGAATTCCTGATCTGTTCCGCATTAAAAAATGGAGATTTGATGAATCGATTCGATCTAAGCGAGTAGGGACGTCATTTGCTTGGATGTAGTCTGATCCTCCAAATGCCAGTCTTTCGAATTGATCCATGGACTAGCCTTACCTAATTTTGGAACGGCACTCAGATCGTTGGCGATCCTATCAATGCAAACCGACGATCGTGTTCCGTCAAAAGATACACCACTGCACCATCCTATCCGACTGATTTCCGACGAATTTGGACAATGCGTAGTAAAGCAAACGAAATCCCCAGATTCTTGTCCGACGTGTCTCCCATGACCGAACTCCTCTCGGCAAAGCCGCCCCACGATCACTAGAGCTCTAAAGAATGAGTAGCAAGTTAACCGCGCCCCCTGACGTAGGAAAGTGTAAATGAGTTTAACCTCAGCCCAATATAAAGAATCGAAAATAAAAGGTCAAGAGCTTGACTCTCTGCTACTAGTCGTAGTGTAATTGCTCTTTAGATGTGTTAGGTTTTTAGCATCTTATGATCCCACTCCCTTTGCCAGCCAAAACGGCTCATACGTCAGATACCAGACAGTACGGGCACGAACTGAGCGATATTGGCAATGATTCCAATGGAACCAGAACGTCTAGGGGTTCTTAGTCGCGCGGTGGAAGGCGAACTAGGCTGCGTCGGGGCAGCCGAAAAGCTTGGTCGCAGCCAGCGGCATCCCAACCGCATCCGGGACCGGTGCGAAGGTGACGGAGATGAGGGATTGATTCCTCGCTCATGGTTGAGAACCCTTTCAGATGACCGGAACACCCTAGTGTTTCCTGAGAGATTATATTTCCTGCTCTTGAACTTGAAGAGCCTGATAGGTCTCGAGGACAGTTAGCTGCAAGACATGCAGTTTTGTATATTACTAGTCATTCCTATCCTGGTAACGTGCTGGAGAACGATGTTAGGGCCTTCTAAATCGGAGTATTCGCATGGATATGATACAATATCATAAATCCCTAAGCAGAGAAATGAACTCTCTACGGGACAGGATTCGCACCCTAATGGAGGATCCCCACTGGCAGACTGACGGTGAATGGAAGGAATCCGTCCTGAGAAATGTCTTGCGAAGACATCTTCCTTCGTCCGTCGATATTGGTAGAGGATTTGTCATTAACGCACAGACATGTTCAAAGCAGATAGACGTCCTGATATTCGATAAGGATGCTCCAATCATTTTTAGGGATGGAGATCTTGTATTCTTAACCCCGGATGCAGTCAAGGGCATTATCGAGGTGAAGAGCACAGCTACGATTGCTAAGCTCGGCGAGGCCATAGACAATATGCTACTGGCATCGGATGTCATCAACAGAGGTTGGTCGAGAGCGAACCACCCAAGATTTCGCGTAATCAAGAATTTCATAGCGGGGATATTTGCCTACGAGTCTGAAATCGAGGATCAAGAGCGAGTTTTTGATTTACTTGTCGAGAAGACTGGCGGAGTTAGGATGAGAGCAATTAATCTCATTTCGTTGGGTGAAAAATTGTTTCTAAGATTCTGGGAAGATGCTCCAGGCCTAAATCCATTCGGAAGCGCTTGGTACGCGTACAACCTAGAGGATCTAACGGCATCCTACTTCGTGGGCAATATAGCGCTATTCTGCTCCCCTAGTTCTGTGCAATTGAACCCTCACACGTGGTTTCCCTTAGAGTCTAAAGAACCACTGAGATCGGGATTCAGGCGATTATAGGTATTCCACTGGAGTTCCTGAGATCTCCGCGATACCCCTACTCGGGGCAAAAAAAGAAATTTGCGTCGCGAGGTCGAGTATCACTAGGCTTAACACCAAGTGGTGAATCCAGACGGTATCTACCTCCAGCATCGCGTTACAAATAGCAGCACGGTCCATTGCAAAAAAATCCCCCTTTTCAACAGACTGAACACCTTATGGCGCTCGAGCCGTGAAGATGAGATCGAAAGCCAAGCACTCTGGAATTCAGCGTTCACCATTCGACAGTCTCAGAGCCGAACCATTTGTCAACATAAACTCGATTCTTTGAGCTTACATCCTCTTTTCTGGATGATGGATTATCGAGAAAGGCGACTAGGACTCGACTATGGTATTACCTGTGTCGAAAGAGCATGGTCTGGTGATCGGCGTGCATTCTGTTTGCCAGGTTTCATTATGTGCAGTTAAGACCCTTCAGTGCTCATACCTGAGCTTCAATCAACATGCACATCTCTTCAATTTTTGAGAAACTCTACAAGGAATGCCTCAATGAGCTTCCAAGAATAAGGGGTGCCCGCAAACAGAACGAGGCTTACAAAAAGTTCCACGAGAGACAGAATCGGAGACTTCTCGCCCGAATCCGGCGGCTGGCAAAAGCAGCAAATAATTCTCGCAAGTCTGCTGAAGAACGAACTCAGGCGGAGCAGCAAGAAAGGAGTCTGCGCGCTTACTACGATTTGGGATCCTCAAGAAGCCGGACTAAATCGAGCTCGCGCAAACCCGACTCCGATAGCCAGAAAGCCATATCTCGCTTTCAGCGAATGGTGGCCACTCTCGATAGACACCACGGTCTGACACTTCCCCAAGAGGCGTTGCTCGAGACACTATTCTTGATGTGGCAGCCTCATCAGGAGGTGGATCGAAATATTTCTCCTGGCGCGGAAGCATTTCGTGTTGTTTACGCGTTAAAGAAGAGGTCTTCACAAGTGAGGGCCGAGTTGAAACACATGGTCGAGGTCACCCCGATCGTCAGAACCGCCGATGGAACTCTCACACCGATAGGATTCAAGCGTTCGGCTATGGTGGCGGATATCCTTGATTGCTTCAGAGTGCTAAGACCGTTCTTGACAGAACCCCTCGCTATCCGCATTGCAGGTGAGCTAAAAGAGCTACTTAAGAATGAGGATCTTGGTGAGGCCTCCTTGTTGCCGGGATTCTATGCCGATCTTTGGTGGCAAAAGGCATTTGAGCAAGAAGGCGCACGATTTCCTGACTATGAATCCTATAGAGATGATTTGATTTTCTGGCGTCACGGACGCACTACCAAGGGTGATCTTATTGATTTTAGCATTATTAAACTTGACGAACTCTTCAAGGAATTTGGAATAAACAAAGGTCGAGATCGGCACATTTTGCGTATCCTGAATATCATGAACGGCAGGAAGCGCCTTTTCTTGAGGAATTCCGATATCCACGCGAGGCGCAGGGACCTGTGGAATAAACCGAAATGGAAGCAGTTAAGAAAAATGAGAAAACTTGAACTCTTGGCAGCGCAATGACTAGACTCTCATAATACAGTTTTTGTTGTTGCGGGCATCCCTTCCGTCAGGTAATTTAACGGTGGGGATTTTTATTTCTATGAGATCAATTAATTCTAATCTGACCATTCAAGCTGCGCAAGGATCACGGGTCACAGAAAAGTCTTGAATGCCTTCGTCACGGGCATGGGGTAATGCACTATGAACATCTTATTCGGCTAGTAGGATGAGACAACAGAAGATCCAGATTTCCGTTAAGGATGGGTCTTCGCACCCGCGGCCTTTCTCGCAAGAGACGGGTGTCAATCGGGAGAGAGTAAATGTCGCACAGGGCGAAAGGTACTCTCGTGTTTTCTGGACTGAACGAAGGCCCCAGTCAAAACCTGGTTGGCAATAAAAGGCGTGAGCTTCCCGACGGGGTGACATTTTGAGAACGAAAACCGAATAGGTTTGGACGCTCCCTGGGCTAATGGCTCGAACGTCGAGCCGCGGGTATAGTGCGCTCGCATCCCTCTGGGGTAACTAGAAACCGATCAGTACAGAAGGACTTGTGGAGACTGATGAAATGGGAAAGCATCTTAAATCAAGGGAGGAGAGAATCAAGGAAGCGCGGAGATGGAGAAAGACCATGAACCTGCGTCACCACCTGGAAGAAAATCAGCGCGCCGCGTCTGAACGCAAACAGCTACTCTCAATGGGCGTTCGGAGCGATGTTGAAGACGAAACGCGCCGAGAGTTCAAACGCAATCGATGGAAATTTGACCGCCGGTCAAAGAGGTGACACCACTTCCGATCGGCTTAAGATGCTGCCAGCGCATTCTCCAATGACCAACAGAAGGAGTGGGGTGCTCGGGAATAGTCAAGATTCGAAGCAATCCCAACGTCTGGTGATTGCCCCAGAATCGCCTTCTGGGGTCCGGCTATGAAGGTTCGGGTCGCAAAATGAGATGAAGTGAGATGGCTAAGGGAAGAAAAACGGGCGGCGGGTCGCGGAAAGGAAGACCCAACAAAAGCACTCAGGCTATCAAGGAAATTATCGATAGCTGCATCGACATGCATGAGATCGTTTCAAAACTTGGCGAACTCGCCCGAGGGGTCCGGGTTGCTGCCAGGAAAGGGGGTCGAGTGACAATCTACACAGAAAAGCCTGATCCGAACGCGATTAAGATTCTTCTCGAATATAGGTTTGGCAAACCGGCTCAGGTGATTAATGATTCGCTACCGGAGACGGACAAACCATTCCCTGTTATTCTCATCCCGCCACAAACAGATGGGCCGACCATTCCGGACGAGCAGAGTCAATGAATCCAGGGCGGCACAATCGAGTTATCAGGGGGCGGAGAATTTCATGAGGCAAAGTATTCCTACCACGATGAGGCGGACGCTGGAAGCTACGGAGACGCCCACCGGGTTTGGACTGAAGAGATGACACGTGCAATGCCGACACATCAATGCGCGATTCCGGAACATTAATGGGGTGCCTTCTCAGACGATCTAATGGCGTATATTATGGGGTTTATTCCTCTAAGGGCAAACGTGTCTGGCGCAGCCTCAAATCGCGGGATTTGGATCAGGCACGAAACTCGTACGAATGTCTGTCCCGGGAAGTTGAGCGGAACACCGTATACAGACTTTCGCATTTTTTGAAGGACTTCCAGGAGATTGCCCGCCTGAACTTTCAAGAGGGAACTATTGCCATTTATGTGGGCGCTCTAAAAACCTTCATCCGCCTTTGTGGCGACGAAGCGATGGGCTCGTATCTCCCCATCGACGTTGAACGGTTCAAAGCGTTAAGATCGCGGGAAGTTTCTGGGGTAACCGTAAACATTGATCTCAGAACTCTTCGGGCAGCTTTCAATGAAGCACTTCGGCTGAAATTTATACAGGAAAATCCATTTGCGGGAATGAAACTGGTTCGAGTCCCGGAAAAAGAAGGGGCCTCACTCTCCGAGCCCGACTTTCAGAGACTTCTACTCATGATCGATGACACGGAGTTCAGGAATCTGGTGATATTTGCAGCTTACACGATGTTGCGGCTTGGCGAGCTTGTGCACCTCGAGTGGGATGACATCGATTTACGCTCACGGATGATACATGTGAAAAACAAGAAGGAATTCCGGGTAAAGGGAGGACGAAGCCGCCATGTCCCCATGAATGAGTGGGTGTTCACCTTTCTCAGCGAACGACGTCGAAAGTCGAGGCTCGTGTTCGCGAACTCTCTCGGTGCCGGGTTAATCGGCTCATCGGTCTCGCATAAATTCAAAAAATATGTGCGGCGGGCAGAACTCGACGACACGATCCATTTTCATTCACTTCGCCACACGGGCGTATCCTTCCTGGCCAATAAAGGGGTCCCCCAGGAGTATATACGTCGTATCGCCGGCCATACTTCGGTTCGAACGACCGACATATATACTCATATCAGGGATGAGACTTTATTCTCTGCGATAAGCGCCCTCCCGAATTTCAACTGACACAGATTGTCACGCGTTAGCACAGCTGTTAGCAGCTGCTGAAATAACCGCAAAATCGTGATGGTTGGCAAATTAAGCATCAGTCCCAGACGCTGGTGCAAAGTTTGGTATGCGCAGTCACGCGGGTCATTTAGAACATCGGCGATGTAATCGAGGAGGTAGGGAGACTGCGGGTAAGATCGGGAGAGTAGAAAGCAACTCTAGGGATAAAACCAAGGTAAAGTGATGCCAGCCACCCTTTGTGATATCAAAATGCTTCACGACAAACTGAGCCAGTACCCATCCTGGATACTTGTTGACAATTATTCGGGAATTGAGTAAGATCCGCGAGCCGTTCTGTGAAGGGATGAATTACTCGTGGGGGAGGAGTTAGTTGGCGGTATCACCAATTGCAACGCGGTAGACCCACAAGCTCATAAAACGCTACTTCTATAGTGTGCGTTTTCACCTCGGGGGATTTTCTCATTCGAACGAAGCATTGGACTCATTGGGCTCGGCATTGATTACTTTCCATGCTATCCACAATTTGGTTTTTTTCTCCAGATAAGCGAAATCCATCTAACTGATCATAGTTCATCTCGGAACAGCTTGGGGTTGGACCTTCTGTCCGGCCTACTAGTGCTGATCTCGAGCAATCCTTCTATCGTAGACTATTTCAGGTTTTTTAATTTGCGAAAACGATGGTTGTTGCCATAGGAGTTGAAAAAGGGGCTCATGCTTCAGTATGCCTCCTTGCGATATTTGAATGAGTAGAGAACAACGTCATCGCCGGTGATGTCGTAGCGGAGGCGGTACTTGCCGGACCGAATGCGATACTGACCCTCACCCTGCGAAACGTCCTTGAGCTTCTTAATGTCGTAGCGGCGGCTACGGTTGTAAGGATCGTGGGATAAGATTATCTTAATCGGCTCGATCTGACGGACGATAGCAGCGTTTCGTTTGTATATCTCTTCGAAGTCACGCTTGAAGCGTGATGATGGGAGGAGGCGGAAGACTTCAGGCATAGCGCAGGACGGTCACTTGGTCGAGCGCTTCTTGGGTTTCGCCTTGAGCTTCGTAAGGAAGGTATCGATATCCTCAGTGAGCTTGCCCTGGCGGTACTCTTCGTGTCCTTCTTTGATCTGCTCTTTGAGATCGGGGTCTTGCGAGTCGAGATAGTCTTCGTACTCGTCCACGTCCAGAAGAGCAGCAACAGGAATACCGTCCTTTTCGAGAATGAAGTGCTCCTTGTTGTTATGGACGCGCCTGATGAGGGCGCCGAGGTTAACACGCGCCTTTGTGAGCGGGAGTCGATTAACCATAGTTTTTGTGGGCATAACCAATCATTGAAAGTTGTAAGGTTGACGACAGTTGATTATTTCAATTCAATTGATTAACATTGAACGCTTTGAATATAGCAGTGTATCAGGAGAAAGTCAAGGGAACAAAAACTGTAGGTGGAAAATTTGGCACAGCGATATGACAGAAACCAAGATTGAAATTCGATGTCCTCTGATCTAACCTTTCTAACGAACCAGGCGGGTAAGACTCTCCGGGATCGCTTTGGAGCGTTACTGACGGACGATACACGCCTCTTCGACTGCCTGGTCGGATACTTCTTCATCAGTGGCTTCTACAAGCTTTATCCGGCTCTGGAGAAGGTTGAGAAAATACGAATCCTGGTGGGTTTGAAGACCGACCGCACGGCATACGAGCTTCTTCGGCGAGCGAGGGAACAGACAGAACTGAAGCTACATTCTCATGCATCGACCAAAGAGCAGATTGCGACGGCCGCGCTAGAAGAACTCGAGAAAGCTCCAGACAGTCTCGACGTTGAGATGGGAGTGCATAAGTTCATTGAGTGGGTTCGATCGGGGAAGTTAGAGATCAAAGCCCATCCCGAAGAAAACCTCCACGCGAAGGTATACATAATGACCTTTGCCGAGGGGGACCGGGATAAAGGACGGGTCATAACCGGATCAAGTAATCTCACACAGGCAGGGCTGCAGGACAACCTTGAATTCAATGTCGAGTTGAAGAGTCGTGCGGATTATGAGTTTGCTATTGCGAAATTTAACGAGTTGTGGGCGACAGCAGTTGATGTATCGAAGCCATACGAAGAAACCGTAATCAATCGATCTCCCTTCGCACACTTCACACCACTTGAACTATATCTGAAGTTCCTGTACGAGTATTTCCGCGATGAACTGAACCGACCAAGTGAGCTTGAAGACATCTATGTACCAGAAGGTTTTAAGAGACTCAAGTATCAGGAAGAAGCGGTCCTCAGTGCGCGGAAGGTGTTGCAAGAATATGGGGGACTATTCCTGTCCGATGTAGTTGGACTTGGCAAAACATACATGGCCGCGTTGTTGGCACAACAACTAGATGGCCGCTCACTCGTCATTGCACCTCCACACCTGCTCGACAAACACAACCGCGGCTCATGGCCCAACGTGTTCGGTGACTTTCGCGTACCCCATACGGACTTCGAGTCAATCGGAAAACTTGAGGATCTCCTTGAGCGAGACGTTTCTAAATACTCAAACGTCTTCATAGACGAGTCGCATAGATTCCGGACCGAAACAAACCAAACCTATGAAATGCTTGCCCAAATTTGCAGAGGCAAGCGCGTAATCTTGGTTTCAGCGACGCCGCTCAACAACACACCGTTCGATATTCTAAGTCAGGTCAAGTTGTTTCAAAACGGCAAGAATAGCACAATCCCAAACGTGCGAAACCTCGAGTCATTTTTCTCGCGGCTTCACAAGAACCTCAATGGCCTTGATCGGCAGCAGAACCGTGAAGAGTATTTCGGAACGGTTCAATCAAATGCTAAAGCTACACGCGAGCAAGTTCTTAAGCATCTGATGATTCGCAGGACTCGCAATGAGATCACAAAATATTACGGGGAAGATCTCTCAAAGCAGGGACTAAAATTTCCGGAAGTGGCGGATCCAGAACCGCTCTTCTACAAGTTCAGTAAGCACGAGAACGATATCTTCAACGAGACGGTGCGCCTCGTGACACTGGAATTCAAATATGCTCGTTACAAACCGCTTACTTACTACGAGGGGAAGCGCGAGGAACGCGAAATTCAAAGCCAACGCAACTTAGCAAAATTCATGAAGATTCTGCTCATCAAACGGCTTGAGAGCAGCTTTCATGCTTTCCGTTTGAGCCTTGATCGGTTCATTTGGACTTACAAGCGTGTGATTGAAGAGTACCGCAAGGGTCACGTTTATATTAGCAAGAAACATATAGGCAAGATTTTTGATCTACTGGAAACCGATGACCAGGAAGGTATCGATCGCTTGATCGAAGCGGACAAAGCTGAACGATTCGACTCAAAGGATTTCAATAAGGATTTCATCAAGGAGCTCGAGGCGGACTTGAAAATCCTTCATACAATTCACGAGCTCTGGAAGGGCGTTAAACGTGACCCCAAATGGGATTCTTTTGGCACAGTTCTTCGACGCGAAGCCCGGCTGAAGAAAAACAAAATCATTATTTTCACCGAGTCAAAAGAGACTGCGGAGTATTTGGCTGAACGAATCAAAGACGAGATTACGCCGGCTGTTTTGCTATTACCCGGAAGCTCGGACGACTCGATCCGGAAACAAGTTATTTCTAATTTCGATGCGAGAGCCTATCAACCCAAAGATGATTATCGGATCCTTGTTGCAACGGAAGTGCTATCTGAAGGCGTTAACCTCCATCGATCCAACGTCGTTGTGAATTATGATATTCCGTGGAACCCGACACGCCTCATTCAACGCGTAGGCCGTGTGAACCGGGTCGATACAGCATTCGATACGATTCATACATACAATTTCTTCCCAACAGAGGAAAGCAACGATATCATCAAGCTCAAAGAAGCAGCCGAGGCAAAGATTCATGCGTTCATCGAAATGTTGGGTGCGGATGCCCGCCTTCTGACCGAGGGGGAAGAAATAAAATCGCACGATCTATTTGCAAAACTCACGTCAAAGAAGACAATCACCGGCGAAGACGAAGAGGAGGAAAGCGAACTGGAATACCTGACTGAGATTCGTGAGGTGCGCGACAAACAACCCGAGCTCTTTACGCGCATCAAACGCCTGCCTAAGAAGGCACGATCGACGAAGGTCGTTTCAATTTGGCCCGCGGGTCTTGGCAAACAGTTTCCATCTCTGCTTACTTATTTCAGGCAAGGGCGTCTTGATAAATTTTTCATTGCGCCGGGTGGAACCGATACCCCCACAGAGCTCGACTTTTTTGCGGCAGCAAAAGCACTGAAACCAACAGACACATCAGAGGCGCGGCAAACCATCCCACGAGAATTTTACGCTCTGCTTGAGAAGAACAGACTGGCATTTGAATTAGCGACGAGTACCGAGATTGACGATGCTATTCCAAAGCACAGGGGGAGCGCGAACGATGCGTATATCTTGAAGAGACTCAAAGCGAAAGAGGTTCGCTTGTACCACGGATACACCGACGACGACGAGCTTTACATTCAGAAAGTGATCCAGCTCCTCACAGATGGTGCACTTCCCCGGCCAACAACAAAAAAAGTAGCGGAGGCACTAAAGAAAGAAATCGATGCGTTGAAGGTATTGGGGATACTACGTCGCGACATTTCTCCATT
>JACXTT010001720.1_pt1 | contig 35961 bp, 31 predicted proteins | sample 9270951 | NCBI WGS metagenome assembly JACXTT01 (sample SAMN15532306, study PRJNA645909) | rock metagenome | isolation source: weathered quartz diorite | place: Puerto Rico | collected 2017-06-21 | reverse complement strand
GCCGGCGCGCGCGATCGGCAGCACCCGCGTGATCTACCTCAAGCACGCCGAGGCGACCAAGCTCGTCGAGGTGCTGCGCGGCATGCTCGCGGCCGCGGCGGCCCCCGGAGCACCCGGGCAGACCACTGTGCCCGGCGTGCGGCCCGTGGGCGGGGCGGCGGCGACTTCGCTCATTCAAGCCGACGAGGCGACCAACTCGATCATCATCAACGCGTCGGACACGGTTTACAACAACCTGCGCCTCGTGATCGAGCAGCTCGACGTGCGCCGAGCGCAGGTCTATGTCGAGGCGCTCGTCGCCGAAATGAATGCGGATCGCACCGACGAGCTCGGCTTCCAGTGGGCCGCCGCGGGCGGAGTGGGCTCGCGCGCGGTCGGCGCCACAGCCAATTTTCCCGCGGCCAATCCGAGCATCGCTGCGCTGGCGGCTGCGCCCGGCGCGGTGGCGGCCGCGGGAGGGCCAGCCGGGCTGACAGTCGCGGTGCTCGGCAACACCATAACTCTGCCCGACGGAACCACAGTCAGGGGTCTCGGTGCCCTCGCGCGTGCGCTTCAGTCGAACAACCTCGGCAACATCCTTTCCACGCCCAATCTCCTCACGCTCGACAACTTCCAGGCGAAAATCGTCATCGGGCAGAACGTGCCGTTTGTCACCGGCAGCTTCGCGTCGGCAGCAGCGGTCACAACCGGAGGCACGGCCGCGGTGAATCCCTTCCAGACTATCGAGCGAAGGGACGTTGGCCTTACCCTGCGCATAAAGCCGCAGATTTCCGAGGGCTCGACCATCCGTTTGGAGATCTACCAGGAGGTTTCGAGCGTAAACCCGACCGCACGAGCCGGCGCGAGCGATCTGGTCACTGACAAACGCTCCATCGAAACCAAGGTTGTGGTGGACGACGGCAATACCATCGTGCTCGGCGGGTTGATCCAGAACACCCTGACCGTGAACACCCAGCAGATTCCGCTGCTTGGCGACATCCCGTTTCTCGGCGCGCTGTTCCGCTTCAAGAGCGAAGAGCGCAAGCGCACCAACCTGATGATCTTCCTGCGGCCGGTGATCATCCGCTCGGTCGAGGACGGCTATCGCGTGACGCAGGACCGGTATGAATATCTGCGCGGCTACACGCGCGGCGAGGGACCGGAGCGCGAGGACATCTACGACCGAATGGAGCCGGTGCCGCCGGCACCGCGCGAACCATCCCGCTCACCCGCACCGGATTCTCCTGCGGCGCCTTCCGCGAAACCGCCCGAAGCGGAAGCGAGTCCGGCGCCGGCGAGGCCCTGAGCGCATGGATATGTCCTCGAACCCCCTCACGCCCGACGCGCGCGCGGTCGAGCGGCTGCCCTACGCCTTTGCCAAGCGGCACGGAGTGATCAGCGCCCGGCAGCTGGAGGCAGGCTTCGAGCTCTGGGTCCGCCCCGGGGTGCGCGCAGGCGTCCTCGCCGAGGTGCAGCGCGCGCTCGGCGGGCCGCTCGCCTTGAGAGAGCTTGCGAACGACGCCTTCGACGCGGCGCTGGCGCGCGCCTACGAGCGCGGCGCCTCGCACGCCGCCGACATCGTCACCGACCTCGACGCGAATCCGGATCTCGCGGCGCTCGCGGAGAACCTGCCCAAGGTCGCCGACCTCCTGGAGAGCGAGGACGACGCGCCGATCGTACGGCTGATCAATGCCCTGTTCTCGCAGGCCGTGCGCGAGAACGCCTCAGACATTCACATCGAGGCCTTCGAGGGGCGCTCGGTGGTGCGCTTCCGCAGGGACGGGATGCTCCGCGACGTGCTCGAGCCGCCGCAAGTGGCGCACGGCGTGATCGTGTCGCGCATCAAGATCATGGCGCGCCTGGACATCGCCGAGAAACGCCAACCGCAGGACGGGCGCATCGCGCTGCGGCTCGCCGGACGCTCGGTCGACGTGCGCGTTTCCATCCTGCCGACGGCTCACGGCGAGCGCGTGGTGCTGCGGCTGCTGGACAAGCAGGCCGGGAGGCTCGACCTCACCGGCCTCGGCATGTCGGATACGACCCTCGCCGCCCTGCGCGAGCTCGTGCGGCAGCCGCACGGCATCATCCTCGTCACCGGCCCGACCGGCTCCGGGAAGACGACCACGCTCTACGCCGCGCTCGGCCAGCTCGACGCCAAGCGCACCAACATCGTCACCGTCGAGGATCCGATCGAATACGACCTCGACGGCGTCGGCCAGACCCAGGTGAATCCGCGAATCGAGCTGACTTTCGCGCGCGCGCTGCGCGCGATCCTGCGCCAGGACCCGGACGTGGTCATGATAGGCGAGATCCGCGACCTGGAGACCGCGCAGATCGCGGTGCAGGCGAGCCTGACCGGGCACCTGGTGCTCGCGACTCTGCACACCAACGACGCGGCTGGCGCCGTGGTGCGGCTCGTCGACATGGGCATCGAGCCGTTCCTGGTCGCCTCGAGCCTGCTCGGCGTGCTCGCCGAGCGGCTCGTGCGGCGGCTGTGCCCGGCGTGCCGGCGCTCGCACGAGCCCGACCGCGCCGAGCTGGGCCTGCTCGCGAACGGGAACGCCGGCGCCGCCGATCATCCCCTGTTCACCGCGCCCGGTTGCGAGGCGTGCGCCTTCACGGGCTATCAGGGCCGCACCGGAATTTTCGAGCTGCTGCTCGTCGACGACGAGGCGCGGCGCCTGATCCACGACCGCGCCTCCGAGGCCGACCTGCGCGAGCACGCGCGCCGCGGCGGCATGAAGGGTTTGCGCGAGGACGGCCTGCGCTGGGTGCGTGCAGGCGAGACGAGTCTCGAGGAAGTATTGCGCGTGTCTCGAGAATGAGTCGGGAATGAATCGCGACTAGGGCGCGAGCAGGCAAACGCACCGAGCATGTCGGGCTTCGAATACAGCGCGCTGGAGGCGACCGGGCGCGAAACGCGCGGAGTGATCGAGGCGGACACCGAGCGCCACGCGAGATCGCTGCTGCGCGAACGCGGCCTCGCGCCGCTCACGGTCGAGAGCATACGCGCGGCGGCTGTGCAATCCGGGCGGCGCGAGCGCTTCTCGCGCCCCCGGCTGTCGCGCAAGGATCTGGCGCTGGTCACGCGCCAGTTCGCCACGCTGGTCCGCGCCGGGCTCACCATCGAAGAGGGCCTCAACGTGCTCATCGAGCAGACCGAGTCGGCTGGAGCGCGCACCCTGTTCGCGGCGGTGCGGGCGCGCGTGCTCGAGGGCCAGTCCCTGTCGCACAGCCTTGCCGAGTTTCCCAACGCGTTTCCGCAGATCTACCGCGCCATGATCGAGGCGGGCGAGCAATCGGGCCGGCTCGGCGACGTGCTGGAGCGCCTGGCCGACTACACGGAGAACCGCGAGAGCTTGCGCGACAAGGTCATGATCGCCTTCATTTACCCGGCGCTGGTGACCGTCGTGGCCTGCCTCGTCATCGGGTTCCTGCTCGTCTACGTGGTGCCGCAGGTGACGCGCGTATTCGCCAATCTCGGCCAGACCCTCCCCCTGGCGACGCGCATTCTCATTGCCGTCAGCGATTTCGCGCGCGCGAGCGGCGCATTTTGGCTGGCAGGACTCGTTCTCGCCTTCGTCGCGGGAAGGTTGCTGCTGCGCGACGAATCCCGGCGGCGGCGTTGGCACGGCGCTCTGCTGCGGCTGCCGCTCGCGGGGCGCCTGATTCGCGGAGTCAATGCCGCGCGCTTTGCCGACACGCTGGGAATACTCACCTCGAGCGGAGTGCCGCTGCTCGCCTCGCTGCAATCGGCCGCGGCGGTGCTCACCAACCTGCCGATGCGCGCCGCCGTGGACGAGGCGGTGCGCCGCGTGCGCGAAGGCGGGGCGCTCGCGCCCGCGCTCGGCGCGGCGAAGCTCTTCCCGCCGCTCGTCATTCACTTGATCGCGAGCGGAGAGGCGACCGGGAGGCTGGACACCATGCTCGCCCGCGCCGCCGAGGCGCAGTCGCGGGAGCTCGAGAACTGGATCAGGGGGCTCACCGCGCTGCTCGAGCCCCTGCTGATTCTCGCCATGGGGGGAGTGGTGCTGTTCGTGGTGGTCGCGATACTTTTGCCTATATTCGAGATGAACCAGCTGGTACGCTAGGAAACATCATGCCAAACGCATACTCAAGCTCGCGCCGCACGCGCGGCTTCACCCTGATCGAGATTCTCGTCGTCGTCGCGATTATCGGCATCCTCGCCGCGCTGATCGTGCCGCGCATCATGGATCGCCCCGACCAGGCACGGGCGACTGCGGCGCGCGCGGACATCGGAACGATCGTGCAGGCGCTCAAGCTCTACAAGCTCGACAACGGCACCTACCCGAGCTCGGATCAGGGTCTCGCTGCGCTGGTGAAAAAGCCCGAGCGCGGAGACATTCCACGCAACTGGAAGGCGGGGGGTTACCTGGACAAGCTGCCCCAGGATCCCTGGGGCACCGACTACCAGTATCTCAACCCCGGAATTCGCGGCGAGATCGACGTGTACTCGCTCGGCGCCGACAAGAAGCCCGGCGGCGAAGGCATCGACGCCGACATCGGATCGTGGCAGTGATGATGCGAGCGCGCCGCTCGGGCTTCACGCTGATCGAGATCCTGGTGGTGGTCGTCATCATCGCCGTGATCGTCACCCTCGCGAGCGTGCAGCTCATGCGCGGCCCCGGGGATCTGGTGCGCGAGGAAAGCGAGCACCTCGCGCTGCTCCTGCGCGCGGCGCGCGAGGAGGCGATCCTGCAGGGGCGGGTGTTCGCCTTCGGCGCCGGCCGCGAGTCCTACCGCTTCCTGCGCCTGGAGCGCAACGGCCGGCTCAAGGTCGCCGGCCGCGACGAGCTTTTCCGTCCGCAGCGCATGCCGCCGGGCATCGTGATCGAGGCCTTGCAGATCGAGGGCGCGGGGGACGCCGCGCAGGACGGGGTGGTGTTCCTGCCGAGCGGCGAGCTGCCGGCGTTTCGCATCGTGCTCAAGAGCGGAAGCGCGCGCTGGAGCGTCGTCGGCGCCCCCGACGGGACCATACGCGCGCAGGCCGTCTCATGAATTGCGCGCGGCGCGCCGCAGGCTTCACGCTCGTGGAAATCCTGCTGGCGCTCGCCGTGCTCGCGATCGCGCTCACCGCGACGGCGCGCAGCTTGGGCGGAGCGCTCGACACCACCGCGGCGCTGCGCGATCGCACGCTCGCGCGCTGGGTGGCCGAGGACAGGCTGGCGGAGATCGAGCTGCGCGGGGAATGGCCGGATCTCGACGTCAACGAAGGCGACGCCGACATGGGCGGGCGCGCGTTCCGCTGGCGCCAGGAGACAGGCGTGACGCCCGCGGCCCGCATGCGGCGCGTCGAGGTGAGCGTGTTCCTCGCGGGGACCGCTTCGCCGCTCGCGAAGCTGACCGGCTTCGTCGAACAGCCGGCAACGCAGTCGCTTCCCACGATCGTACCCGGCACGATGACACCCGAACCGCAGATGGGGTCTCCCCGGTGAACCCGCGGGGTCGCCTGTGCGGCTTCACGCTGATCGAGCTGCTGGTGGCGCTCGTGATCTTCGCGATTTTCGCGGTCCTCGCGTACGCGGGGCTGAGCCGCGTTCTCGACAGCCGCGAACGGCTCACCGACGAGCAGCGCGTCTGGCGGGAGCTGTCGCAGGCCTTCCTGCGCATCTCCGACGACGCGGCGCACGCACGCTCGCGCCCGGTGCGCGACGCGGGCGGATTCGAGCTCCGGGCGTTCGTGGGGCGGCTCTTCGACCCGCGCGCGCTCGCCGAGCCCAGCCTCGAGCTGACTCGCGGCGGCGAGCTGAACTACGGAGGCGCGCCGCGTTCGGATCTGAGACGCGTCGCTTACCGCCTCAAGGATGGGCGGCTCGTGCGCATCACCTGGCCGGTGCTCGATCGCGCTCCCGTGACCGAGCCGCTCGAAGCGCCGCTGCTCGCCAACGTCGAGACTTTCGAGCTGCGCTTTTACGGGGACAGCGGTCCTTCGGTGGAAACCTGGCCCATCGCGACCGGCAGCCCCGACGTTCCGCCGCGGGCGATGGGGGTCACGCTCGCCGTGAAGGGCCTGGGTCGCTTCAAGCGCCTGTTTCTGGTGAACCGGTGATGCCCGCCCGGCGCGCGCAGAGCGGAGTCGCCCTGGTGACCGCGGTGATGATCGTCGCGATCGCGGCGGCGATCGCGGTCCAGATCGCCTTCGCGCACCAGGTCTGGTTCCGGCAGATGGAAAACGTCGCCGACCGCGACGCGACCGACTGGCTGCGCCGCGGCGCGCTGCACTGGGCGAGCCTCGCGCTGCTCGAGGATGCTGCGCAGAACTCGACCGATCATCTCGGCGAGAGCTGGGCGATGGGGCTGCCGACCCTTCCCGTCGAGGGCGGAAGCATCCGGGTATCGATCGAGGACGCGCAGGGGCGCTTCAACCTCAACAGCGTCGTCAACCCCGCGAGCCTCCAGGTCCTCAGCCGCCTGCTCGAGGTGCTGCGGCTCGATCCGCAGCTCGCCAATGCGGTGCTCGACTGGATCGACTCGGACAGCGTCGTGAGCGCGGGAGGCGCGGAGGACGTCGACTACCTCAACCTCAACCCGCCCTACCGCGCCGCCAACCGGCCCATGGCGAGCGTCGAGGAGCTGCGTCTGGTACGCGGCTTCGACGCCAAGACGGTGGCCGCGCTGCTGCCCTACGTCACCGTTCTCCCGGTGGCCACCAACGACGTCAACGTCAACACCGCCCCGCCCGCGGTGCTCGCCGCGCTGGTGCCGGGTCTGGATTTGCCGACCGCGCAGCGCATCGCGGAGAACAGGGACAGCAGGCCGTACAAGACCGTCCAGGACTTCAACGCGAAGCTGCCACGAGGCCTGACGCCGCCGACGGCGGGAATCGTCGTGAAGACGGACTTTTTCCTGGTTACTCTAGACACCTCGATCGGGCGCCACGAGCGCCGCACCGAAGCCCTTCTTCAACGCTTGTCCAACAAGACCACGGCCTGGATCTGGCACAGGCCGCAACCCTTGATCGGATCGGATGAACCTGACGAATCTCAGTAAGGGTGCCTGGCACGACCTCTCCGCGTCCTGGCGCCGCAGGGGAGGCGACCGCCTCGAGCTGTGGCTGCCGCGGAACTGGCCGGCCGAGGATTCCGAGTTGCGCTGGCGCCGCATCGCAGCGGGCGGGACCGTCGAGCAAGGCGCCCAGCGCGGGCTCGAGGGGCTCGCGCCCGCCGAGGAAGTCATCGTGTGGACCCCGGCCGCGGAAACCCTGTTCTTGCGCGCGCGCCTGCCGACTCGCTCGGCCGCGAAAATCGTCCAGGCGCTGCCCTTCGCGCTCGAGGAGCAACTCATCGATCCCCCCGAACGCCTGCATTTCGCTTTCGCGCATGAGGCGGACGGTGCCCTCGCGGTGGCGGTGACTAGGCGCGAGCGCATGGAGAGCTGGCTCGCGGCGCTCGCAGCCGCCGGCCTCGCGCCGACGCATCTCGCGCCTGTAACCCTGTCCGTGCCGCTCGCCGAGCGCGCCTGGACGCTCGCGTTCGTCGACGGGGAGATCGTGCTGCGCAGCGGAGCGCGTGCGGGACTGGGCGGCCCGGCCGAGCGGCGGCCGCCGGCGTGGCTGCACGCGGCGCTCGCCGAAGCGCGGACAGAGGCGAGCGCCCCCGAGCGCATCCTGCTCGTCGACGCTCCCGCCGACCTGGATTCCGCTGCGTGGCGCGAGGCCCTGGGCGTTCCGCTCGAGTCGCTGCGGCCCGGAGACGCGTCCGTTCCGCCCGCGCCGCTCGATCTGCTGCAGCAGCACTATGCGCCGCGCGCCCGCTTGGCGGCGCTCAAGCGCGCCTATATTCCCGCCGCGGCGCTGCTGGCGGCGTGGATCTTCGCCACGCTCGCCCTGGACGCGATCGAGTGGGCGCGATTGTCGCGGGCGGCGAGCGCGGCCGAGGAGGAAATGCGCGCGCTCCTTCTGAAGAGCTTCCCGGAGACCCGCGCGATCCTCGACCCCGCCGAGCAGATGCGGCGGGGCCTGGAGGACCTGGGCGCGGGCAGCGGCATCGCCGCGCCCGGGGACATGCTTTTTCTCCTGGCACGCGCCGCGCCGACGATCGAGCGCGAATCGCGAGTGCGCGCGCAAGGCATCGAATACGCGGGGCGGGCGCTGGTCATCCGGGTCGCCGCGTCGGAGGCCGACGCCGAGTCCATCGCGCGCACGCTGCGCGCGCGCTCGCTCGACGTGGAAGTGCAGCGCGTGGGCGGTGAAACGCGGCTGCGGGTGCGCGCGGCGGGCCAGGGCAAATCATGAATTTCACCTGGACCGAACCCTGGCGCGCCCGCTGGAACGCGCTCGGCGCGCGCGAGCGACGGACGGCCTCGGTGCTCGCCGGATTCCTGGGCGTCGCGCTTTTCTATCTGCTCGTCTGGAGCCCGGTCGAAAGCGGTCTCGCCAAGGCGCGCTCGCGCCTCGCCTCGGTTCAGGCGCAGCTCGCCCGAGTGCAGGAGCAGGCCGCACGCGTGGCGAGTGTGCGCGCCGCACCGCGCGTCACGCCGCCCGCCAATCCTGCGGCGGCGGTCGGGCAGGCAGCCGAACGGCAGGGCCTGCGCGAGCAGCTGAAGCGCGTCGATGCGGAGGGCACGAACGCGGTGCGCGTGCAGATCGAAGACGCCCCGTTCGCGGCTTTGATGGCGTGGCTGGTCGAACTGCAGCAGCAGACCGGCCTGCGCGCGGAAAGCGCGACGCTCGAGAGGGGCGTCAATCCCGGCATCGTGAACGGGCGGCTGCTACTGCGGGCGCAGGGCGCGTGACCGGCGCCTTTCGCCGCCCCGGCGTCCGGCTGGCCGTTCTGGGCATAGCCGCGTATCTGTTTTTTCTCCTGGCGAACGCGCCCGCCGCGTGGCTTGGATTCGCGCTCGAGCGCTCGACCCGCGGAGCGCTCGCGCTCGGCGATCCCGCGGGCACGCTGTGGAAAGGGAGCGGCCTGCTTGCGCTGCGCTCACGCGGAGCTTTTCGCGGCGTCGCCGACCTCGAGTGGAGCTGCAATCCGCTGTCGGTGTTGACGGGACGCCTGGGCGTGGCGCTGTCCGGCGCCGCGCCCGAGACGCGGCTGCGCGCGAACCTGAGCCTGGGCCCGGGGAGCTTGCGTTTGCGGAACGTCGAGGCCAGCGCGCCGGCCGCCCTGCTCGAAGCCGCGATCCCGGCGGCCGCCTTTGCGAAACCCGACGGGCGCTTGCGCGTGCTCGCCGATTCCATCGAGGTCGGCGGGGCAGGCGTAGCCGGCGCGGCGACCGTCGAATGGCTCGAGGCCGGAATGAGCGGCCTTTCGCAGCTCGGCGATTACCGGCTGCAGATCACGGGGAACGGCGAGCGCGCGGCAGTGAAACTCGCGACGCTGCGAGGGGATCTGCGCGTGAGCGGCGAGGGCGAGTGGCGCGCGGCGCAGCCGCGCATCGTGCAGTTGCGCGGGACCGCGGAGGCGCCGGCCGAGCGCAAGGACCTCGAGCCGCTGCTGCAGATGCTGGGGATCAGGGGATCGGGAATCCCGCAGCCGTTCGCATGGACCGTGCCGATCTAGAAAAAACGTGATAGAAGGCACATTATGCGCCGTGAATTCGGCGCAGAATCACGTCGAAACCGGCCCTGGGAGGGGTGCGGCAGGGCAGAAAAGGGGAAATCCATGAAAACTCGGCTGGCGGCCGTTGTACTGATCGCATTGGCGCAGCTTGCCGGCTGCGGCGGCGGAGGAGGCGGGGGCAGCAGCTCACCGCCGCCCCCTACCTATACGATCGGCGGGGCGATCATGGGCCTCACCGGATCGGGGCTCGTGCTCCGGCTGAACGGCGGCTCGGATCTCCCCGTAAGCGCCAACGCCACAGGTTTCACTTTCGCCACGCAGCTCGCGACCGGTGCCGCGTATACCGCCAGCGTGCTCACACAGCCGACCAACCCAAGCCAGACGTGCAACGTGACGAACGGCTCGGGGATGGTCCCGAGCGCGAACGTCATGAACATCAGCGTCTCCTGCACCACCAACAGCTTCACGGTCGGCGGCACGGTGAGCGTGCTGCTCGGCACCGGGCTGGTGCTGCAAAATAACGGTGGGAACAATCTTGCGATCAGCGGCAATGGCGCGTTCGCGTTCAGCACGCCGATTCTTTCCGGCGCGACTTATGCCGTGACGGTGAGCACGCAGCCGAACGGTCCGGCCCAGACCTGCAGGGTGACGAACGGCTCGGGCACGGTAGGCGCGGCCAACGTGACGAGCGTCGGCGTTTCCTGCGGCTTTACGATCAGCGTCCTGTCCGACCCGCTCGCCACACAGCAGTGGCACTTGAAGAACACCGGACAAAACGCCTTTGCGGACGGAGGCGGTGCTATCGGTATCGACATCAACGTCGAACCGGTGTTCAGCACTTTCGGTTTCACCGGCAACGGTGTGATCGCGGCGGTGGTCGACAGCGGCCTCGAAATCGCTCACGAAGACCTCGCCGCGAATGTCGTGGCAGGCGGTTCCTGGAATTTCAATACCAGCACCACCGATCCGACCAATACCGCCTCTACGACCGGCGACCACGGGACTAGCGTCAGCGGCCTTATCGCCATGGCGCGGAACACGATGGGAGGGATAGGCGTGGCGCCGAGCGCGAAGCTCAAGGGATTCAATTTCCTGTCGATGTCTGTGCCGACCGAGCAGGCCTTCCTCGATTCTCTGGGCGGATCGAACGCCAACCCCAAAAGCAGCGACGTGTTCGTTTTCAATCAGAGTTTCGGCATCAGCACGACCCAGGAAGTTCTGATCAATCCCCTGGACGAAGCTCAATATCTCTTCGGCGTCACCAATCTTCGTGGAGGGAAGGGCGCGCTGTACGTCAAGGCAGCGGGGAATGGATTCAACGGCCCCTGCGTGACCACGGGCCTGTCCTGCGAAAATGCGAATTTCGATCCGGCAAACACGCTTCCCTATCAGGTCGTGGCCGGCGCCGTGAACGCTGACGGAGTCAAGGCAAGCTACTCCACCGCGGGCTCGGCGATCTGGGTGAGCGCGCCCGGCGGCGAATTCGGGAAGAACGTCGCGCAATTCGGCGCCGCGTCCCCGGAAGCCTTCGAGCCTGCGATGATTACGACGGACCAGTCGGGCTGCGTGATCGGTTCTGCCACGACGAACCGGGAAAATGGAAGCGCGTTCAACGACGGGGCCGCACCGAATACCTCGTGCAACTACACAAACCAGATGAACGGAACCTCGTCTGCCACCCCGATGACTGCCGGGGTGATCGCCCTGATCCTCGAAGCCAACCCGGCGCTCACCTGGCGCGACGTGAAGCATATTCTCGCCAACACCGCACGGCAGATCGATGCGGCGCGGGCGGCCTTCACTGTCGCCCTCACGGGCGGTTTCTACGTCGCCGAGCCAGCGTGGACGACGAATTTCGCAGGTTTCAAATTCCACAACTGGTACGGCTTCGGTATGGTCAATGCCTCGGCCGCGGTGAACATGGCAAGGATCTATACGCTGGGTCAGCTTGGGACGCTCGCCAACACCGGCTTCATCGCGAGCGCAGGGGCGCTGGGCCTCGCGATCCCGGACAATAGTGCAGTCGGTGCGACGAGTGTCTTGAGCGTGCCGAACACCCCTGGGGTGCAGACCATCGAAGCCGTCCAGATCAGAGTCAGCGTGACGCACCCGTTTACGGGCGACCTCGGCATCGAGCTCATCTCGCCGAAGGGCACGAGAAGCGTTCTGAAGAATATCCGGGATCAATTCGGCAACTCGGCCAACCTGAGCAACATGGTGCTCCTCAGCAATGCGTTTTATGGAGAGAATCCCACCGGCAGCTGGACGATCAAGGTGGTCGACGGGGCGCCGGCAGATACGGGCACGTTGGACAATTGGGCGATCCGGGTGTACGGGCACTAGATCGAGTAGCCGCTCGGGCTTTTGGAGGGACGGAAATGAACATACGAATTGTGGCGCTGGGTTTCGTTCTCGCGGCCTCGCTCGCCTTGGCGCAGGAATCCCCCAAGCCGGCCAAGGCCAAGGCCGCGGAGCGCGCCGCGATGCTCGAGACACTGCAGAAAGGTAAGGAGATACTAGGTAGCCGCGAGCACTACCGTTTCCTGCCCGAGGTGCACGCGGTGGAGCACAGTGCTTCGGCCGAGACGCCGCAGGAGGCGCTCGCGCGCATCGGCGAGAGCGCTGCGCAGGTCGTCGAGACCAAGGGAAGGCTCGTGCTGTTCCGCTCCACGCAGCAGAAACCGGCGTTCGTGGAGCGCGTCGCGGGGGCGACCGTCTACCCGACCGTGGTCAACACCCGTACAGGGACGCTCGGCGTGCTGACCGGGACGCTGGTGGTGAAGCCGAAGAGCCTGGCGGACGCGGCAGCGATCGCGAGCAGCCACGGACTCGAGAAGGGCAAGGAGTATCCGCAGCTTCAGACCGTCTTCTACCGTGCGCGAGCGGGCGCGGATATCGCCGACGTTGCCGCGGCGTTGCAGGCTGACCCCCGGATCGAAAGCGCCTACCCCGAGATCATCGAGTACGTGCGCACCCCGAAGTAGCCGCCCGGAGCCGCGGCTCTAGCGCCCGCGGTACGCGATTCTGTAAATCACTCCTGCGTAATCGTCCGATACGAGGAGCGATCCGTCGCGCATGACTTCGACGTCCACCGGCCGGCCCCAGTACGACTCGCCCTGCAGCCAGCCCTCGGCGAACACTTCGTGCTTCAGCACGCGGCCGCCTTCGACGACCGCGCGGGCGACGCGGTAGCCGATTTTCTTCGAGCGGTTCCACGAGCCGTGCTCGGCGATGAAGATGTTGTTGCGGTACTCCGCCGGGAACTGATTTCCCGTATAGAAGCGCATGCCGAGCGCAGCGACGTGCGCTCCGAGCTTCGCCGCAGGCGGTGAAAATTCCGAGCACGCGCGCTTGCGGCCGAATTCCGGGTCAGCGGTGTCGCCTTGGTGGCAGTAGGGATAGCCGAAGTGCATTGCGGCCCTGGGTGCGTGATTCAGCTCGTCGGACGGCAGGTCGTCGCCCAAGTGGTCGCGGCCGTTGTCGGTGAACCACAGCTCCTTCGTGTGCGGATCCCAATCGAAACCCACGGAGTTGCGCACGCCGCGGGCGAACACCTCGTAACCCGAGCCGTCCGGCTTGATCCGGGAAATGAGCCCCTGGCGCTCGGGGTTCGGCTCGCAGATGTTGCAGGGCGCCCCGACCGGAACGTAAAGCCAGCCGTCGGGACCGAAGCGGATGAATTTCAATCCGTGCTCGTACCCCGATTGACGCGGAAGTCGGTCTGTAACCACGATGGGTGGGGGCGGGGAATCGAGCCGAGACTCGATGCCGTCGTAACGCAGAATGCGTGTGATTTCCGCAACATACAGAGCGCCCTCCCTGACCGCAACGCCGTTGGGCGAGTTCAGGCCCGAGACGAGGACCCGGACCTGTGTCGCCTTGGCGCCGTCGTGGTGCACCGCATAGACGCGTGCGGATTTCGTGCCGACAAAGAGCACTTTGCTCCTGCCCGGGGCGAGCGAACGCGCGTCGGAAACGCCGTCGGCGAAGACGCTGATCTCGAAGCCGGGCGGAAGCTTGATGCGCTCGAGCGGCGGGCGTTGTGCGGACGCCGCTTGCGCGAGGACGAATGCGGCGCACGCGAGTCCCGCCCGCAGCGCGACATCCGGGAGATTTCCTTTCACGGCTCGTCCTCTCAAAATCCCTCACGAGAAATCGTAATAGTAACAAACGTTTCAGCGAGCGCAGCGAATGATCACGACGGACACGGGGGCCGACACACTTCATCGGTCCCCGCTATTCCAACATCACCTGAGCGAAAGAAGCGTGGCGGTGCTTGACCTGCTTCGTGCGTTCAGCGCATTATTCGGGTCTACGCCCGCTGTGGACCCGCCTGAATAGCGCTAAAAGCGCTGGAATCAGGCAGTCGAACGCGCGCTGGCCAATCGGCACAGACGCCGGCAGCGGGCAAGTTTGAATTTCCTATCACTCGACTGGGGAGGCGATCGATATGCGATTCGGATCAATTCGCGCATTTGCGGGGCTTGCGCTCCTTTCTTTTGGCATTCTGGGAAGCTCGAACTCGGGCGCGGTGCGCCCGGAGGCCGTGGGCGATGGCTCCAGCCTCGTGGCGCCGGCATGGACGCCGCTGGGCGTCAGCAAGGCGCCCGTCACGGTCGTGGTGCAGGTTGCCGGGGATTCCGTTGCAGAACAGCAAGCCAACGCCGGTCGCCGGCTCGACCGGGACGAGAAGGAGCGTATCAAGAGCCAACTGAAGAGCCAGCATGACGGCCTGCGCGGCAGCATCGAAAGCCTGGGCGGCACTGTCATGGCCAACTACCGGGCGGCCTACAACGGCATCAAGGTCCGCATCGCCGGGGACAGGCTGAAGGAGCTCGCCGCGCTGCCCGGCGTCGTCGCGGTCCGGCCGCTGCAGCTCGTGAAGCCGGACAATCTCCGCGGAATCCCGCTCATCGGCGCCCCGACCGTCTGGCAAAACCTCGGGCTGCACGGCGAAGGCGTGAAAATCGCGATCATCGACACCGGCATCGACTATACCCACGCCAATTTCGGAGGCCCGGGCACGGCCGCGGCCTACGCAGCGGCCCACGCGGCGGAGACGGCGCCTGCCGATCCGGCGTTGTTCGGGCCGGCGGCGCCGCGCATCAAGGGCGGCACCGATCTCGTCGGCGACAGCTATAACGCCGACCCGAACTCGCCGAGTTTCCAGCCGATTCCGCATCCGGATCCGAATCCGCTCGACTGCAACGGCCACGGCTCGCACGTCGCCGGCACCGCCGCGGGCTCCGGGATCACCTCGGCCGGCGCGACCTACACCGGCCCCTACAACGCGGCGACGCTCGCGACGCCGAGCAACTTCAGCGTCGGCCCCGGCGTTGCGCCGAAAGCCGACCTCTACGCGGTGCGCGTCTTCGGATGCCAGGGCTCGACCGACGTCGTCGTGGACGCGATCGATTGGGCGGTCGACAACGACATGGACGTGATCAACATGTCGCTCGGCTCATCGTTCGGCACGAAGGACGATCCGTCCGCAGTGGCGTCGACGAACGCCGCCAAGGCCGGAGTCGTCGTCGTCGCATCGGCGGGCAACAGCGGCCCGAACCCGTACATCACCGGCTCGCCGGCAAGCGCGGAGGGTGCCATCTCGGTGGCGGCGAACGATCCGTACCCGAACTTTCCGGGCGCGACGCTCACCTTCTCGGGCACGACGATTCCCGCGATCGACGCCAACGGTTTCGCGTTGCCCAGTTCGGCGACGTTCAACATCAAGGTCATCAAGAATGTGGCGGGGACCGAATCGCTCGGCTGCAGTGTCGCGGCCTTCGGCGGCCCGCTGCCGCCAAACACGATCGCTGTGGTGAATCGGGGCGTCTGCGCGCGCGTCGCGAAGGCGATCTTCGGCCAGCAGGCCGGCGCCGCGGTGGTGGTGATGGTGAACAACGCGGCCGGGTTCCCGCCGTTCGAGGGGCCGATCACGGCCAACCCGGACGACGGCGTCCCTTTCAACGTGACGATTCCGTTTCTCGGCGTGAAGGGACCCGCGACCACCGCCTCGTCGGACGGCGCAAAGCTGCGCGCGGCCGCGAACGGCACCGCGACAACCGTCGCCGCGGCGTCCATCACGAATCCCAACTTCACCGGATTCGCCAGCTTTACCTCGGGCGGGCCGCGCACCGGGGACAGCGGCCTCAAGCCGGATATCACCGCGCCGGGCGTCAGCATCATATCGACGGCCATCGGCACCGGCAACAAAGGCGAGGCGCTCTCGGGCACGTCGATGGCCTCGCCTCACGTCGCCGGCGCCGCGGCGCTCACGCGCCAGGCGCATCCGACGTGGAGGGTCGCGGACATCAAGGCGGCGATCGTCAACACCGGCCGTCCGTCGGGCGTGCTCGGCTACAAAACGAGCCTGGGCGGTACCGGACTTGTCCAGCCCGCGAGCTCGGCCGCGACCCAGGTGGTTGCGCGCACCGAGGGCCAACGGTTCGGCGCCTCTCTCAACTTCGGTTTCAAGGAGTTCAGTAACAGGTTCCGCAGGACGAAGGACATCTCCCTGCGCAACCACGGCTCTTCCGATGCGATCTTCAATGTCGCGCAGGCGGCCGCGTCCGGCAGCCCGCACACCGTGAGCCTGAGCAGAACGTCGGTGCGAGTCCCGGCCCACGGCGAAACCGAGGTCAGGGTGACGCTCGACGTCCCCGCCGCGACGGCGGGCGGGTCGAACGATGGCTCCCTGCTCTCTTTCCAAGAGGTGGCCGGCCTTATCGAGATCACGCCGGCAAGCGCGTCGGACAACGGCGGCGTCGCGCTACGCGTGCCTTACTACTTCGTGCCGCGGGCACAGGCCGATGTCGAGACGAGGATCGGGAGGTTGACGGGTACCAACCCCTCGACGGTGGCCACTGTGACCAACAAGCACGGCGGGATCGCGGGCGATGCCGACTTCTATGCCTGGGGGATTTTCGATACCAGAATAAACCGCGACGACGAGGGCGACGCCGAGGACGGCGACCATACGGGCAGGCCGTCCAACGACGTGCGCGCGATCGGCGTTCAGTCGTTCCCGAATCCGAGCGCGGCCGACCCGAACAGGCAGCTGCTGGTCTTTGCCGTCAACACCTACAACCGCTGGTCGAACGCGTCGACGAACGAATTCGACATCTTCGTCGATGTGGATGGCGATGGCGTCGACGACTACATCATCGTCGGCGTCGACCAGGGCGCGGTGCAGCTCGGGGCCTTCAACGGCGTGATGGGGAGCTTCGTGTTCAGCACGCGTTCTCCGGGAGCGAGCATCGCGTTCTTTGCCGCGGCCCCGACCGACAGCTCGACGGCGCTGTTGCCGGTGCGCTCGTCGCAGCTTTGCCGGACCGGAGAGCCCTGCCTCTCGAAGTTGTCGAATCCGCGCCTCACCTACCATGCGGTGAGCTTCGATCTCGCCAACGGCGGGACCAAGGTGGTCGCCGGCTCGGCCAAGTACAACGCCTGGTCTAGCTCGATCAGCCAGGGCGGTTTCGTCACCGTTGCGCCCGGAGCGACCGACGCGACCACCGTCATTTCGGTGAACTCGGCCGAGTCCAACCTCACGCCGGCACTGGGCCTGATGGTGGTGACGTTCGACAATAAGAGCGGCACCGATGAGGCTCAGCTCATCAGGGTCCGCGTGAAGTAGCGCCTCGCTTCATCGTCCCAGCGAAAGGCCGGCGTCTGCCGGCCTTTCGCGTGTCTGTCGCCGCGGTCGGTAATCGTGTGAAGCTCATCACTTGGAACGTCCAGTGGTGCCGCGGATGCGACGGCCGGGTCGACCCGGCGCGCATCGCCAGGGTCGCGAGGGAGATGGCCGATTTCGACGTGCTGTGCCTGCAGGAGGTCGCGAGCAACTACCTCGATCTCGCGGGAAGCTCGGGCGAGGACCAGTACGCGGCGCTCGCGGAGCTGTTCCCGCGCTACACCGTCGTGAAGGGTGTGGCCACGGATGCACCGGCGCCGCGCGGGGAGCGGCGCGAATTCGGCAACGCGATCGTCACGCGCCTCCCCATCCTGCAGGTGTTCCGGCGCCTCCTGCCCTGGCCGGCGGATCCTTCGGTGACGAGCATGCAGCGCGCGGCGGTGGAAGCCGTGCTCGAGTCGCCTTCCGGGCCCTTGCGCGTGACCACGACGCACCTCGAGTATTACTCGGCGAAGCAGCGCGCGGCCCAGGTCGAGGCGCTGCGCGAGCTGCAGATCGAAGCCGCCGGCCACGCGGCCGCACGGGCTCCAGTGAAGGAGAGCGGTCCGTTTCGAGCGGCGCCTCGTCCAGCTTCAGGTATTCTCACCGCGGATTTCAATTTCCCGCCGCAGGATGCGCTGCACCGGCACCTGCAATCTCCTCTCGCGCCCGGGGTTCCCGCGTACCGCGATGCGTGGCAGCTGCGCCATCCGGGAAAGCCGCACGCGCCCACGCTAGGCGTGCACGACAAGCTGCAGTGGCCCGGGCCGCCTTTCGCCTGCGATTTCATTTTCGTGACGGAGGATCTCGCCCGTCGCGTCGAGGACGTGGTCGTGAATGGCGCGACCGACGCCTCGGACCACCAGCCGGTGCTGCTCGAGCTGCGCGACTAGGAAGCAAGTCCGGCAGCGAAGCTCCGCCGGTACTTCGCCTCGTAGGAAGGATCGAGCGTTCCCATCCATCGATCCCAGAAAAGGAAATAGAACCCGAAGTTGTGGCGCGCCCCGTCGTGGTGGGCGTTGTGCGCGGCCGAGGTGTTGATCCAGCGGCCCAGCGGATGCTGCGCCCACCCTCTCGGATAGAGCTCGTAGCCCAGGTGTCCGTACACGTTGATCGCGGTCGAGATCGTGTGGAAGATCAGCAGTGCCGCCGGATGCAAGGGAATGATGAAGATGATCAGCACCAGGCCGAGCGCCTGGACGACCGATTCGAGCGGGTGAAACGCGTACGCGGTCCACGGCGTGGGATTTCTCGAAAGGTGGTGCACGCCGTGAAAGGCCCGGAACAGCGCCGGCGTGTGCATCAGACGGTGTGTCCAGTAGAAGTAGGCATCGTGCGCGAGGATCACGAGAAGGATGCTGAGCCAGAAATACGCCCAGCCGTATCGGGCGACGTCCAGGTAGAGGAGCGTATGGGGCGCGATGCCGTAGCCGGAGATTGCCCCGATGACGAGGCCGAAGATGAGAACGGCCACCGCCGAGTAGGCGATCTCGCGCCGGATCTGCCCTGCGCGCGGCATCGCGCGCTGAAGTTTGCCGCCGGCGGGTCTTGCGTACCAGACGAGGAAAGCAGTGCCGGCGAGCAGCACGTAGCGGATTCCGTAGATGCCCGCCGCGACGAGGAAAGGCTTCAAGAAGCCCTGGGGCAACAGCACGTGCGCGAGGTCGTCCATGCTGCCCGCCTCAAAACCGGTACGCCAGGCTCGCGCTCGCGTAGTGGTTCGACCTGCGTTCCGCGAGCGGGCTGCGCGCGGCGTCGCCTTGCAGCCGCCGCGCCTCCAGGTTGCCGACGACGATCCATTCCCGACTGAGATCGACTCCCCAGAGCAACCCGCCGGTCGCATGCAGGGCGCCGCTTCGCGCGGAATACGCGGGGAGGTTGGTGGATTGGGCGGGCGCAATGCCGTAGAACGACTGGTTTGATTTCGAGTCGGCCCAGGTCCCCTGGATGAATACGCCTGCGGTGATCGCGCCGCCGCCGTAAACACCCGCAGTGAGGCGCAGGTCGGCCTGCGCGCCGCGATCGCTGTCGACGAAGTGGCGCCCGCGCGCGAGCAGCGTAACCGGCATCGGGCCGAGCTTCTGGTCCCATTCGACGTGCAGGCCGACCGAAGCGCCCGGGTTGATGTCCGGGACGTTGTTGCTCCTGAGGAAATCGGATTCGCTCGCGAGGCGGCCTCCTTCGTAGGCGAGCTGCGCCCCGACACTGAGGCCGCGCGCGAGCTCCAGCTTGACGCCGCCCTCGAGGATCCCCTGGGTGGTGCGCGCGAACCAGGGCCTTCCGTAATATCTCACCGTCGGAATCAAATCGGTTCGCTGCGCGGCCGAGCCGTCGTACGCGGGCCGCGTGCGCACACCGGCGCCTATCCACGCGTATTCCGGCGAGGCGGTCTGGCCGAGGGCCGCTACTGGAACGATCAGCAGAAGAGCGAGCGCCATGCATCGCGCAGTCATGCGTGAAGTGTACCGCGAGGCGTTCGTCCTTCCAATTCCGGCGCGATCAGGAGGCGCCGAGAAATTCGACCAGGGCATCGAGGACTTCGTCCGGCTTTTCGCCCATGAGGTTGTGGCCGGCGGAGTCCAGCGTCAGCACCGTCGAATTCGGAACCGCGCGCGCGAGGTCCTGTCCCGCCCGGGCCGGGGTCATCGCATCGCGCGCGCCGAGGAGAAACAGAGCCGGGCATTTCAGCTGCGCGGCGCGCTCGAATCCCGTCTTGTATGCGTCGCAGGCCGCGAAGTCGGCGTGCAGCACTCCCGGTTTCTGCCGCTGCATCAGCCGCAGGTTCCCGCCGATCACCCAGAATCCCGGGCCCGGATTGCTCGGGTAGTGCGCGTAGGCGGAGTGGGACCAGGCGTTGATCATGCCGCGGGCATCGGATTCGCGGTGTTTCGTCGCCTGGAGGAGATCGGGCGAGACGCGCATCGGGAAGGCGGTTCCGAGAAGGGCGACGCGGCTGACGCGCTCCGGATGCCGTGCAGCGCATTCGAGCGCGACCAGCGACCCCATGCTGTGGCCGACCAGGGCCGCGCTGCCCAGCCTGGCCGCATCGAGCAGCGCGACGACCCAGGCGGCCATGTCCTCGATCCTTGCGAGCGGAGCGCCGCCGCTCTTTCCGTGCCCCGGCAGATCGACCGCGAGCACTGCGTAGCCGTGGTGCGCGAGATAGCGCGACTGCAGCGCCCAGACGCAATGATCCTGTTCGCCGCCGTGAATGAACACGAGAGCCGGCAGCTTCGCATCGAAGGTCTTCCCGCCGGTGTAGGCGTAGACTGAGTTGCCCGCGACCCGAAGCTCCATCTTCAGTCCTTTGCGGCTCGCAGGCCGCGCCCGAGATCCTCGATCAGGTCCTGCGGGTCTTCGAGTCCTATCGACAGACGAATCGTGCCCGGGCCGATGCCCGCTTCGGCGAGCGCAGCGTCGCTCATGCGAAAGTGCGTGGTGCTCGCCGGGTGGATCACCAGCGACTTCGCATCGCCGACGTTGGCGAGGTGCGAGAAGACTCCCAAGGCCTCGATGAAGCGACGGCCGGCCGCCCGGCCGCCCTTCAGATTGAAGCTGAACACTGCGCCGCAGCCGCGCGGGAGAAGCCGCTTCGCGAGGGCGTGGTCCGGGTGCGAAGGCAGCTCGGGATAAGCGATGGACTCGACCGCGGCCTGCTCGCCCAGGAAAGCGATCAACTTGCGCGTGTTCTGCACGTGCCGCTCCATCCTGAGCGGAAGCGTTTCGATGCCCTGCAGAATCTGGAACGCGCTCGCGGGGCTCATGCAGGCGCCGAAATCGCGAAGGCCCTCGCGCCGCGCGCGCAGGAGGAACGCCGCGACGGTGGATTCCTCCTGGAAATCCATGCCGTGGAACCCCGCGTAGGGCTCGGTCAGCTCCGGAAATTTTCCCGAGGCTTCCCAGTCGAACGTGCCTCCGTCCACGAGCACTCCGCCGATCGCCACCCCGTGCCCGCCGAGGAATTTGGTGGCCGAGTGGTACACGAGGTCGGCGCCGTGGTCGAAGGGCTTCAGCAGGTAGGGCGTGGTGAAGGTGGCATCCACCAGCAGGGGCAGCTTGGCGGCGTGCGCGATCGCTGCAACCGAGGAAACGTCGAGCACGTCCAGCCCCGGGTTGCCCAGCGTCTCGCCGAAAAGAAGCCTCGTGTTCGGCCTGATCGCCTTTTTCCATGCCGCGAGGTCGCGCGGGTCGACGAACGTGGTCTCGACGCCGAAGCGTGGCAGCGTGTAGGAAAGCAGATTGTGCGAGCCGCCGTAGAGGGCGCGCGATGCGACGATGTGCGAGCCCGCTGCCGCGATCGTGGCGATCGCCACGTGCAGCGCGGCCTGGCCGCTCGCGGTCGCGATCGCTCCGACGCCGCCTTCGAGGGCCGCCACCCGCTCCTCGAGCACCGCGTTGGTGGGATTGGAGATGCGCGAGTAGACGTGCCCGCCGCGCTCCATGTTGAAGAGCGCCGCCGCGTGGTCTGCGTCGCGGAAGACGAAGGACGTGGTGAAATAGATCGGCACCGCGCGCGCGCCGGTGACCGGGTCGGGCCTGTGGCCCGCGTGCAGGCTGAGCGTGTCGAACTGGAGAGATCGGGGTGGGGCCATGGCGTCCTCCTCGGTGTCCGGCCGATTCTAGCAGCCGGGGCGCCTTTGGAAGACGAAAAAAAACCGCGCCGTCAAGGCGCGGTTTCGATTCGATCCGTTCCGATCAGCCGAGCCGGATCGGCACGTAGATCTTGTTGCCCTCGCGCTGTATCAGAAGCGCGACGCTGCCGCGCGAGCGGTCCACCAGGCGGCGCAGCTGATCGACGCTTTTCACGGGCTGGTTGTTGAAGGCGAGAATGACGTCCCCCGCCTGAACGCCCGCCCGCGCGGCAGGACCTTCGGATTCCTCCACGAGCAGCCCGCCTTCGGTCTCGATCTGCTTGCGCTCTTCCTCGGTGAGCGGCCGCACCGCCAGACCGAGTTTGCTCGGCTTGGACTTCGTTTCGCTGTGCGCCTTGGCTACTCTTTCCGCGGGGGCCTCGCCCAAGGAAGCGCGCAGCTCCTGTGTTTCGCCCTGGCGCCAGACCTTGAGAGTCACCGCGGCGCCCGGGCGCGATTCGCCGATGATGCGGGGCAGGTCGATCGAGCTCTCGATGGCGCGTCCGTCCACCGCCAGGATGATGTCGCCGGTCTTGACCCCGGCCTTGTTCGCGGGACTCTTCGGTTCCACGGCGCTGACCAGGGCGCCCTGCGCTTTCTTCAGTCCGAAGGAATCGGCCAGCTCCTGGGTCACGCCCTGGATGGTGACCCCCAGCCGCCCGCGGCTGACTTTGCCGTACTTCTGCAGATCGGTCTTGACCTTCATCGCGACTTCGATGGGAACCGCGAACGACAATCCCATGTAGCCGCCCGTGCGGCTGTAGATCTGCGAGTTGATGCCGATCACCTCGCCCGCCATGTTGAAGAGGGGCCCGCCGGAGTTGCCGGGGTTGATGGCGACGTCGGTCTGGATGAAGGGGACGTAGTTCTCGTCGGGCAGCGAGCGCGATTTGGCGGAGATGATGCCCGCGGTCACCGTGTTCTCCAGACCGAAAGGCGAGCCGATCGCCGCGACCCATTCGCCCACGCGGGCCTTCGAAGCGTCACCGATCCGGACCGTCGGGAGATTCCTTGCATCGATCTTGACCAGCGCGACGTCGGTGCGGCGGTCCACGCCGATCACCTTCGCCTTGAATTCGCGCTTGTCGGTGAGCTTCACAGTGACCTCGCTTGCATCATCGACGACGTGCGCGTTGGTCAGGATATAACCGTCGGGGCTCACGATGAAACCCGAGCCGACCCCTCTGCGAATCGCGTCGCCCTGGGGCATGGGAATCTGGAAACGGCGGAAAAACTCCTGGATCGGGTCGCCCGGCTCGCCGGGGATCTGGGGTACTTGCATCTGGACGCGCACCGGAGCGGTCGTGGTGCTGATGTTGACGACGGCGGGCCCGTTTTGCTCGACCAGCGCGCTGAAATCGGGGAGCGCGCTGGCGGCGGACCTCTGGATCTGCGTCTGGGCCTGCGAGCTCGATACGGTGGTCAGCCTGCCGCCCTCGAAGCCCAGCATCATTGCGGCCGCGCACACGGCCAGCACCAGGGCGAATTTCTTTTTGGACATAAGGGGTCTCCTGCAATGATCTCGGTAACGCGTCTTGGGCAGCACAGGCAGGACGAAGTTCCCGCCGCTCCGGGCCCGACACATTTTGTTACCGCGAGGCTTCAGTCCTGCTTCGCCTGCGGTGTCCGTACGGCCTGTTCGCGCGCCACCTGGTCGGCACGCGCCTTCTTCAGGATGTCGGCGCACTCCTGCGAGCCGATCCGCAGGGCGAGCTCGATCGCCGTATCGCCCTCTTTGCTGACCATGTTGACGTCCGCGCCGTTCCTGAGCAGCAGCTCCACCATCTTCGAGTCGCCGCGCGCCGCAGCGTACATCAGAGGGGTATAGCCGTTCTCGGCGACGAGATTGGGGTCGAAGTTCTGGGAGAGCACCTTCTGCGCGTAGATGAGGTTGCCCTTCTCGATGGCGTAGAACAGGACCTTGATGCCCTCGGCGCTCTGCTCTCTCGGTCTTTTCTCGAGGCCCGTCGGAAGCAGGTCCACCACGTAGTTGATGAGCGAAAAGCCCACCATGGTGGCCATGGCGATGACCAGCGGCAGGGTCGAAATGCCCAGGCTGTCGGCCACTTCGCCGGGCATGTTCGCGGCGACAGCCAGGAGCACGACCAGGAAGAAGAACTGGAACTTGAGGTACAGGAACAGCGCGATGAAAACCGTCAAAGCGAGCGAGCCCAGCAGCAGACCCCGATCGAAATCGAAGCGCTCGAGCGTTTCCTCGGGCAGGTTGGCGAGGGTCGCCGCGAGCGCGACCAGGACGACCAGTGCGATTTCCCGTACCCGCCTGCTGTTGAACTTCATGGCGCTTTCCCTACACGGGCTCCAGCTTGTTTGAGGCTATTATAGTGGAGCCGCAAGGGCGGCTACGGCGGGGCATGGGCGATGAGCAAGGCATTCACACGTGAGGGCGACGCAGCGGAAGAGGAGGTCGAAGTCGAGCCCCGGGCGCCACGAGGGCAGAAGAACTACATCACGCCCCTGGGCCATATGCGCCTGAGATCGGAATTGAAGGCGCTGGTCGAGGTCGAGCGTCCGGAGCTGGTGAAGACCGTGGCCTGGGCCGCCTCCAACGGAGACCGCTCGGAGAACGCCGACTACCTCTACGGGAAAAAGCGGCTGCGCGAGATCGAGCGCCGCATCCGCTTTCTCATCAAGCGGCTTGAGATCGCAGAGGTGGTCGATCCCCGCGACCAGGACCAGGATCGCGTATTCTTCGGCGCCACCGTCACCTATCGCGATGCGGGCGGCGCAGAGCGCACCGTCAGCATCGTCGGTACCGACGAAGTGGACCCCGCGCACGGCCGGGTGTCGTGGGTGTCGCCGATCGCCCGTGCGCTGCTCAAGGCGCGCGAGGGCGACGCGGTGACGCTCAGCACCCCGGCCGGGGACGAGCGGCTCGAAGTTCTGGCGATTCGCTACGAGGAATTGAAGTAGCGGGGCTCAGTTCGCGCGGCTGGGCCCCGGCGGGTTGGCCGCCATGCTCGTGAAATCCCCGGCCTTGACCACCGAGAGCTTCGCAGGATCGATATAGCGGCGCAGGGCTTCGACGACAGCCTTGGGCGTCATGGCGGCGATCCGCCGCTCCTGCTCCTCTTCCCACGCGAAGGTGCGGCCGAGCACGAGGTAGGAAACCAGCCGGCTCGCGACGGTCCCGTCGCTCGAGCGCGCGAGCTGTCGCGACTGCAACAGGCCCTTCTTCCCGGTTTCGATTTCCTCCCCGCTGAAGCCGTCGGCGAGCGCCTTGCGGAGCTCCTCCGTCAACGCCCTTTCGACCCGCGCGCGGTTCTGCGGCGCGTAGATCGCGAAGACTCCGAAGCTGCCGCGCTCGAAGAAGCTGTCGGCAGAAAGGAAAGAGCCGACGCTGTAGGACAGTCCCTCCTTCTCGCGGATGCGCCGCATCAGGCGAGAATCGGATGAGCCGCCGAGCAGATAGTTGCCGAGGAGGAGCGCCGGATAATCGGGATTGTCGTCGCGCAGCCGAAGGAGCACGCCAGCGCGCAGCACCGCGTTCGCCTTGTCCGGCGTGTTGATCACGTTGTCGACCGGCGCGACGTCCGCGACCCGCAGGGGGATGCGCGCGTAGGGGCGCGGGCTCTTCCAGTCGCCGAAGAGTTCCTGGGCGAGGCGCGCGATCTGTTCCGGATCGAAATCGCCCACGACCGCGAGCTCGCTGTCGGAGGCGCCGTAGAAATCCGCGTAGCACCGCTTGACCTCGGCCAGGGAAAGCGCCTGCAGCCGGGCGCTGCGCTCGTCGAGCGTGGTCGTATACAGCCAGTGCTCGGGCGGGTAGGGGTTCAGGTGGCGGGCGAGCGCGAGGCCCGCGAGCGCGCTTGGGTCGCTTCTTTGCGTGTCGATGCTGGTGAGCGAGGAGCGGCGCAGCTGCTCGAACTCTTCGTCCGGAAAGGACGGCTGGCGCAACACCTCCGCCATCAGCCGCAGCACCTCCGGAAGGCTCTCGCGGACGGTCTCGACGGTGCCCCCGTCGCCGCCGACGCCCACGTTCGCCTTGAGCCGGTCGAATTGATTGCGGAGCTGCTCGCGGGAATGCTGCCGCGTGCCGCGCAGCAGCATCCCGCTCGCAATGCCGCAGGCCGCGGCCCGGTTCAGCTTGCTTTGCTCGTCGCCCCATCGCAGGGTGAGTTGCGCCACGACGGTGCCGCCGCGCGTTTTCTTGGGAAGCAGCGCGAGCTTCATGCCGCCGGGGAGCGTCCTGCGGATGACGCGGGCCTCGATGCTCGCGGGGGTCGGATTGAAATCCTCGCCCTGCGCCACCGCTGCCGAGCCGCGGTAGTCCTTGAGCGCGGCGGCCAGGTCCGGAACCGGCGGAATCTCCGCGCGGTCGGGCGAGGGCGTCGGAATGAACATTCCCAGCGTGCGGTTGGCGGGTTTCAGATAGCGCGTCGCCGCGGCCTGGACGTCGTCGGCGGTGATCCTCTTCAGCCGGTCGCGGTGCAGGAAGAGCACGCGCCAGTCGCCGATGCCTGCGCATTCCGAAAGGACGCTGGTGAGCTCGCGGGAATCGGCGAGCGTGAGCTCGATGTCGTTGACGAGGCGCCTCTTCGCGAGGTCGACCTCCTCCTCGGTGACCGGGTTTTTCACGAAACCCTCCAGGACGCGCAGCAGTGCGTCGCGCGCGGCCTCGAGCGACACGTCCTGCCTGAGATTTGCGCCGAAGTAGGCGAAGCCGGCCTCGCGCTGCTGCCGCTCGGTCCCGAAAACGGAGCTCGCCAAGCCCGTCTCGACGAGGGCCTTGTGCAGCCGCCCGGAAGGCACGTGATTGAGCAGCGCGACCAGCACGTCCACTGCGGCGTATTCGGGATGGGTCCCCGGAGGCATGTGGTAGAGCGCGGAGACGAGCTGCACGTCGCCCGCGCGCCGCAGCGTGACCGTGCGCTCTCCGTCCTGGGTCGGCTCGACGGTATAGGTCCTGCGCAGCGCGCGCGAAGGCCTGGGGATCCTCCCGAAGCGCTCCTGCGCGAGCCTGAGCGCCGCCGATTCGTCGAGCTTGCCCGATATCAGCAGCACCGCGTTGTCAGGCTGGTAGTAGTGACTGTAGAACGCGCGGAGCCGCTCGATCGGCACGTTCTCGATGTCCGATCGCGCCCCGATGATCGCCTTTCCGTAGTTGTGCCAGAGATAGGCGCTCGCTGCCATGCGCTCGCGCAGCACGCCGAAGGGGCTGTTTTCCCCCGACTCGAACTCATTGCGCACCACCGTCATTTCCGCGTCGAGATCGCGCCGTGCGATGGAAGCGTTGACCATGCGGTCGGCTTCTACGTCGAGCACGTAGGCCAGGGTCTTCGCGCTTGCCGGGAAGGTCTCGTAATAGTTGGTCCGGTCGAACGACGTGCTGCCGTTGTAGCGCGCCCCGCGCTGCTGGAAATCCGCCTTGATGTTCGGAAAGCGCCGCGTCCCGCGGAACATCAAGTGCTCGAGAAGATGCGCCATCCCGGTCTCGCCGTAGCCTTCGTGGCGCGAGCCGACGAGGTAGGTGACGTTGACCGTGATCGTTTCGATCGAGCGGTCGGGGATCAGCAGGATTTTCAGGCCGTTCGCGAGGCGGTATTCGGTGACGCCTTCGACCGAGGTGACGCGCGTGAGGCCCTTGGGCAGAACGGGGTCGGCCGGCCGCGCCGGCGCGGGAATGAGCGCGGCGAGGACGAGCGCGGAAGCGAGGAGGGATCTTGTGAGCATTCGGGGTCCGCGGGTATGATCCGGCCGCGTTTCCAAAAGTTCCGTCATTCTAGCCGAAGCGAGCTCCTCAACGCGCCGCGCGCGAGCGCTCGGCGCGCTCGCGCGTCGCCGGATGGGTCGAGAGGTAGTCCGGAATATCGGTCGCCGCGCCCCCGCGCTTGTCCATGCGCAGCAGGATCGCGCCGAACGACTCGGGCGCAATCCCGTGCGCCTTCATGTAGTCGAACGCAAATTCGTCGGCTTCGCGTTCGAAGTCGCGCGAGTACTTGGCCTGGAGCAGGACGGCGGGCAGCGCGCTGGCGAGCGATGCGATCGAGCTGAGATCTCCGGTGACGGCCGCAATCAACAGCACGGTCGCGGAATCCTGCAGCAGCCGTCGCAAGCCGTGGCGCTGGCGCAAATGGCCGATCTCATGGGCGAGTACCGCGACGAGCTCGTCGTCCTTATCGGCGAGTTCGACCAGCTGATCTGTGACTACGATCTCGCCGGACGGGAGGGCGAGAGCGTTGGACCCGAGCCGCTTGCCCGAGCGTAGCTCGAACCGGTAGCCCTCCGCGCCCTCGATACCGGAAACCATCCGCGAGAACAGCGCCCGCATTTTTTCCTGACGCGGTGGCGGCAGCTTCGAGGGCTCGAGAAGCATCCGATCGAGCGCCGCAAGCGCGTCGCGGCCGAGCGCCCTCTCGATCGAAGGAGGCAGGATAGCCGCCACCTGCTTCGCCAGAGCCGGAATGCCGTAGGCGATTGCGGCCCACAGCGCAGCCACGGTGAGAACCACGGCGAGCAGCGCGTAGCCGAGCCGGCTTTCCCAGCGGTGGATCAGGCGCCCGGGCGCTTCCGATGGCAGCCCGGCGAAGACGCGGTCCACCGCGTCGTTGTCATCGGTCTCGCACTGAGAGCCGTCCGCGAACTGGAGGTGGCGCGGGATGTTTCCCACCCGCTGCGAGGGGCGGACCTCCGCGACGGCGCAGCTGAAGTCGATTCCCTCACCGATCACGCGCAGGCGCCCGGACGGCTCCGCCCATATTCGGACTTCCCGCTGCTGCGACGTCTTTCCGTCGTAGTAGCGCGCCCTGAACTGCGTCATAGCCCGAAATCGAATCCCAGCAGGTCGCCCGCTTCGTCGCCGACGGCACCGACCTGTTCCTTCGCGGCGGCGAGGAACGCGCCGATTTCTCCGCCGGGTCGAAGCGAGATTCGCTCGAGCTGGTAGCGCGCCGTCCGCACGGCCGCCCACGGCGCCAGCAAGCCGGCAGAAAAGATCACGCCCAGGCTGTTTACGAGATAGAGCTTGAAAAGCCCTCCCGTCCTCCAGCCGCAGTCGAAGCGCAAGCCGCCGAGGCGCGTGCTTTTCCAGGTGAGCCTCGCGACGGCGCCGTCGCGGTACGCCGCGAACCAGATGTAGAACGGAAGCGCGCCCAGGCCGAGCGTGACGACCGATCCGACGAGGAATACCACGAACATCAGGGCAGACCTGAGATAGACGAGGTAATAAGCACCCGCGGAGGCGTCGAATGCGAACAGCGTCGCCCCGTAAAAGCTGTGCTCGAGGAAAAACCGTCTCTTGCGGTACGCGTAATAGGGATAGAGCAAGCCGAGTGTGAGCGGGACCAGGATGATCGGCAGGGTGAGGAGCCGGGCCATCTCCCCATAGCCGGCGCGAAAGTCGAAACGCACGTTGCGGTGCGCGGAATTCACGGCGTTGAAGCGCGAGGCGCGCACGATCAGCCACGGCAGGACGCCCAGGAAAACGAGCGCCATCGCGAGCCCCGCTATCGGGTTGATCCTTCCGACAAGGGAGTAGATCGCAAAGCCGCCGACGACGACGATCCGGCCCTTGAGAATCGCCTTCGGGTCGGCGAGGTACTCGAACGCCGAATCCCCGAGCAGGGTACTGCCGTAGAAATAGCGCTTGCGCCGGACCTTCGCCCACGCCGAGTAGATGCCCAGCGTCACGATGGACAGGCAGATGTTGACGATCCAGATGCGGAAATACTCTCCGGCTCGGCCGGTAAACCTGAGGGGAACGAAGTCGCTTGCAGCCGACTGCGCCGCGTCGGACGGATGTGCCACGAGCCCTCCCGGATTCTTGTCGCCGACAGCCCGAATGGAAAACAAGCGCAGCATAGACGTTCGCCCCCGCTGGCTCAAGGAATTCCGGACTGGGTTATATTCGAAAAAATCGATGTTCCGGACGCGGTCACGCGGGTCTTGAACGGCAGGGAGTCCAACCCCATATCGGCGCAGTGACGAGCGGGAGGCAGGCAATGACTACGGCGGCAACCAAGGAAACCCTGGGCTTCCAGGCGGAGGTCAAGCAGCTCCTCAACCTCATGATCCACTCCTTGTACGGCAACAAGGAGATCTTCCTGAGAGAGCTGATTTCGAACGCCTCCGACGCTGCCGACAAGCTGCGCTTCGAGACGCTTTCCGGAAATGCCGCGTACGGCTCGGATGCCGATCTCAAGATCCGCGTCTCCTACGACAAGCAGGCGCGTACCCTCACGGTATCGGACAACGGCATCGGCATGTCGCGTGAGGAAGTCGTCAACAACATAGGCACGATCGCCAAGTCCGGGACGCGCGAGTTCTTCGAGTCGCTCACCGGCGATCAGGCGAAGGACGCGCGCCTCATCGGGCAGTTCGGGGTGGGCTTCTATTCGTCGTTCATCGTCGCAGACCGCGTCACGCTCCTGACGCGCCGCGCGGGACTGCCCTCCGGCGAGGCGGTGCGCTGGGAATCGGACGGAGGAGGTGAATTCACCGTCGAAGCGGCGGAGAAGGAAGCCCGCGGCACGGACGTCGTCCTGCACTTGCGCGAGGGGGAGGACGAGCTGCTCTCGGACCGGAAGCTTAAGGAGATCGTCCGCAAGTATTCCGATCACATCGCGATCCCGATCGTGATGAAGAAGCTGAAGTGGGACAAGGAAAAGTCCGAGGAGAAGGCGATCGACGAGGACGAGACGATCAACCGGGCGAGCGCCTTGTGGGCGCGCGCGAAATCGGAGATCACCGAGGAGCAGTATCAGGAGTTCTACAAGCACGTCGCCCACGACCCGGAGGCGCCGCTCGCCTGGAGCCACAACCGCGTCGAAGGACGCCAGGAGTACGTGCAGCTTCTCTACGTCCCGGCGCGGGCGCCCTTCGACCTGTGGGACCGGCACGAGCGCCGCGGCCTCAAGCTCTACGTGCGGCGCGTATTCATCATGGACGACGCCGAGCAGCTGCTGCCCGCGTATCTGCGCTTCGTGCGCGGCGTGATCGATTCGAACGACCTGCCGCTCAACATCTCGCGCGAGATCCTTCAGGAGAGCCGCGACATCGAGGCGATCCGCGCCGGCAGCACCAAGCGCGTCCTCGGCCTGCTCGAGGATCTTGCCGAGAACCAGAAGGACAGGTACGCGGGTTTCTGGAAGGAGTTCGGGCGCGTCCTCAAGGAAGGGGTGGGCGAGGACTTCGCCAACCGGGAGCGGATCGCGAAGCTCCTGCGCTTCTCCTCCACCCACGCGGACAGCGAAGAGCAGGGCGTATCGCTCGCCGATTACATCGCGCGCATGAAGGAAGGACAGGACAAGATCTATTACGTGACCGCAGAAACCTTCCTCGCCGCGAAGAACAGCCCGCACCTGGAAGTCTTCCGCAAGCGCGGGATCGAAGTGCTGCTCCTATCGGAGCGCGTCGACGAGTGGCTGGTGGCGAATCTCGCCGAACACGAGGGCAAGGGGCTCGCCTCGGTCGCGAAGGGCGAGCTCGATCTCTCCAAGCTCCAGTCCGATGACGAGAGGAAAGAGGAAGCGAAGCGGGCGGGCGAGCACCGGGCGCTCCTCGCGAAACTGAAGGACGCGCTCGGCGACAGGGTGAAGGACGTGCGCGTCTCCTCGCGCCTCACGCAGTCGCCCTCGTGCCTGGTCGCCGACGAGCACGACATGGGGGGCAATCTGTCGCGGATTCTCAAGGCAGTCGGGCAGAAGGGACCGCAGCCCAAGCCGATCCTCGAAATCAATCCGGCGCATCCCATGGTGCAGCGCCTCAACGAGGAAAAGACGCGCTTCGCCGACTGGGGGAATCTGCTCTTCGACCAGGCGCTCCTCGCCGAGGGCGGGCAGCTCGAGGATCCCGCCGGGTTCGTGCGCCGCATGAACGAGCTGATGCTCGAGATGGCGGGCGGGGGCAGCCGCATCATCGTACCGGGGCGCTGACGAGTCGCCGATCGAGGCCGATATGACGGATTACAATCCGTCATATGCCTGAAAGGTTCTGGCGCAGCGCCTTTGCGGTAGTCGGAGCTTTTCTTGCCGCTTCCAGCCTTTGCGCTCAGCCTGCGCCGGAGCCGGCGACGGGATGGACTCCGAAGCCGCTCGTCACCTCGCAGCGCTTCATGGTGGTCGCGGCACATCCGCTTGCCGCGCGCGCAGGCTACGACGCGATCCGCCGCGGCGGGACCGCGGTCGACGCGGCGATCGCCGTGGAGCTCGTGCTCGGCCTGGTCGAGCCGCAATCCTCGGGCCTCGGCGGCGGCGGGTTCCTGCTGCACTTCGCCGCGCGCGAGGCGAAGCTCGAGGCCTACGACGGCCGGGAGACCGCGCCTGCGAGCGCGAAGCCCGGGCGCTTCCTCGGAGCCGACGGGCGCCCGCTCGAGTGGCCCGACGCGGTGGTCAGCGGAAAATCGGTGGGCGTGCCGGGCCTGCTGCGGCTCCTCGAGCTCGCGCACCGCAGGCACGGCAAGCTTCGCTGGGCGAGCCTCTTCGAGGCGGCGATCAGGCTGGCGCAGGAAGGATTCCCGATCTCGCCGCGCCTCGCCGCGCTCGTCGCCGCCGACCGGTTTCTCGCGCTCGACGCCAAGGCGCGCCGCTACCTCTATCTTCCGGACGGGAAGGCGAAGCCCGCGGGAACGCTGCTCAAGAACCCGGAGTACGCCGCGGTGCTGGAGCGCGCGGCGGCGGGCGGAGCGGACGCGTTCTACCGCGGCGAGATCGCGCGCGACATCGCCGCCGCGGTGCGCAGCCACAAGCGCGCACCCGGCGACCTCACCGAGTCGGACTTCTCCGCCTATTCCGCGATACGACGCGAGCCGCTGTGCGGCGCGTACCGCCGCTGGAAAGTATGCGGCATGCCTCCTCCCAGCTCCGGCGGTTTCGCGGTGCTGCAGATCCTCGCGATCCTCGAGCGTTTCGATCTGCGCGCGCTGAAAGCCGATTCGATCGAGGCTGCGCACCTCTTCGCCGAAGCGGGACGTCTCGCCTACGCCGACCGCAATCTCTACGTCGCAGACCCGGATTTCGTGCGAGCGCCGCTCGCCGCGTTGCTGGCACCGGCTTACCTCGCCGCGCGCGCGAAACTCATCGATCCGCTGCATTCCATGGGACGGGCGAGCGCGGGCAATCCCGCCGGCGTCGCGGCGAATTACGGGCTCGCCGAGCCGCTCGAGCTCCCCGCGACCTCGCACGTCTCCATCGTCGACGCCGAAGGCAACGCCGTTGCGCTGACCGCGAGCGTCGAGTCCGCGTTCGGCAACCGCCAGATGGTGCGCGGGTTCTTCCTCAACAACGAGCTCACAGATTTTTCCTGGGTGCCCGAGGAGGACGGCAGGCCGATCGCCAACCGCGTCGCGGCGAAGAAGCGCCCGCGCAGCTCGATGGCTCCGACCATGGTGTTCGACGCACAGGGAAGGATCGCCATGGTGATCGGCTCACCCGGCGGTCACTCGATCATCAACTACGTGGCCCTGACCCTCGTGAACGTGCTCGACTGGGGGATGGACATCCAGAAGGCGATCGACGCTCCGCGCATGGGCAGCCGCAACGGTCCCACGGAGCTGGAGCGGGGCACGAAGGCAGAGCGCCTCGCGCCTGCGCTCGAGCGCATGGGCCACAGCGTTCGCATCCGGCCGGAAGCGAGCGGCCTGCACGGCATCGTGCGCACCGCGACAGGCTGGGCGGGCGGGGCGGATCCGCGGCGCGAAGGGATCGCGCTCGGAGACTAGCTAGAGAAGGGATATTTTGCGAAACCGACCGGGCATACGTCAGATCTGCGTGAGCTGCTCGGCGAGGCGCATGGTGACTTCCTTGACGAAGTCACTCCGGTAGCCCAGGGACTTGAGTTCGTCCTGGAAATTCTTGGAGAATCGCGCCCGTTTCAGGAGGCCGACCCTGTGGTCGCGACAGTAGTTCTGCGCGCCGAGGAACACGTGGTGAAGCGCCTTGGCGAGCGTTTTCTCGAACTTGGGATCGGATGCCCGTTCGGCGTTGAGCGTGTCGGGTGGCACGCGGGCGCCCAGTTGCTTGGCGAGATCGGCAGCAAAGCTTTCCATTTCCTTGTCGCGTAGCAGTCCAAAAACCATGCCGGACGACGCCTTCTCCAACGTGGATCGGAAAAACCCGGTTCCCGCGGGTCCCGAGGCAAGGTTCGCAAGTTACCTGAAGCAGGCTTCGGTGCGCAACTTCTACGCGCGGGCGCTACCGGACGCCGCGGACGTCAAGTCCCTTGGGCATCCGTCCACCGTCCATCGGCAAGTACCACCGACGTTTCGATCTGTCTCTCGGGTATCGACCAGTATTTCCGGAGCAGGCGATCTTTGTGGCGGTTCGGGACCAGCGTGAATCCGTTCCGCCGATAGAACTCGATTGCCCACGACGCATCGGCCCAGGTGCCGATCAGGATGGGTTTTCCCGTGAGGCCCTGCACATGCCGCAACAGGCTGGTCCCCACGCCTTTCCGTTGCACGCTCGGCGCGACGTAGGCGTGGCGCACCAGGGCGACTTCTCCCTTGTCCTGAATTCCCATGACCGCCAGCAGGCGCCCGTCTTCCTCGGCCACCCAGAAAACGACGCCCTCCGCAATCTCCTTCTCCAGCTCATCCGACGGCATATAGGGTTCCCGCCACCGGTCGGCCGGAATCACCCCGCGATAGGCCTGCGCGGCGGCGTTGACAACTGCCAGCATCGCCGCCGAATCCGTCTCGCGGGCTTTTCGAATCAGAGCCATCGGTATCGAAATGCCCGGCGTCCGAAGTTAGATATCTTCGTCTTCCATCTGTGCTTGAGCGATCCTCCAAGACACCAGGCCGATCACCGCTCCGACCCCTGCGAGAAAGCTCCAGAACCACGCGAAATCTCCGGCGCCGGACGCCTCCACCGGGTCGGTGATGTCTGCGAGCGAAGTGAATGAGTCGATTGCAAACCACAGGCAGATAGCCGCAAACACGATCGAGAGAAGTGCGGTCAACTTGACGGAAATGTGCATTGTGGTCGCGTCGTTGGGCAGTGAGAGGGGGTCTCCGGCCAGGACTCTTGCGCCAACGCCGGCCTGCCAAGTACAGGCAGAGACCTTCGAAACCCGCGGCGAGCGCGCGCGCCCGCCGCGGCCGGTTCTAGACCTGCGTCAGCATCACCTCGGCGCCGCTCACTTCGTACTTCCCCGCCGCCTCGACGTTCAGCTTCTTCACCACGCCGTTCTCGACCAGCATCGAATAGCGCTGCGAGCGAACGCCCATGTTGCGCGCAGTGAGATCGAGCGAAAGGCCCAGCTTCTTGGTCCACTCGCCGCTGCCGTCGCCGAGCATGCGGATCTTGCCACCCGCTTTCTGGTCGCGGCCCCAGGCGGCCATCACGAATGCGTCGTTCGTGGCCACGCACCAGATCTCGTCCACGCCTTTCGCCTTGAGCTGGCTGTAGTTCTTCACGTAGCTCGGAACGTGCTTCGCCGAGCAGGTCGGCGTGTACGCGCCCGGCACCGCGAAGATCGCGATTTTCTTTCCCTTGGCCGCTTCGGCGACGCTGATGTCCTTGGGGTTGATCGGGCATCCCGCGGCGGCATCGTATTCGGTGGATTCGGACAGCTTGCCGTCGGGAAGAGTGTCGCCGACTTTGATGGTCATTTCGGTCTCCGCAGTCTCGAGTTTCGGGAGCGGTTAGCATCGCGCAGTTGGGAGGCAAAGTCAAAATGCTTGCCGGTTCCACTGCGGCTGGCTATATTCCCGGCCATGCAGACCGCCGCAGAAGCGATACAGGATCACCGCCTCACGCTCGCCGAGGTGCTGCATGCCCTCGTCGCAGAAGGCCTCGTGCCCAAGGCGGACGCAGACAAGCTGGTCGCAGATCGCAGGCTGCACCGCGGCGATCACCACCCGCTTGTCGTGATCGCCGACCAGAAGTGGCGCTCCCTCAAGCCCCCGCAGAAAGTCCTTTTCCTCGAGTGGCTCACCGAGTGGCTTGCGCGCCAGACCGGGATGGACTACTACCACATCGATCCGCTCAAGATCAATTTCTCCGCGGTCACCGAGGTGATGTCGAGCCACTACGCGGCGCGCTTCAAGATCCTCCCGGTCGCAGTCAACACGCGAGAAGTGGTGATCGCGACCTGCGAGCCCTACGTCAAGGACTGGGAAAAGGAGTTGAAGCAGATACTGCGGCTAGAGATCCGCCGCGTGATCGCCAATCCCCTGGATATCAGCCGCTACCAGGTCGAGTTC